>JAALOO010000243.1_pt1 | contig 50577 bp, 41 predicted proteins | sample 7257641 | NCBI WGS metagenome assembly JAALOO01 (sample SAMN14085613, study PRJNA598686) | mite metagenome | biome: ENVO:01001000; feature: ENVO:01001002; material: ENVO:01001226; isolation source: single female mite from University of Michigan culture on fish food culture... ...
ATTACAAACACTCTTCACATTTGGGTGCAGATTGGTTTTACCTGCAGAATACCTCGTTTGTGTAGAGAGAATGTTTTCGCGCTTCTGTGGACCTGTTTGACCACTACTGCACTGCACACACAAAGAGAATATTCCCAAAGGACACTCAAAGGCTGCAGAGACTCTCGCGCAGTGTGGCTACACGTGCTCGCAGTCAATCTCTTTCTTTTCCTCTCACGAACAGCAGCAGCATTTGATTGACTTCCCTTTCCAGAGTCTACTTTTTTTCTGACAATGCCGCCTCGTCGACCCTTAACCGATTTGGATCTGATCGCCGTCATCAAGCTGCTAACGCCCAACAGCCAACTGAATGCTGCACAAATGAACCCTCGATGCAGAACTCTCGTCCGAGCAGCTAACCGTCGTGTGAAGTCGCTGGTCATTGAAAGTTATAGCAATTATTTTTGGAAAGGATTTCTTTTCAATGATCTTCCAACCAGGACAGACATGAAGGTAATGACGGATGCGGGCATACCTCTTCCTGACTACATTACGACCAGCAGGTGGAAGTGTCTGGTGCTGGACTGTGACGATGCGCCTGATACCTCCACCATTGAACTCATTGTCAACACCTTCTCCGCAGTCACTGATTTGAAGTTCACTACCGACAACCAGAAGGTATTTGCAGTCGCTGAAAGGCTGTTGCAGCATCCCCAGTGGACCAGTCAGCTAAGCAGTTTGTTGGTTTACCACGCCAACACCAAAAGTCTCCCAAATGAGCTGGTTCGCGTTCTCATCGCCGCCATCAATCGCCTACCTGCTCTTCAGCATCTGGCCGTTAAGTGGCACAGCGATGAACCTTCCGAGCTGACCATACTCAGTCAGCTAAAGGTCATTGTGTTCAATTGCTCCCATTTCAATGTACCTTCTTTTCAGAACTCCCTAAAGCATCAAGCCGCTGAAAATGTCACCCTTCAAGTGCACTTCATTTCACATAGTAGAGAAGAAGCTCTACTCAACCTAAGTGAGTCTGTACGCAGTCGTATTGTCAGATGGGGAATAGGTTCACTCGATTACGATCGGGACCATATTCCACTTCTCTGTCAGCAGCTTCCTTCACTCACAACACTGTCTGTCAGATGCATTGAAACACCTCAGCTTCCTCGACTGTTCACTGCCCTCACTCAACTTCAGCAGCTGGTCTACTTAAAGTTAAATGTAGATTTTGGGAAATGTTTACTTGCAGAAAACCGTCAGTCTATGTCACAGTTAAACTCTGTACAAACACTTTATTTAGGTTTGTACAGTTCATCTCACTCCCAAGTGCAGTGGCTGAATTTGCAGTGGACCTTGCCCAACTGCCAGGTTATCCGTCTTGTGAATTACAATTGTTTAAATTGCAAAACCATTTTTTATAACACTGATAATATCAAAAGTTTTATCTCAAACAAAGCCAGCACTTTCAACTGTTTGCGCAGGTCGTTTTCCGGTGTTCCCCCAGAGAGAATCACCTTGGGCTCTAGTGAACCGTATTTTACCCTTGCGCAGGTAATGTCAGAGATGGCGTTTTGAAAAGCGGACATCTCATTCACTTGATAACCTTCACACAGCAGTAATATTCATTATCTCTCTCTTTTTCTGACATGTCATTGATTTCTTGTGCCATTTTTTGTCAATTACTACTGAATAAACTGATTAGTTTACACCAATAAATAAACTATATTGTGTCGGTTAATTACTGAGTGTGTTCAACAAATGTTATTGTAGACACTGTTAACTTTTTTGGTTTTTCACTTACTTGACAGTTAAACTGGCCTAGGGCCGCTTACAATGCCTGAGAAGGGAGGGGGAAGAATATAGTCCCAATAGACACTCAATGTCTGCAGTGACTCTCGCGCAGTGTGACCACACATGCTCGCAGTCATTCTCTTTTTTCTCCTCTTACAAGCAACAACAATAACAGCAGCACTTGTTTAACTTCCCTCCCCAACGGTCATCTTTCTTTCTTTGTGGTCCTCAATCGTCAGACTCCACCGTCGAAATGCCGCCTCGTCGACCCTTAACTGATTTGGATCTGATCACCGTCATCAAACAGCTAACGCCCAACAGCCAACTGAATGCGGCCCAAATGAGTCCTCGATGCAGAACTCTGGTCCGAGCAGCTAACCGTCGTGTGAAGTCGCTGGCCATCACAGACAATAACAATTATGAATATACTCAGAGAAGAGTTGAATGTACATCCATCACAACAAGGTACAGCATGAAGAAGTTGAGAAAAGTCGACCAGTACTTCTCTGACTTTCCAATGACCAGCACTTCTCTCAGCAAGTGGAACTGTCTAGTGGTGGTGGTGGGCAATGAAGTTGAGATTGATTTGCCAACCATCGAGCTGATTGTCAACAGCTTCTCTGCGGTCACTGCTCTAAAGCTTGTTGCGTTCCGCAACAACGCAATTCTGAAATTCTGCGTGAAACTGTTGGAGCAGCCCGACTGGACCAATCAACTGTCCCAGCTGTTGGTTGGCAATTTCAACTTACAACCGATTCCTACTAAACTGGGTTGCTCACTTATCACCGCCATCAACGGACTTTCAGCTCTCCAGTGTCTGTCCATTTGTTTGCCCTGTAGAGAGTTGCCTGACTTGATCATACTTGGTCAACTGAAAGCCATTGAGATCGATTTATTGAATTTCCCAGACCTTAGTGGACCCTCCTTTCTGAGTTCACTCGAACGCCTTGCATCGGGAAATGTCGGCCTGCGGGTGTACTTCCACTTGCAAAGATCTATCCAAAGTGAACAGGCTATGTTCAACCTCAGTCCGTCTCTTCGCCGGTGTATTGTCCATTATGGAATGAACTGGGAAGCATTTCCCTACCCTGGTAACATGTTTCCTCTTCTCTGTCAGCAGTTTCCTTCACTCACCTCACTGGGCGTCAAGTGCACTGACCCAGCTCAGCTTCGTCCACTGTTCACCACCCTTTCCCATCTTCAGCAGCTGGTCCACTTGTCTTTGGAGATAAATTTGACTGGAAATCTAACCGAAGAGGAGCTGCGTCCGCTGGCACAGCTGACTTCAGTTCGAGCACTCGATCTGCGCTTGGAACTTACCTTTCACTCGCAAGTGCAGTGGCTCAATCTCCAGCAGACACTGCCCCACTGTCAGGCTATCCACTTAAAAACTTTCAGATGTACAAGCTGTGATATCAGTTTCTATGGATACATTCACGGTGTTAATAAGGCAAACCCGATTCGGCGCTCAAAGGCTCTTAAATGTCTGCGCGACACACTTTCCCAACTTCACACTGGTGTTCACAGTGAGCAGATCACTTTGGGATACTGTGAGCCGTACCCTTCTCTGGAGCAGATCATTGGGTGATAAACAGCAGCAATGAGCACAGCAAACAATCGTATTCACTTCATACCTATTCACACAACGCAGTAATTTTTTCCCTCCATACCTATTTCCAGCCAGTCTGTACACATTGTAACCAAATTATTCTGAAATTGCAGCTAAACCTATTGCTATTATATTATTTGCAACAGTTGTTAAAAGCTTTCAGTTCTAAATGTGAACTTTTTTCTCCCGTCTTGATATTGCATTGTCCCGTGCATTGTATAAAGCGAGTTGTGCTTTACTTGTTCCATTCTTCATTCCAGACAGCAAAGCTTTTTGTCGCTCACATTTGTTTGTGTTTCGCCCATTTGCCCTGCAGATAATTGTCACCTTCTTCTTGAACGTCAAACAGTGGAAAAGCCAATACTGGTCATGATTTCTGGTGTACTTTCACTAGTAAGTTTGTACTCAACGTTTGCTTTTATAAAACATGAAGCATTGTGACTGATTACTCCATTCTACAGTCATCAAGTTTTGTGGTGGCCATTTTTGAAAGCAGCAGCAGCAGCCAACAACAGCTGACCTCCACCTTGTCCAGCAGTTCGACGACCAGCACTGAAGCGGCTTTTGCCCATTTGGTGTTGATCATCATTGCCAGCATTCTGCTGCTCTTTCTCATCTGCTTCAGCTCGCTCCTTTTTGCCTGGTGGTGCCTTCTCTACGGCATCAACGACAACAGCAGCAGCAACAGCTTAGGCAACGAGCTGAAGGTGAAGGACCAAACCTGCAAACCGAGCCAAAGTCGAAAAAAACAGCAGCCGCCGCAGCCTCAGCAGCAGCTGAAACAAAAGCAAAAGCAGCTGCTGCAGGCCAAGTCCAAGCAGATCAGCGGCGGCAAGAAGAGCACCACCTCTCGAGTGGCAAAAGAGGCGTCCAAAGGAGGAGGGGCGGCAGCAGGGCAGCAATCTCGAAGAACGAAGAAGAACCCAGCTGCTTCTTCGGCCATCAACAACAACAGCAGTCGTGGTGGTGGAGGCAGCAAGGCGAACAACAACAACTCCTCTTCGAGCAGTCGACCCACCACTGATCAGCCAGGCAGCAAATCGAATGCCAAGTCGACCATTGGGCAGCAGCAGCAGCAGTCAAAGAAGGCTCGCCAGTCAAAGGTGATGATGGCGAAGAAGAGCCGCATCGCCCCTTCCTCTTCCTCGTCTGCCAACTCTGGACGACCTTTTCTGAAGATCAGTTCGCCGAAGCCGCTGGCGCTGGGCAGAACTCCTCAGCCGCCGCCGCCTTCGAAGAGCAATTACTAGAGCACATTTCTCGTTCTCTTCTTTGTTGTTTAGAGTGATTCAGCAGAATCTAGAAACGGTTCAGTTTTATTATTATTCTCCCTCCCTCTTTGCTTTTATTACGCACTGGTTTTTTGTTTGACACTTTCACGTGTACCCTACTCAATGTAGGCGTTTAAGTAGGCGTTCCCGATCTGGAGCAGGGCTAAAAACCGAAAAGCACTCACTTTATTAGTAGTAGTAGAAAGATGTGTGTGTGTGTGCTAAGTGTGTGCTTCTGCTGCAAACAAAAGAAAAAACTGCAAAAGAAAAAAGTAGCAGATAAAGTGAGCTGCTGATCACCACTACTGCTGGTCACACCTGTGTGATTCAGTTGACCTGCGCGTAGTTGGTGGGAATGGCAAAGATCTTGGGGTCGAGGAGCAGGCCCTTGCCGCCCGGGCCGGCGCAGATGTCCTCCACGCCGTCGGCGGTGTGGTTCTGCACGCTGATGCGCGCCTTGATGTTCATGAAGACGTGCATATCTGGTGGGGAAGAGATGGTCATTACGAGCTGACCATGCTATTTCCTGGTACTCACCGATCACCAGCGGAAAGCCGGGCAGCTTTCGAATCTTGTCCAGCTTCTCGCCGGGATCCGCCGTGACCGCTCCGGGGCGGTCGGTGAAGATGTCCAGCGAGAGGAAGGAGGCCAGCTTGGCAAACTGCGGATTGATCAGTGCCATCAGCTTCAGCACCGGCACCAGGTGCTTCTCGATGCTGTACGGGTAGTGGTGGTAGCCGCCGCCGCCCTCGTACATGTACACCGTCGCGTCCCAGCTCTTCAGCGTCGTCTGGACGTTCCGCGAGGGCACCAGGTCGGCGGCCGCCTTCTCCTCGTCGCTCTTTGCGCTGAAGTACTTCAGCGGGTCGCCCTTGATCTCCAGCGCCGTGGCCAGCTGGCCGAGAAGCGACTCGCGGCGAGTCTTCAGCTCGGTCTGGTGAGGAAAAAAGATGGTTTGAATCGAGAGTGTTTTCAAATTTTCAGCATCAACGCACCATGACGCCGTGGACGTCGTAGCCGACGCAGGGCAGCCCATCGACGACCTCCTGCTTTTGCTTTCGCGTGAGAAAGGACTTGGCCACCTTGGCGTGCAGCCCCTCCGAGATGATGCGCGTCGAGGTGACGTCCTTCTGCGAAAGCGCCTCCTCAAAGGCGTCCTCATTCTCCACCACCACCTTCATCACCTGGCTGTCGTCGCCCTCGTAGGCGATCTTCGTGTACGTCTGCGCCTGGTGGTCCATGTCGATGAAGGTGGTGGCACCCAGTTCTGTGACAGAAAACCAGTGTGACAAAAGATTTGATAAAGAAAATGGGGAAAAAACCTTGGCATTACCGGTGGCGAGGAAGATAAAGGAGCGCTCTCCGGTGATGGGCTTGTAGAGGATTCGGCCCTCTTTGATGTCGACGAGCGTCGAGTCGATGCGCACGCTGTGGCCCTTCTTGTAGACCTTGTAGGTGTCATGGGCGATGAACTTGGAGATGAGTGGCACTGCACAAAAACACAAACAACAAAAGAAAAACAAAACTTAAAACAGCTATTTTCAAACAAAAGTAAACAACAACAACAGCAGCAGTCACCTACGTCCAGTGATGCTCCACTTGAGCTCGTAGTAGAAGTCAGGCACGGCGGCAAAGCTGGCGAAGGTGTGGCCGATGCCTTTGAGGACGGCCAACAGGCGGTCTGTCTCCTGGAACTTGAAGACCGACTTGATCAGCTCCTCGTCCTTGGTGATCACCACCTCGTCCCAGGCGGTGAAGCCCTCATTGTCCTGGATGTCGACGCGCGGGTTGTACGCCAGCAGCGCCTTTGCCGCCTCCAGGTTGTTCAGGCCCAGTGCCAGGTGGAAGGCAGTTCGACCGTAGTTGTCCACGCGGTTGATGCTGGGCTGAAGAGGAAGAAGGAAGAAGGAAGAGGTGTTACAAAGAATGCTTGCACAGCAGCATCAACTTACCTTTGGATTTGCACTCATCGCCTTGTGAATCATCTGGACGCCCATCTCTGGTGGCGACGTGAGGACGGCCATGTGCAGCGGCAGGTCCTTGATGAGGTCCTCAAAGGTCAGCTGAGGTTGTTCTCCCTGTGGGGCGGTCATCGTTTTCTCTAAGGTAAGTCTACTAAAAAAAATTAGTGCTAACAGCTGAAAACTGAGAATGGCCGAGAAAGCGTGAATCATTTCAAAGTTTTAGTTGCAGCTACTGCAGTTCGAAATCAGTTTTTCTGGTAAAGCTCTTTAACTCAAATCTGTTGCAACACGTCAGCAGCTTTTCTGCAGCCAAAAACCCGTTAAAAAGAGTCATCCAGTCCAAATTTTTCCTTTTCTGCTTTAAGTCTATTAAAACTCTCCTGATTACTTCTTCTACATCAGTACTCATTGAACACAAGACTCATCAGCATGTCAGCTCACTCTAAAGTCGAAAAAGAAGACGTCCTCGACTGCAAGCAGCAGCAGAAGAAGAAAAAGAAGGTCTGCGCCAACTGCAGTGCCACCTTCTACGCCAACGACAACGACGGTGATGATCAGCAGGAGTGGGAGGAGGAGGAAGAGGAAGAAGTAGTAGTCAGCGACAGCACCAGCACTGCAGCCTCCAGCCTTCTGTCTCGCTCACCGGAAGAGGACATCACCTCCAACACTGAAGAGGACGATGATGAGGAGGAGGAAGAGGAAGAGAACGAGTCCTCCAGCCTGCTGGTGAAGCCCAACCGCTACCCGACGGCGTACATGCTCTTCACAAAGGCCTTTTTCGAGCAGTACCGCGCCGACCACCCCGAGGAGGTCATCGACAAGGCGGCCTTCGGCCAGCTGGCCTCCATCCGCGCCGCCCAGTGGGCGGCGATGACCGAGGCGGAGAAGGCGCCCTACACGGCCGCTTCCGCCGTGGCCAAGGCCCGCTACGAGGAGCACATGGTCGCCTACAAGGCGCAGCAGCTGGCGCTGGCCGCCCCCAAGAAGCCGCTCACCTCGTACATGACCTTTGCCGTTGCCGAGCGACCCAAGGTCCTCCAGGAGATGCAGAAGACGACTGGGACTGGTGGTGGGCGCCGTGCCGGCTCCAAGGTGGGCGTCGTCGAGGTGGCCACTGAGCTGGGTCGTCGCTGGGCCGCCTTGCCGACGGCGGTGAAGAAGGCCTACGAGATGACGGCTGCTCGTGCTCGAAAAGAGTACGCGGCGGCGCTGGCTGAACAGGAGGCGGCTGAAGAGGAAGAGGAGGACGAAGAAGGTGAGGAGGGTGATGAAGATGGAGGTGGTGGTGGCGGTGGCCAGGAAGAGGATACTGAGAATGAAGGCGAAACCGACGACGATTCGACTGCCGCCACCGCTGCTGCTGATGATGATGACGAATCAGCGAGCGAGTTTGTGGAGAGCACCGTCGAGGAGAGCTGCAATGAGAATGATGAAAACGAGGACTACGAGGAAGAGGACGCCGGGCAGGAGAAGGAGGAGGACGTCCTCGCCTACTGCAGCCGCTTCTTCCGCCGCCGTCGTCGCCGTGGCTCATTCTCGCCCTCCTACTCGTACTCCTCGGGCGAGTCCTTCGACTCCTTCGACGGCGATGAGTTCGAAGAGGAAGAAGAGGAAGGCGGAAAAATGAAGACTGGGCAGTGAAGTGTCCAAACACTCTCTTTCTTTTCCCCCAAAAGACCACCAATTATTCACATTTACCTTTTAACTACGGTGGCACACTCTTTTCCTTCCCACACATAGTTTCGCCTCAATTGCTGTTATTGAATTTGTATTATTATTCCCAGTGTTTTCACAACTATTCTGACTAGTAGTTTATTTCATTTAGAAGGTGTGCGCATTGCGGCAGATGCCACAACCGAGGGCAAACTCCTCCCCGGTGGGCGGGTGGAGGACGTGCAGTGGACAGCACTCCTCACCCTCCAGCGGCACACAGCGCGGCCCCACCGGACACTGCGGATAGTCCTTGAGCACGACCAGCCGCTGAAAGTCCTCGTGGCAGGCGTTGCAGAAGTGCGTGCTGCCGAAGCAGAAATAGACCGCCACAGAGCAGCAGAAGCGGCACTTGTACTCCAGGTAGTCGGTGCCGTGCTTCGGGCAGATCTGCGCCTGGGCGACGTCGGAGCAGCTGCCGCAGATGAGCTCCTCCGGGTTGAAGTGGTCCGCGTCGCCGTCGAGCAGCTCGGCGTCGCAGCGCGCCTCCCCGCCAAAGTACGCCTTCTCGCACTTGAAACACAGGTAGTAGGAGTATCTGAGAAAATGAGTGTAAATATTAATCCTTCTGCTTCCCCAAACCAACACACAAAACCTACTTGTCCATTGCAAAAGCGGCCGCATCTCCGTAGAAACGCCCACCCGGCTCGGTAATCGCCTTACAGCGGTGCAGTCCCTCGTACTCCAGCCGCATCAGCGCTTTCCGCCTCACGTCCTCTCGCAGCGCAGTGATGGGCGCCAGGAGCGCCTCCAGCGACGGATGGCCAATGGCCACCTTGCAGATGGGACACTGCGCAAAGGTGAAGGAGATCCGCCCGCCGGACCAGCGCTTCTCCAGCGCCGTGCGAATGCAGTGCGCGTGAAAGACGTGCCGGCAGGAGAGCAGCTGAATGCAGGGCCCACCCGCAAAGAGCGACTCGCTGAAGCAGACCATGCACATGTCGTCGCCGTCTTGGCGAAGCTGCTGATTACCTCCTCCAATGCTGCTGCTGTTGTTGGAGCAGCCGTGCAGACAGGGCAGACAGACGTCCTCGCCGAGGACACCGTGACAGAAGTGGCCACAGTCGAGCACTTTAGTGCAGGATTGGGCGCTGAAGCGCTGGCAGTCTTCGCTGCTGCAGACGTAGCCCAGATCACCGGAAGCGCTTGAAGAGGTCATGACAGCAGCGGTAGCGTCTTCGGCTCCGCAGAAACGGCACTGCTGTTGAAAGGAGGTGAGCAGCCCCATTGGGCCACTGCTGGTCATATTTGTAGTCCCCCCTCCTCCTCCACCTCCTCCGGCACTGTCCACACTTTTCGCTTTGAGCATACTGCCGAGGCGAAACTCGACCATTGCCTTCAGCAGCGTAGAGTCGGCCACCACTAGTGCCCAGCAGAACTTTGCCCGGCTGCAACCCTCGTGAATGTCCACCTTGATGGAGTCAAACTTTTCTTTTAGAATCTAAAAAAGGATTAATGGAGTTAGTTTAAGCTCTTTTGTCTTGTCTGAATTATTACATGTCGCTTGTGACTCTTCGTACGAGTGTTCAGGTGGAGAAAGCGGTCACAGTCGGCGCAGAGGTTGCCGCACTGGGCGCACTGCACCAGCGCCAGCGTCTCGCCGTCGTCGTGGTTGTCACAGAACAGCTAAATTTTAAAAAATGGTTAGCAAGAAAGTGATAAACAACAATCAACAGCAATCGCTCTCACCTGTGAAGAGTTTCCATTGGCCTGGTCGTGGTACCTGGAGAGGGCACTGGTGGAGAGCATCTCCGCGTCGCCCTCCTCCAGCACACAAAGGGCGGCCAGCGCCAGCCACAGTGTGGGCGTGCTGATGCACCGCTCCGGCGCCCGACTGCCCTCCGAGAGGTGCGTCAGATTGAGTATCTTCTCGATGAGGGAGACCCGGGCCACGGCGGCCCAGTCGGCGCCAAAGGCCCCGGCGAGCATCTCCTTCAGCAGGCCAATCACCGAGTGGGACATGCTGCGGTTCATGCTGCCCTTCAGCCACCACTGGCGGAGGCGATTGGCGGTGGCGCGGAAGATGCTGGCGCTGCAGTGCATCACCTGACACCGAGAGCCAGAGCCTACGGGAAAAGAGAAAAAAATGTCTTAATACTTTGTTTCCAATGCAATTTCAGTGCCTTTCAGTCTTACCCTTAATCTTGGTGGTAACTGCCAGCGACTTGGCAATGCCGGCCAGGAAAATGTCCAGCGGGCCAAAATGGTACAGCACTGAGCTGGTGTCGTCCTCGTCATCCTCTTTTTCCTTTCTTTTGGCTGCTTCATCCACCTCCAGTGTGGAAGTTTGCTCTGTCTGTGAGCCACTGCTCAGCGTGGCGCTGAGCGACTTGTGCGTCCTCGCAAAGATCTCCCCCAGATTGGGCAGCTCGGCGAGGCCAAAGAGCCGTGTGAAGGTAGTGGGCTTGATGTGGCCGATGACGCGGCGAATGAGGGACAGTACCTGGCGCTTGACCCGATCCGAGCCGGTGTGCAGCAGCGTGAGAATGTCGTAGAAGAGCTCGCTCTGCCGGGCGAGGTAGTCGCAGCCGACGGCCGAGCCGCTCAGCGCCTGCACCAGCGAGAGCAGCTCAAAGCAGTAGGCGTCGCCGGTGCTGTTGCTGCCGATGGAGGTGCTCTTCTCAAAGTGATGGTGGTGATGGTGGTGACGAGAAGAAGTTGCTGGAAGTTTAAGTTGATGTTCACTTTGCTGCTGCTGAGCACTACCACCACCACCAGCACTAAAGTACGCCTCAATGGGCGTCTCCTCTGCGGTGAAGCACTGCTCCCACTCTTCGCGCACCTTCGCCGACTCGAGGTGAATCTCGTGGACAATGTGCGCGCAGACCTGCTTCTGCAGCTCGCTCAGCTTGCCCGACTGCGAGAAGAGGATTCCTACCATGTGCTCTCGCAAATCAGTCTCGCCGCCATTAGCTGCCGAGCCACCACTGCTGCCACTCTGGCCGAGGTAAACTGAAGACCTCTTCTCTGTAGGACCACTGGCCGCCGACGAATCACTTGCAGACAGCAGCTTGCCAAATACCTGCGAAAAATTCAGTATTATTTTCCGCTTTTTGAAAAAAGTTTAAACTCGATAAACTGACCTGAGAAGAGAGCAGTCTGAAGACTCTCAACGTCTCGCTCTCACAGTTGGCAGCCACCAGTTTCAAGCTGTCCGCCACCGAGATGATCTTCTGGTGCTCTGCAGCGTAGTGCTGCTGATGCTGCTGCCGTCCGCGACCACCCGAAAGCAGACTGCTCAAAGTGTCGGCAAAGTTGGCCACCGAGAGCAGCTTCAGCTGTCGGACGCGAATGCTCTGGTAGGAGCCGGACAGCTCGATGCGCAGGTACTTGAAGGAGGAGACAATCTCCCGCGACTGCGCCTCACTCAGCTCTACCGTCATCCAGCCGCAGAACTTCGAGTCCAGGTGAATGGTGGCCACCTTCGCGAACTCAATCTCGCTGGCCCCCGTGAAGAGGCTCAGATTGGCGGCGTAGGCGTCGTCGCCACTGCCACTTCCGGCGCCGCCATCCCCGCCACCACTTAAACCACCACAGTGCTTCAGTGCATCGGCCTTCTCCATCATCAGCTTCACCTCCACCAGGCGGACGCGGTACTCGCTGTCGCGGACATTGTCAAAGTACACACCGAGGAACTTGATGTGGGAATTATCCCTCGGATTATTGACCGTCTCGTCCTTACTCTTGGCCAGCGAGAAGTACTTCACCCGCGTGCGGTCCTCATTGCCGCTCTCCCAGAAGGTCTCCGTGGAGCCGTCCAGCAGGCTGGGGATCATCGACGACCGACTGGAGGTGGTCAGCTCGAAGCGAGAGGTGGCGTCCACGGTGTGCTCCAGCAGGGTGAACGGAAAAGGGTTTTCTAGGTGATCATTCTCTCCCTCTTCGCTGTTTCGAGATGATGATTGTTGTTTGTCTTCGGGGACAGCATCAGCAGTAGGCAGAGTACTTGGCAGCGAGCTAGACGACCTCGTGAGAATGGTGGAGATGTGCGAGAAGACCTTGCACTCGTGCAGAAAGATGTGATCCCTTGGCTTAAAATCCACGCCCAGACAGCGAATGGCCATCTGCTGGAGGGCGGAGCCGGGAGGGAGCAGCGGCAGCAGCTTCGCCACCGACCGAATGTAGTGCTGCAGCCCGTCGGTGACCCAGCCTTCCGCAGACTCACCGGCCAGCGCCAGCGTGGCGAACGGGTGCCGGCAGACGTCGCTGAAGTTCGGGGCTCGGTTTGAAGCACCAGAGCCTGCTGCTGATGATGCCTGTACAGCTGCTGAACGAGCTGCGCCTTCCCCTTGGAGGTTTGCTCCCCCTGCAGAAGGTCGTCGCTTCTCTCCCTTGGGTTCCTTCTTCTGGCGCTTCTTTGCGGGTGACTCTCCGGCTGCAGCTGCTCCTTCAGCTGCCACTGCCGCCTCCTCCCCACCCTCTTTCTGATCAGCACCATTTTCGCAGCCTTGTGCAGGAGTACTACCGGATCTTTCACCTCCTAACTCTGCTTCCCAATCGATGACGGGCACCTCTCTGGGCAGCAGCGACGAGACGAAGATCCAGAAGGCGTCGTGAACGGCGGCTGTCGTGGAAACGTTGACCAGGAGCCAGTTGGCGGCGTGCAGTCCCAGCGACCGGAAGCCGGCCGCACAGACGGTGCTTCGCTGCACAAGGCTGAACATGTCAATCTTGTAGCAGGAGAAGATGAAGCGAAAGACGTCCCGGGTGAAGAGGGGAGACCGGACAGCGGCCAGGACCGCCCCCTTGGCGTTGGCTGACGTTCCCAGGTGGTGATCAGGTGAAACTGAAGTATTACCACTGCCATTGTTGTCCATGCACTGCTGAATGAGGCTGATCAGTCGGCTGGAGGGCTTGCAGAGGAAGGGCATGTTGAACTTGGCGGACATCGACTGCTGAACGTGGTCGTCAGAGAGCGTAGAGTCGAGCGTTTCGCTGCTCTTTCCAATCAACTGGTTTCCGGTCGACTTGTTTGCAGTTGAAGCACCGGATGAAATTGCAATGCTGCTGCTGTTGTTGTACTGCTGCATGTACTGCCGGTAGGGACTCTTTCGTCGGTGGTGGTGGTGGTACTGCTGCTGAGGATGGTGCTGAGGGTGATGATGGTGGTGATGAGGATGGGGATGATTGGGGTGGTGGTGGGGTTGGCCGACCTGGTGGTCATCATTTGAGTGCGAGTCATTCATGCCCACCGATATTGAGCGATAAAACTTGAAAGTGGACTTTTTCGCCTCCAAGCTGCTTGTCTTTTGTTGCTGATCAGCAGCTCCTTCTCCAGTAGCACTCTCCGGCGACAGCAGCTGCTGATAATCTTCCGCCTCCCCCTCATTCTCTTCCTCCTGCTGAAGTGATAGTATGGCCAGATCGGAAAGCTTCTCCTCCGCCAGTCGCTGCTCGTAGACCGACTTTTGAATGCCCAGATGGTGCAGCGACTGAAAAACGAGACCAGACTCGGGCACGGTGAAGTGGTCGATGGTGAGTCGAGTTTGCGGAGAAGATGAGGAAGAGTTTGGATCATCACCACCTGAACCGGCACTGAGCACGTAGTTTCTGAAGTTCGAATTGCTTCGACTGTTTGCCAGCCTGAAGGTACCGGTCAGCGAGGCGGGCGCATTGGCGGGCACTGCCGACAGAAGGTACAGACAGCCGGCGCTGAGGGCGTCATAGAGCTGCTGAATGTTGGCCACGGCGGCGTACTTGGCCTCGTCGTGCTGCCGCTGCCAAGCCCGGGCAATGCGAAGGTGGCGCAAGTTTTCCATCTCCCTTTCCCTTCGCCTTCTTTCTCCTTTGGACATTGGATTGCTCTGTTGCTGAAAGACGCCGTTGTTGTCCTTGCCCGGTTCTTGTTGCTGCTGTTGCTGCTGCTGTTTCGCCGCCTTGTTCAGCCGGTCCTTGACGCAGTCACAGTTGCGAAAGGCATTTGAAGCGTCAATGTTGATGCCAAAGGGAATCAGCTCCTGAATTAGCTGCATTCGGGAGCCGCAATTTTCGCAGGCTTCCGCCGGCGCCCCCTCGGCAGACGGGTCAACTGCGTTGTGCCCAGGCCCAGGCCCAGCCGCTTCATTGCCCACAAACATCTCCTCGACGTCTCTATTTGAAGGATCACCACCCCCGCCGTCCCTCTTCGTTGCATTAAAAGCCGTGAAGACCTTCATCGACTCCGAGGAGACAAAGTCCCAAATCTTCAGCAGGTTGATCAGTATCTCCGGTATCTGAATCAGCTCATCCTGGGGCGTAGAGACGCCGGTCGCATCGGTAAAGGCAGTAGTGGGCGAGGCAGCCGCATTTGGAACCGGATTGTTTTCCATCAATAAGTCTTCGGCTTCTGCTTGCGATGGTGGTGGTGGTGGAAACTCCTCTTCATTGTTGTTCAGAGTGTTATTGTTGTTGTTTGCCTCGGCCAAAGCCTCTGCACTGACAGCTGCTTCATCATTAGGAAACAGGTGGTGATTGTGGTGGTGATGATGGTGGTGATGGTGGTGATGTTGATGCTGGTGCTGAAGTTGCAGTTTATCGTTGTTGGGGGCTGCATTCATGTTCGAGTTCACATCTGAGGACGTCCAACAGGAGAGCAGCTGACTCACCTCGACAGAGTGCCTAAAGAGTGCCTTCTGCGATCGATTGGCCCCTCCTCGTTTTCCTCCGCCGTTTCTGCCACCATTATCGTCTCGAGCTTTGGCACTTGAAGCAGCACTTGGCCGCTTAGGGGAGCCTCTTGTTTCGCTATTTCTCGATCCCGTCCTAGTGCCCTGCTCCTCTCCTCTTCCTCCTCCTCCGCCTCCCTTGATGATGTCCTTGGTGATCTCGGCGTTGAACTTGAGATAAGAGGCAGCGGTGAGCACATCGTGGAGGATGCCCTCGTGCCAGACAAAGGCGGCAAAAATAGCGCGAATGCACTGGGCGGCACTGTAAAACAGACATTAAAATTAGAGCTTATCAAAACAAAACAAAAAACAAACTCTCTATTACCTGTTACTGATGGCCCTCTTTGAAGGCGCCGTAGTACAGCAGTTGTCAATGGCCTCCAGCCGGTGATGATCCCCCGCGGACGCCGCCCCACTGCCCAGACTGTACCGACTGTTGCTGGTGCGGACTGGAATGCCGTAGGCGCCTGGATTCTCTCGAAAGATGTCTGGCTCTTCTTCTTCTTCTTCATCACTCTCATCCTCTTCTTCCTCTTCCTCGACCTCTTCAACAACCTCCACCACTTCTTCCTTTTCTCCTTCCACAGGGACGTGCATGTGCGATGCGTACCGCAGGTACTCCACCCCGTTGACGCCCTCTGCCAGTATCCAGGCGTCGACGTCGCCCTCCGCCGCCCCGGTGGCCGCAAAGAAGCTGCTCTGCCGACTGTCCATCAGCTCGCCGCAGTGGGCCAGCAGGCAGTCCTGCGACATGCGGATCCACCGGCCAAACTCATTGCTCACCATTTGCACGCCGTTGATCAGCGCGTCCGGCTGGATGATGCCGATGATGACAGAGACTTCTAGCAGATTGGGCGAGTTTCGAATCAGCGCTCCGTCTGGACCGCAGTTGACCACCTGGAACCACCCTGGAATGCGGAGCTTAACTTTGGACTTTAGTTGTTTTGCCACTGCTGGTTGGTGCTTTTTCTTGTGCTGCTGCAGCTGACGCTGGCCAAAAGGACTTTGGATCGGGTAGTGACTGTGAGGAGTTTTAATCGGGCAGATCTTCTTCATTGAACGCTTCCGGCTGCTGCTGCTGCTAAGCTTCACCTTGGTTTTGGACCTCACTGTCAAATCAGAGGCATCCGCCTCTGCGTCAATAGGCACCAGCAGCGTTCGGTTAAAGTGCCGATTGAACTGCAGCGTCCAGGCCTCCGTTCGCATCGTCGTAAAGGTGAGCGACTGTTTGAGGTTCTTCGACTCGGAAGCGGAAGACTTTTTGAAGGAAGAGTTGTTATCAGCAGCAAAGCAGGAGCTGTTGTCAGGCGGCGCCTGAAAGGGATCTCGGTGGTGAGGGGAGTGGTGGTGAGGGTGATGAGGGTGATGAGGGTGTGAACTGTTGTTGCCACCCTCCTTCTGTGCTCCCGAATCAGTGAGATTGCTGTTGTTGCTGTTGCTGCTACTGCTGCCGCCATTTCCGCCTCCAACACCTCCAGCACCTCCGCTGCAGTACGCCTGAATGCTCTCATTGGAAAGTCGGACCCAGGTGCCGTCGTCATTGTCATGCTGGTCGACGATGGTCAGCAGGCCGTTGACTGCGACAATGCCAATCTGCTCGGACTGCAGCGAGGGCAGGGCGCGAATGCGCAGCCCGGCGCTGTCGTGGCAGATGAACTTGCGAATGCGGTGGCGCAGCAGCTTGCTGGCGGCGGATTTTGAAGAAGAAGAAGGAAGCGTTGCCGCTGCTTTTCCAGCACTGCTGCCAAATGTGGTGTTGTGCTCATCTGCGTAGAATCCCCAGCTCTCCAGCGTGGCGGTGTCCTCCGCCTTCAGTCTCTCCAGTACCTCACGTTCTTTGCCAATCGGTATGGTAATCTGCACGAAGGGATTCAGGCGCCCGCCCAGATCGAGGCCGTCCATGTACCGGTGCAGCTCGTCCAGCGCCTCCACGTCCAGCTCACCCTCCTCCTCCTCTTCCTCCTCCTCTTCGGCGCAGACCAGCTCCAGCTCATCGCTGACGGTGAGCAGTGTTGCCGCCGGTTCTGGTGCCGCCTCCCCGTCGACGACCAGCTCCACGCGGTAGCAGCCGGTGCTGCTCGGCGTCCAGCTGGCCAGGTAGTAGCCATTGTCGAAAGACTTGACGGCCAATGACTCGCAGGAGGTCAGCTGGCTGCTGCCTTTGCTGCCGCCCTTGGCAATGCCAATGCCGCCATTACTGCTTTGCTTACTGCCCACGGTGGAATGGTGCGTCTCGTAGCGCAGCTCCTCAAAGCTGTACGCCTCGTAGGGCTTCATCATGGAAATGGCGTGAAAGCGACACTTCTCCCGGACGGTGATCTGGTAGGGATTGGCGGCGATCAGCTCCAGCAGCTGATTAGAGGCCGATGATTTTCGATGTGCCTGATGGGGAGTAGATCCAATAGCACCAGATTTCTGAGTGCTTTTGGCGGTGGAAGACACTTTCTCTCCCTCTTCAGCAGCCACCACCGCCGCCTCTTCAAAGGGCGCCACAAAGCGAACGTTAATGGCGACGCAGGCATTCGGGTCGTAGGCGATCTCCTCGTGCTGATCTCGCGTCACTATTTTAATGTACACTCGCTGGCCGACGCAGACGGGCGGCTCAGAGGTTGCAGCAGCAGCAGCGGAGGAGGAGGACCTGCTGTTGCGGCAAATATTTTCACAACCCACAGCCCCTCCTCCTCCTTTCTGCATTGGCAGCGGCGGAATGGTCTTCACAAAGAGCTGGTAGTGACAGCGAGAGCACAGCTGGCTGCCACCACGCTGTTGTGAGTTGCCGCTTTCGGTTCCGCTCTCCAGAAAGTGGCCGCCCTCCAGGTAGGCGGCACAGGGCAGACAGCAGCAGAGGCCTAGATCGGCCGAGGTGAGGGCGGTCAGCAGACAGCAGCCCGGCGAGATGAAGGACTCCGACTGGAACCAGAGGGCGAGGCGGCTGCCGCTCGAGTCCGGCTTCAGCCTGATGAAGTCATCGAGGAAGGCGTTCACGGCGGCGCTCGGTAGGCTAAAGTTGAGCAGCGACTGCACCGTTAGCGACGGTTCACCGCCGCCGCCGCCGCCCAGCTCGAAGCTGAGGCCCTTCCGGAGGATGGACTCATTCTCCGCGTAGATCTCCTCGGCGACGTCAGAGTCGAGGTCGGTGACGTCGTCGGGGTGAATCTTCGGCTGCCAGACAGCAGACAGCTGAGCATCGGTCGTTTTCTTTTGCGCTGCAGCAGCCTTCTTTGCCGCCAGTCGGTTGGCCAGGCTGACGATGGTGTTCGTCGAGGTGCAGCTGACCAGCGTGCTGACGCACAGCCCATAGAGGTACACCAGATCGCCCTCAAAGCGGCCAATCAGCGCCTTGGTTCGCTGGAGCATAGCTTCCTTTGAGGATCGGGACTCCTCTGCTTCGACTTCACTGCTATTTAGACTGGTTTCAATCCCCTCCTCCTCCTCTTCTTCCTCATCTTCCTCATCCACGCCAGCTGCGCTGAATACCGTCGGCGCCTGGTAGCCTGTCCGTTCATAGCCGACCACCTGCGCTTTAAAGCCGTAGAAGGCGGCGGCGGCGTCGTGCCCATCCGCCCCATGAACGTAGTCCGAGGAGGTCTTCAGCATCATCATCAGCTCATTGCCGGGCACGAAGAAGGCGCCCGAGGGCAGCCGGCTGAGCAGCGTGTTGAAGGCGTACTGGCCAAAGGTCTGGTAGGTGTAGCCAGTCGGCGGGATAAAGTTGCGCCCGGTGAAGCGGCGGTAGATGCCGGTCAGGTGGCGGAAGCCATTTCCTCCCCCAACATTCTCTGGGTCGTCGCAGTCAAACGGCGAGGCGACAATTCGAGAGGACTTGCTGACAAAGTGCCTGAAAGACTCCTTTGGAATGTAAACCTAGGTGAAACAAAAAAGATTAATTTTTTCTTTTAACTAAAAAACAACAAGAAATTACCTCCAGGTAGTCTTCTTCCTGTGCAGTCTGACTTTTGGGGTCAAACTCCAGCGAAATCCACTGAACGGTAGGCGGAAAACGCACCAGGTAGCTCGTCACAGTGGCCGGCTTGTACGGGTGGTCAGATTCGACGACTAGGTAGTGATTCGAGGTGGTGGTGGTGGTGGTGGTTGAAGTAGAAGAAGCAGCAATAGCAGAAAACGAAGAAGAAGGAGCGGCCATCTTAGGCAAACTGCTAAAGTAGGCGTCGATGCTCTTGCTCAGCTCTGACAAGAGCGAAAGAACGGAGGAGAGGAGAATGAGCACCTCGTAGCACCGCTGCAGATCACTCAGCACGTGGTACATGTTGAAGATGTAAGTGGGAATGAAGTCCCGAAAGAGGACCGACTCAAAGAGCGAGTGCAGCAGCTCCAGCAGGTGAGTGTCGTTGCGAATGTAGTTTTCACCTCTTGACCTTTGCTTGGCCGCTCCAGTATCTCCTCCCATCGAAGGCTGCTGTTGCCCTGTGTACTCGGCCACCAGCTCATTCACCGCCTTGATCAGCTCCTTCGCTCGGTCCATGGTCGTCGTGAAGAGTGACACGCTAAGGCTGTACGCCACTCGGGAGTTTAGGGACGTTCGAGTGAGACCGCGAACTCTTTCTTTCTTCTTACCACCTTGTTTGTTTGGTGTTTGCTGGGACGGCTGGTGGCGATATTTCTGATAATGATGTTTGTGATTGGAAGGAACCGCCGACTCGTAGTTGAAGTAGAGAATCTGTGGAATCTGCCCCCGGCTCAGATTGGTGCCGTTCTTACTGAGTGAGCAGTCCATGAAGGTGAAGAGCGTCTCGTCGTCGCCGCGCACCTGCGGCAGGCCCATGTCGCCGCTGAAAGAGGAGATGCTAAAGTTCTTGAAGACGATTGCGTACTGAAAAAACAAGAAAAAAGAAAATCTTAGAAACTTCAGCATTGAACATCAATAAAACCTCCTCACCTTAACATTGGCACTGATCAAGACCGGCCGGTCGAATCGAAGTTCGCAGAAATCACTGCTCTGATTGTCATCCACCGCCAGCACACCAGAGACGTGGGCCAGCGTTCGCCAGGAAGAGGAGGAGCCAGAAGAACCTCCACCACTGCTCTTACCAACTCCATTCACCCGATTATCATCGGCCCCTGCCGCTGCCCCGCTGCCGCCCTGCTGCTGATCAGCCGTCTGATCCAGCAGCTGCAGCTGGTACTTGAGCTGCCCCATTGAGAAGGCGTACACCCGCACGCCGGAGATGTAGATGCTGGACTTGTTGACGGAGAAGCAGATCGCTTCGGGCGAGCCGGAGCCGGTGTCCCAGCTCTTCGTCGACGACCGCCGACAGAAGCGAGAGGGCGTCACGTACTCCGGTGAGTAGGCGGAGGTGTTCTGACCACCACCACTGCTTCCAACAAAAGTTTGCTGGTCACCGCTTGCCTTGCTCTGTGATAGGCCACCACTTGCTGCTCCGTTGGCGGCATTGTTGGCGTTGCTGTTGCCACCGCCGCCGGTATCGGTACAGCCAATGAGGCCCACGGAGCAGGCGTTCAGCTCGGCGACAAATTTGACCATCAGATCACAGGCGCCCGCCACGAGCTTCCGCGAGTAGGCCTTCTTCGAGTCCACTGTCCGGTAGATTGGTGGTGGTGGCGGGGAGCACTTGTTCGCCAGGTTCTCTAGCAGTTCATCACTGTCGTCCTCTTCGTCCTCATCTTCCTCGTCCTCTTCCTCCTCATCCTCCCTGTTGCTAGCATCCTTCCCTAGCCTCGTCGATGGGGAACTGTTGACCGAGTGGAAGCTAAAGTCGACCGTCTCCTGCAGCTCGGCGCAGCTGTTGTCGGCGCAGCCTTTGCTTGTGGTGGCTACTGCCTCGTCGTCCGGCGTCGAGGAAGGGGAGGAGGCATTTTGTTCAAGTGATGAAGACGGCGGTGGTGAAGACGATGGTCCTGAGGATCTACCTGATGATGATGAAGTGTTGCTGCTGTTGCCATCATCACCACCACCACCACCCACAGACAGGTTCAGCGAGGGGACTTCATAAGGGGCCTGGCCACCGCTGCAGCTGGCATCAGAGGCGGCTGAGCTGTTGGCAAACTGGCGATAGTCGCCTGTGTCGTGGCCGGCCATTGTGGACCGAGGATTGCGATTATTATTGTCGCTCAGGCTTGACTTGCTACGATGCTCTCCGTCGTACCGCTTCCGCGCACGTTGTCCACATTCAATCGTATGTCTGACCGGTTTCACCAGAATCGCCAGCAGGCTGTCAAAGATGGCCTTTGAAGAGAAGTCATGACAGAGGTAGTGCGCGTTGATGGACGGTTCAGAAAAGTCTAAAAAGTAAAAATTGGATTAGCTAAAAATCTCATGTTGAAAAATTAACAAAAATCAGCACATACCTGAACCCTCTTTTTCGTCGTCATATGGCGGTTCAACGATGAAACTTTGAAAGGTAGGAAAGAAGGACACCAGCAGCAGGCTGCCCGCACTGAAGGCCTTGATCACAGCGGAGAGAAGGTAGAGCTGGCGATTGGTGAAGAGACTGCCGCTGCAGATGCTCGATTCACCATCACCACCACAACAACACTGCTGCAGCTGTTGATCAGCAGCAGCAGATGAAGAACTTGCTTGCCCCTTTTTGGAAGAGCCTGCTCCTTCGGTGAGCAGCAAACTGCACAGTGAACTCCACTTGAGCACCCCCGAAGGGTAGAATGCGTACGTGCAGGCGAAGAACGTCTGGTGGCACTCGTCGATGAAGAAGTTGTTCAGCCGGTGAAGGGCGCTGAACTTTGTCCGCAGTAAGTAGTAGTGGGTGTCCTTGGTTTTGCCACAAAGTTTTTGATGAGGAGTTGTGCGACCAAGCACGGCAGCGGAGGAGATTTCAATGGGATTGGAGAGAATGGCGGTGAGCATTGAAGAGATGGCGACAAAGGCGCGAGCAGTGCGCAGCTGCTCCTCGGGCTCCTGGTGCTTCAGAGCGGTTCGGGTGTCGCTGATATGTGCTGATGATGCTGATGGTTGGGGCTGTGTCTTCTGTGACTGCTGATAGGGACACAGAGCGGTAGAGGTGGCATTTCCGTATGAGTCAATTCTAGTTAAGGGAAAACAGTTATCAATACACTCAAGTCCAAAAACACAAAACCAAAACCTACTCATTGTGCGGAACAGCCAGCGCCACATAGGCGCGAATCAACTCGAGGACAAAACAGGCAATGTACAGCTGCCGTTTAATATCCGCAATCAGACTACTTAGCTTCTCGTCAGTGTCACCGCTGCTGTGGTCATCGTCGTCGTCGTCCACACCTGAAAAAACCTCCACCAACCGATCGGTGTGGAGAAGGCCCTTCAGGGCGTCCCAGACGTGCTGCAGCAGGTCGCAGAGTGAGAAGATGCACGTGGAGTTGATCTTCAGCGCAAAGTCTTTGGCTGTACAAAGGGTTCAGTTATTAGTTAAAGAGAAATCAATAAGCAAAAGTTCCACAAACACTCACAAATATAAAAGGGAAGCCCCTCATCGTCGAGGCTGAGCAGCGACAGGTTGGCCGCAGTGTTGCAGCCGGAAAGAAGTCCCTGATAGGCAAGTCCCCCTAGGTGCTCCCCACCACTCCAACCATGTCCTCCAGCTCCTCCGGCACCACCACCACCAGCACTTTTAATTGGCTTGTAGAAGAGCACCGGAATCTGACCGGAGTTGACGTCAGTGCCATTGTTGGACAGCTTCGACGGCTTAAAGTGGAACATCACCTGGTCGGCGGTGCAGACGTACGGCTGGCCGGCGGAGCCACAGTCCGAGCTCGGGCCGCTGATGGCCGCCCAGATGATGTACCAGCGGTTGGCGGTGATGAAGACCGGGTCATCGAGGAGGATCTGGTACTTCTGCCGGGGCAGACACTCGTAGTGGACAATGTCCGTCTCCGAGAGGAGGTCGCCCTCGCGCTCCAGGTCGCCGCCGTCGAAGCCGACGTCAAAGAGGCGCAGCTGTACGGTGTACTCGCCGCGACCGCCGTACAGGCCGACGCCGCCGAGGATGATGTCACTGTCGGCGCAGAAGCGAATCGCCTCGACGCTGCGCGGCGGATAGCCCCACCCGCCGCCAAAGTCCTCAAAGCGGCAGAGGGAGGCGTACTCGGCGGGCAGCTGCTGCTCCGGCAGGAAGGAGGCGCCGCCGCCGGCGGCCGTCAGAATGCTGTTCAGCTGCTCCAGCTTGTCGCTGACGGGGATGCCTGCAAAAAGGACAAAAAAAGTTTAGTAAGCTTTACAATCTCTTTCAATCTGCTTACCCAAAAGATGCGAGTAGGTGAGCGATGTGAGAAATGAAAGCAACTCAATGCCCAACTGCTGCGGCGTCTGCCGCGGAGCGCAGTAGTCAACCAGCGGCACGGTAATGTCAGCCATCAGGGCGCTGGGCACGTTCTGCATGAAAACGGTCGCCGTGAAGGCCAGCGTGTTCAGCTGGTTGAGGTTGAAGAGCGAATTGGGGAACTTGATCATCTCAGCCTGAGTGCTGCAGCTCAGGTGCTGCTGATGCAGCTGCTCCTTGTGCTGCTGCCTTTCGCTCAGAACGGGGGCGTTCTGAGGGGCCAGCAGGGAGACCGACTGCTGCTGCAGCGTCAGCGCCTGCTGCCGGTGCACCTCCTCGTGGAGGCGGCCCATCTTGCCGGCCGCCTCCAGCTCCACCAGGTTGAAGCGGGCAAACTCGTCCAGCAGGGCGTTGTACGTCCAGCAGTTGTGGTAGTACCGGTCGAGCAGCACCGAGGAGTAGGCGTCAAAGTTGAGCTGATTGCCGCCGGCGAGATCCAAAGGGGCGTTGACCGTGGCGGCGCACAGGCTGCAGTGCGACCGGCCGCCGCCGCCGCCGCCGGTGTTGAGCTGCTTGGAGAGCGCCTTCGCCGCCGCCGTCGGGCTGAGCAGTGAGCAGGCGCCGTTGAGCCGCGAGATGACCAGTATGTTCGGGTGGAGGTTGTTGAACTTGGGGACGGCGGCGGCGGCGGTGCTTTCCACCACCGCCGCCCAACTAGCAGCACTTGCCGTCTCCTTTCGCCCGTCATCTTTACCACCTGAACTGCTCTCTAAAATGGAGCAGTAGAGGTGCTTGCAGGACTTCTCCTCAAAAAGCCGGTCAAAGTCTTCGCCCTTCTTCGGCTTTGAGGAGGAGGAGGAGGATCGACCACCACCACCACCACCATCGTTGCTCGGCGGAATGAGTATGAGCGAGTTCCGATCGGCGACCAGCTTCGCCGAGGTGAGCAGATTGGCACTGAGCAGCATCTCATCGTACTTGACGTAGGTGAAGTCGCCCGTGGAGGAGATCCAGGTGGCGATGCGCCCGCAGGCCGGCCCCACATTCTCCATCTTCCCCGGAAAGGCGCTCCAGGCGTACCGCTCCAGCTTGCAGCTGTTGTAGGGCAGACGGCCCAGCTGGCCCTGCTGGTTGTTGCCGAAGGTGATCACCTCGCCGAGTGAGGAGAGGAGCACCGTGTGATTGGAGCCGGCGGCGATCTGCCGAATGACGCCCCGGGTCACCAGCGCAGTGCCCACCTTAGTGGGCGTGTAGCGGTTGCTAAAGTCGCCCGTTCCCAGCTGGCCAAATTGGTTTGAGCCTAGTAGGTAAACAAAAAAGTTGGTAAACTTTTAGTACAAAACATAGCAAAAGCTTACCAAAAGTGTACACCTCTCCGACGTCCGTCAGCAGGACCGAGTGGTGCAGTCCGGCAGCAATCTGCACAATCGCCTGAGTAGTGCTCAGCGGCAGAATAGTGGGCGCGACAATTCGAATGGAGGCACTGTCGAACTCAGTTTCGGAGGCAGGGGTCGCAGAAGCGGGGGTGGTGGTTGCGGTGGTGGCCGGTCCTGTTTCAGAAGATGCTAGACCACCTCCTTCCATCTTCAGCAGATCACCTGCCTTGATGACCTTCGGTGACTCCTTAGCCAGAGGCTCCTCCGCTGGATCGTACGAAGCTTGTAGTCTTCGACAGATGGGCACGTCCTTGGAGCAGGCGGCGCAGATGCCACAGTAGATGCAGCCACTGTTGCCCTCACCGCAACCGCACAACAGGCCTCCTCCCTCCTCCTGGTCAGTTTGCTTTGTCTCATCCTTGTCCGCCTGCACTGGTTCATTCATGGGAGCTGCTGAATCACCACCTGTGGCAGCAATTCGCAGGTAGGAGCACTTGGCGCCAAACTCAGTGCACTTGGAGCACTTCCGACAGACGCGCGCCTTCCCGAAGATGAACATGTGCCCGTGGTACTGGATGAAGGTGGGGCTGACGTACTTCTTGGGGCTTCTGGGGGGCAGTTCAGGAGGCGGCGGTGGTGGTGGGACCGGTGCCACCGCCGTCATGAGCATCTCCAGACTGCTCAAAGTCTGCTTGGAGGCACTGGCAGTGGTTGGAGCTGACTGAGACTGCGCCTGCTGCTGTAGTCCACTGACAGACGTCAATGTCGACGTCGTCGACGTCTGTCCCAGACCGCACTGGCCCTTATTGGAGAAGCCCGCCGTGATGACCATCCCACCCACCGTCAGTATGAGCATATGCGCCTTGCCCAGCACAATCGACTTGACGCGCATCTCCTTCGACATCAGGTTGACCAGCCCCTTTGAGTTGCAGTGGTAGGCGTCCTTGCCAAAGATGTACAGCTCACCGGTCTTCGTCACCACGGCGCTGGAGCCGTGATTAGCGGCGATGAAGGCGGGCGTTCGTGAGCCAGCCATCGGAACACCGACACCACCGGGACAGGCGGCCGCCTCCAGCCGACAGGAGAACTTCTTCACCCGCGATGGTTTGCTGAAGCGGTGGCTGCAGCCCTGGCGAACACTTAGATCACCGTCCTCGCCTCGGCGGGCAGAGCCGACGAAGAAGAGCGTCCCATCCTCGCTCAACAGCAGAGCGTGATGGCCCTCATGACCGGCCGCAATCTGCGTGATGCGCACTGGTTTCGGAATGGACAACATGTACCACTTGCCCACCGAGTAGATGTGCCGAATGCCTGAAATTGAGAAAGTGTTTTAGTACATAGTTTTGAGCCCATAAGTCCTTACCTAAACTCTGCGCATTTCCACTGTAGTAGACCTTGCCCTGCTCCGTGAGCATCAGCGCAAAGTCCTTTCCCGTGACGATGTTCGCCACTGACTTGTACTCCACCAGGTTGTTCGTGTCCAGTAGTTTCATGGTCAGCGAGAGGTAGAAGCTCTTGCTGGCGTTGAAGGTCGAAGTGGAAGCAGGGGCAGAGCTGCTCGAGACAGTATCATTTACCGTAGACTTTTCTGATAAATGGCCACAGTTCGCAAAAGCACCACCACCACTGCTACTTTTGCTTGACTTTGCAGGCAGATGGAGAAGCGCCCCGTGAATGGAGCTGCCAGCAAAGAGCACCGAGACGGTGGAAAGTCGAACAGTCAGCTCCGATGACAGCAGAAAGGTGACCCTTTCCTGCTTCTGTTTGCTGCTGCTATTTGCTGAACACTCAGCAAAAGAGTTACCTTTTCCCGGCGTCTTCTCAATGACCACCTTGTGCGGTTTCAGTTCCCGAATGAGAAAGTGGTCATCACCGGAGGAGGAGGAGGAGGAGGTGGACCAAGGACCATCTCCCGCACCGGAAGCCGAGGACATCAACACCAGGTACTCGCCGTCGGTGGTGGCAAGTGTGGCGCTGTGCAGTGGACCTTCCTGCTGCCTCTTCACTCCTCCCAAGTGGTAGTCAAATGAATCAATTGATGTTGCTGAGGACGTATAGTCGGAGATGACGGGAATGGTGGCAGTGGGCGTCAGCGTATTCGCGTCCAGACAGAGCAGTGTGTTGCGTGACCAGCAGTACGGCTGCAGGTACAGGTCGCCGTTGATGAAGCCAATCCAGCAGGTGGGAGAGCAGCAACGGCTGCTCATCGCTGCTTGCTTTTCCGATGGTTTTCGGTAGTCTCTAGAAGCCGCCAGCCCACCGCCACCAAACAGCTCAGCAGAGAGCTCCGTCGTCAGCTCCGTGGAGAGCAGCTCCTGGCCGATGGGCGTTCCGTTGTAGCCGGAGCCGATTCGGTGGAGGCGCCGGCAGCGGTAGAGCACCAGCAGTTCACCGTCAAAGGCGAAGGAGGTGGCGCAGCACTTGCTGTTGTTGCCTTCGGTTTTTCGGTTGGCTGAAGGTGCTGTTTGATCCAGTAGTTTTCCACTTCTCTTCTTCTTCTTCTGGTACCAGTAGTACACGGAGAAGGTTTCACAGAGGGCGTTCACTGGAAAGCCGACAGAAGACCACTCGGGAATGTTCATCTTACCGAGGAGAAAGGAGCAAACGTTTTTCTGAAATCGAAACAAAATGCTGTTCATCAAAATACTGCTCGACAAAACCAACAACCGGAACATACCTTGAGCAGCACCATAATCTGTGGTACTTCGATGTTAAAAGTTGAAGTGTTTTGATCGTCGTCGTTGGCACTCTCTTCGATATTATTGTTGTTGTTGTTGTTATTTGAACTGTTCGCAGCAGCAGCAGCAGCAACAGCATCGGCCTTTGAAGCGAGTAAGCTCTTCTCTTGGTCGCTGTTGTTGGCGTCAAAGTTGCAGTCAATGAGCAGCGTCTTGATGCAGCTGAGAATTTTGGCGGTGTCACCGCGAGCGATGCTGAGCGTAATCAGACAGGAGATCGACAGCTCGAGAATCTGTAGGTGAAAGCCCTGGTCATAGTAGTGAGTTGATGATGATGAGGAAGTGGTATTGCAATGATTGCCCAGTGAGCTGTACGACATTGAGATCAGCGAGAGGAGCAGTTCAAAGAACTTTTCAATCATTCCTGAAGGTTCGCCTGTGGTGATGAGATAATTTTTTGTTGTCAAAAGAGTGCAACAAAAAATAACCAACAAAATCACTCACATTTCAAACTTTCAGGCTTGAGTCCAGTTAGAAGGTCCTGCAGCGACCGAAGAGAGCGGATACAGATGTCGGGATTAACCGCATAGGAGTCCTTGATTATGTCCAGAACAACGTTAAGCCCCAGAAAGACCACTTTGGGGATCTGGTGTAAAGGGGAAAAGTGGTAAGTACCAAAGTACAGCACAAAAAAAACAATCAAGAAAACGTCCTTACCGTTTTATGCGTAGCCATCGAACTGTGCCTGAACTCCTGCTCGTCCATCAACATCTGCTCCATTGAGCTGGAGAGGGCCGCTCCGCCGGTCACGACGGCGCCATTCGAAGAGGCCGATGCGCCGCCGTTCTTGCCCGCTTGTTCGGGAACAGCCCCCGGAGCCAGCGGGTGAGCGGCGGCGTACGGCTTGACGGTGTTCGCCTCCCTCGCCTCCTCCTCCTCGATGTCAGCATCGCTGGTGAACCGCCGCAGAAACTCGTAGTTCAGCTGAGACTGTCGAACGCTGCTGAAGACGCGATGGTACGAGGCGTTCGGCAGCAGGTACACCTCAAACGGTTTGATCTCCTTTGGATAGAGAAGAGCGGCTGAACAGCTGTTTGCTGCGGCTGCGGCAGCGGCGGCGGCGGCGGAAGCTCTTGCAGCGATCAGCTTACCAAATGCTCCTTTTTTAGCTGCTCCGCCGGCAGCCGCAGCTTCAACTCCTCCATCTGCTCTTCCGCCCCATCGAGCATTTCGACCTTTGATCAAGGCGGACAGCATCTTGGGCTGCTTTAGCATCTTCTGCGCCTCCCGTAGAAAGTACTGCTCCTCGGCGCTTCCATCTCCTTTCTGCAGCTTCTGCTGCTGCTGGTGCTTGGCATTCTTCCTCCTGATGACTGCATTCTTGCGAAAGTTCGCCTTGGTGGGCTTGAAAGCTGAATGGGGGAAGGAAACAGATATGAAATTTGGGAAAACAACAGTGATGCGGAGCAGTGCCACTGCCACCACCACCACCACCACCACTACCGTACCTTTGCCGCCAAAAGGCATATTCGAATCGCTGAGCTCATGCTCCTCATTATCCTCGTCCATGATTGCAGTGATTGACTAGAGGCTGACTAGACTGTGCGCTCCATGGTCTGACTAGAAAATAGGTGGAACAGCGGAAGAATGCGGCGTCAGCTCCAACGAGGAAGCGAGTGCCCAATGCAACTGCACCAGCTCCAGCAGCAGCAGAATTTGACAGAATCCTTGCTGGAACATTTTGTAAACACACACACTACTGGCGTCTATTTTGACAGCTCCGACAGACAGGCGCTTGTATTCTGCTGCTGGATTCAAATTGGGGAACTCTTTTTTCCACCAAAAGTGAACCCTCACTTTTTTCCCCAAAAACAGAGGCAGTCGCCTGCACTGCAGTGGTGCACTGCAGCACTCGCGGCACATTCGCAGTGGTACTCGGTGGTGGTGGCGGCGGCGGCGGTGGTATCCCTGAGATTGTGCAACGAGTGCAAATAGTGCTAAATTGACGTAGAAGGAGAGCGGGAGAGGGAGAGAGAGAGAGAGATGGATGGAGAATCACACCACCACGACCACTGCAGTAGCCGTCTGCAGAAGTCTGCTGCACTGTCTGACGGTGGTGACGGTGGCCACTCTCTTGGTGCCGTCCATCAGCTGCTCCTGCTTGCCCCTAACTGCCTGCCGCTCTGCCCATCATCATAATACAAAGTGGCCGCTCTTTGAGGGGGGTAGTGAGCTTTGTTTTGTCATTGCACTGTTATTCCACCTGAAGCGGGCCGATTCCTGAGCCCTCCAGCTGGCACTGTATTTTTACATTTCAAATTCGCCCTAGAACAACCCGAATGTGATCAATTTCACCTGCCTTGTGCTCAATGTGAAGCCAATTTTTTTTCTCGCAATCACTTCTTACATGACACTGTTCTCTTCTTACCTCCCTCCCTCCTCCTGATCCGCCCTCTTTTCTCCGCCCTGCACTTCCTACCTTTTTCCTGCCTGCAGTGATTCTTTTCGGGCGTCGTCTGCTCTGCCCTCTAACCTAATCATTTGCGTGCAAACAAAACCCACCGACAGACGACAATGACCGCTGAAGCGCGCTCCTGCCAACGGACAGGCCAACGGTGAGCGCTGATGGTGATGGTGATGGTTGGCAAATGGTTGATGGCTGAGTGAAGGCAGCTGCCAGCCAGCACTGTCAGTCACTGAGCAGTGAGTAGTCATCAGCAGCCAGTCAGCAGCCTCCAGTCGACCAGCGCCGGACAGTGCACGAAGCTCTTCTTTCCGTCCTGTCCTGTCCTGTCTGCACCATTAAAGCCATCAGCATCAGCATCAGCAGCGACCACTGCTCCTTCAGTGATATCATTGATCTCCCCGTGGTGCACAATGCTGTACTGAATGCACACTTTCCCCATCATTTTCGCCGTCACCACCACCACCACCACCGCCGCCAAACGTTATTATTATCGACCGATCAAACCAACCAACCGACGACCAACAGCGACCAACCACCACCACCAGCAACCAGTTTCTCCTCGGAAGCAAAATCTTCATCATCACACCACCACCACCATTTTATCTGTGACCTCTCAGCAGTGGCTCACCCCACAGCTCACTCTTGTCTCCGACCGAATTAGCTAGCCTCAATACTATCTCTTTCTCAGCAAGTGCACCACCACTTGAAATGTGATCTCAATAGAAGTTTCGTTGTTGTTAGCAAAACAGACGAGAATAGAAAAAGCTCAACTCTGATCTCTGATCAAACACAACGCTGTGAAATTTTAAGTTTTGCCTGGTGCTAACAGTTACACATTCGAATTTACAACTTGCCGATCAAATGCCGTAAAGTAGAACAACAAGGCACAACAAATCAAGGTCAACAGTTTAAACTGAACACTTTTTGTATATTTGAAAAAGTAAAAAGAAAAAAGGAAAAACTATAAGATCATCATGGGCCCCGAGAACAACGATACCAGTGATCTAGGAGCGGCCGACGATGATCGGACGACGGTGGACGACGTCAACCTTTTTGATCCTGACGCCAGTGACTTTCACGAAGAGGACATCAGCAGCAGCAGCAGCATAAGCAGTGAACTGCAGCACTTCTCTCCCAAAAGTAACGGTACTTCACCGTTTGAGGTAAGCACTTGAACAGTGATTGCAGTGGTTCACAACTACTACTGCTAGCCAAAGACCACAAGACTACGCTCACATGGAGAGACAGGCAAGCATAAACCACTTTACTTTGGCGCGGGAAGGTTAATTAATTGATCGCCCGCCAGAATGACATTTGTCATACACACACACACATACACAGGATAACTTACCTGAGCTAATAATAGCAACCAAAGATCTTTCCTTGCATTACTTTAGCATGAAATGTACCTTTCGTGCAATTTCACTCAGTTTTTAGGATTTCAAAGAAAATCTCATCAATTATACCTGAGCTTATGCTCTTCACATTGAGCTTAAAACTAATTTAAATTACTGTCATTCTTTACACCATTTTTGTTATCATCAAAATTTCACATCACAACAAACACACAAGATAGTTTAGATAAGGGGTAAATTTTATCGTCAAAGTTGTCACCAAAGATGTCCTCCTTACCTGGCTGCTGGTTGTGTGTTGTAAGATAATTGTCCTACGGACCATTTGCGATGTTCATTGGCCATGATGCCGAACCAGGAGCAGCACCATCAGCAGCAGTCGTAATCAGAGCCGATGTCCGTTGTCAACGAGTCTGCTTTACATGTTAAGTTTACAATCTCCCTATCTTTCCCCTGCTAATTTAGTGGAACAGTGCATGTCTGTATCAGAAGAGGAAATTAGTAACTACATACTCACTGTGATTTGGTGTGGTATATTAATACCAACATCACTTTTTTGAAGGACTTTTGCTATCAGAGCAAAGCTTGAGTGCTTGTTTTCTAAAAACCTTAATATTTTGTTCAGCAGTATCAAAATTGCTACCGTAGATTTTTTATCGTCAAGGGGTAAAAGTGATAAATTCAAAAATAGTATTTTAGTCCAATGACTTTAGTTTTTCTTGACCAAAAAATCCACCAAACTCAACTGACCACTTTATACCCAAAAATCCGGGAACTAGGAAAGCATAGACTGACGCAATGTACTGTACACTAACTCCAAACACCGCCAAATCTGCCCTTCTCCACTTTCTGTCTCCACCGTTTGTCTAGCCCACTTTATTTACAGGGGTGTCAATTGTGTGTAGATGTGCAGTGCCTCGCGTTCAGATCGTACACTCAGTCATCATCTCTGGTTGCAGTACACAGCAGAAGAGCACTTCTGCACACATTCCGTGCAGACCGCCTACACAAACACACACACACACTCACACTCACCTGTGCAATGTCACTTGTCAATTAGCTGACGGGGTCTATTTTATTGCACTAGCTTCAATGCAAGCAAGTGTCTGCCTGTCGGTTAGCTTGAGTGTGACATTTGTGGTGCACTATGACTAACACTGCAAAGGTGTGCAATAGAGTGAAAAAGCACAGAGAAGGTGCTACTTCTATCGCTGACATTGCCTCCATTCACCTGCAGCAGCAACTAATTCCCCTCAATACAAAAGTAGAAAGTAGAAGCCTTTGCGATGATATCAGCGTCTGTGTTTATCGCCCTGCTCCATCATCAAACATATTGAAACTCTCACTTGCGTGCGCGAGAGCCAGATAAGTTGTGCTGCACAAACCTCAGCAGCAGACAGTTACTTTTTTTTCTTCTGCCATTCTTTGGACTAGTTGTTCATTTGAAGACGAGAGAAACTCCACGCTGCATCATGGCTTAGCAAACGCACACATTTTTTTCACTCTTTTTGCACAACACTTAACCCTACTTACTCATCATCATCATCCTCATCCTCATCACTGACCATGTCTGCCATTGTCTTTCAACAGGGCGCAACAAGTGAGGCCATCGTCGCCGCCAGTCAGAATGGTGGCTGCTACTCCTCCTCCTCCTCCTCAATTCCGGTGAAACCCTCAGTGCCTTCTTCTTTCTCACAGAAGACCTCACGGATGGAGTTCTTGCACACTAATGGAGACAGCAATGGAGGAGGTAGCAGTATTCCCCAGCAGACGGCAAATGGATGGGACGCAGCAGTGCACAATGCCGCTGTGGCCAGCAACAGTCCAAGCAACAGTCATAGTCAACTAGTGCAAAACAATGGTGGGCCAGTGGGCCAGCAGCAGCAATCAACAACTGCAATTTCCAGCAATTCAACCAAGGTAGTCTTTGACTACAACAAAAACTTGCAATGCGAAGTGCCGCTCTCTTCATCAGAAATTGCTGCAGCAGCGAGGATACAGACAGCAACAGCTGTCTCCAATGGTCACAATCACCATAATAACCATTCCACAAATGGAATCGCTCCAGCGGAATCATCCACTCCCACGACCACGCCTGCTCGAGCGCTCAACGCTCAAAACGGCAAGAGAAAAACGGCGAAAAGTGGGAAAGAGCTGTATGAGAAGCCACCGAGGCACATTGCCCTCCTGTGCTACTTCAGCTACGTGGTGCTCACTTTCTTCGGCTACCTGCGCGACTTTATGCGCAAGACCGGCCTGGAGAGGAATCTGGCCGCCGTGGAGAAGAACCGAGATGTAACAAAAAGATTTTTGTAAGATTTTTAAAGTGATCTAACTCAAACTTTTTTGCTGCAGGGCTACCCTCAGCTGTACAAAAACTTTGAAGCTTTCTACACGCGCAACATTTACCGGCGCATTCGCGACTGCTGGAATCGACCCATCGCCAGCGTGCCCGGCGCCTACATCGACCTCATTGACCGCTACTCGCCCGACTACAACTGGACTTTTAAGTAAGATTTAGAAGAAAAGAAAAAGTCCATTTTTTAAATTTAACTTTTTCTCCCTCTTCAGATACCCCGGGACGACGCACAAGGAGATCAACATGGGCTCGTACAACTACCTCGGCTTTGCGGAGAACAGCGGTCCAATTCATGAGCAGGTCCTGGAGACGTTGACCGCCTCCAGGGTGGGCGTCTGCTCGGTACGTTCTGAACTGGGCACCAGCGCCGAGGTGCAGCGCCTGGAGCGGCTGATGGCCGCCTTCCTCGGCACTGAGGCGAGCATTGTCTTTGGCATGGGTTTCGCCACCAACTGCACCAACATTGCCACGCTGGTCGGCCCTGGGTCGCTGATTCTCAGCGATGCGCTCAACCACGCCTCGCTCATTCTCGGCTGCCGACTGTCGGGGGCGACCGTCAAGACTTTTAAGCACAATGGTAAAAAAGGGTGTTTGGGTTTCAGTAAATTTTTTAAACTAAAAAATGTTATTCTCTTCTAGACATGGTCGACCTGGAGCGCAAGGTGCGCAAGTTGATCATCACCGGTCAGCCCAAGGGCGGCCGCCCCTGGCGGAAGATCATCATCCTCGTGGAGGGCATCTACAGCATGGAGGGCACCATCATCAACCTGCCGGAGCTGCTGCGCATCAAGCGGCGCTACAAGGCGGCCATCTACCTCGACGAGGCCCACTCCATCGGCGCCCTGGGGCCGAACGGCCGCGGCGTCGTCGACTACTACGGCGAGGACGCCCGCGAGGTGGACGTGCTGATGGGCACCTTCACGAAGAGCTTCGCCGGCGCCGGCGGCTACATCGCCGGCAGTCGGGCGCTAGTGGAGCACGTCCGGGCGCACTCCTTCAGCAGCACCTACGCCGTGGCCATGTCGCCGGTGATTGCCAAGCAGATCGCCTGCGTCGTCGAGGTGCTCATGGGCGCGGAGGGGACCGGGGAGGAGGGCGCCGGCCGCATTGAGCAGCTGGCGCGCAACACGCGCTACTTCCGCCGCCGCCTCCTGCAGATGGGCTTCATCGTCTACGGCAACGATGACTCCCCGGTGGTGCCCCTCCTCCTCTGCTTCTGTCCCAAAATTGCGTAAGTTTTTTAATTTAAATTTTTTAAGGGTTTTGCTTATTTTTTAATTTCTCCATTTTTCTAGTGCCGTCATTCGCCTGGCCATGGACCGCGGCCTGGGCTTCATCGGAGCCGGCTTCCCCGCCACCTCGCTCACCACCGGTCGAGTGCGCTTCTGCATCTCTGCGGCGCACACCAAGTCAATACTGGACCAGTCGCTGGAGGTGATGAATGAGATTGGCGACCAGATTGGCGTCAAGTACTCACGCCTGCCCAGAGACATGAGCCCGGTCGTCTACGAGGAGGTTTAGAAGGTGCTCATATTCAAATTTTATCTGTCACTTTAACTCTTTTAATCAATTACTACTCCTCATCTGGTCGAAACAATCCTCTTTGTCCTCACAATCGCATACTTAATCAAACAAACAAAGCAAACAAGTTCAAAAAATTTTTATTTTTATTTTTTGTTGTGTTTTATTGAAGAATGATGGTAAAATGCTCAGAATGCGGTTATTACGTTTCTCCTTCTCTCACTTTTTCATCATTCTTGCCAACATTCCCTACTTAGTTATTTTCTTTTTTTCAAATTTTGTAAAAAGATTCAACAAACTTTCTTTCTCTATTTACTATCATTATTTTGTCACAACTTTATCTAAACACACACACACACCCTTACCACTCCCGCAAAGCCCCGTGCATCAAATGTAAAAGTTCTTTTCAACTTGAAAGTTATTTATTTATTTACTTTTGTGTACATTTAATCGATTACTAGTTATTATAAAATTGTATATTGCAAAATTACTCATTTATTTCTCATTGATTTGTTTGGCAACTACAATTGGCAACTAAACACTTTTGTCGGGTAGTTGTTGTTTATTCAGCTGTTTCTCTTCAGCTCACTCCTTCCAGTGACGCAAATCAATTTGAGGTATTTGCTTGCAGTCGATGTTGGCGTTGCTGCGTAAATTAAAAAGCAACAACAACAAAATGTTAAAGTAGTTTGAAGTGGTTTCCGGGTGAAAACTATTATTAAAATTAAAGTGAAAATCCACTGCTACGAGCGACAGCGTCTCCGATTTAGAAACTTAATACTCTCTTTAGCTCAAAAGACAATGGCCCTTCTCTTGGGCTAGCAGAGTAAAGCCACTGCTGAGCAATCAAAAAACAAAAGAAACAAAAAGAAACAAAAATAGTTCAACTTACAGTCTGTCGTGCTTGGCGACCATAGCAAAGGGTTGCATCTTGCGAATTCGGTCACCATTGGCACAGATGACGCCGGCAAGAGTCACTTTACGAAGCTCATTCAGTTGTCCTGCACGGAAGTAAAAACAGTCGCATAATTAGAAATTGCAACACTCTTGACGACCCACTAGTCTAAACTGGCTTACGCTCGCTAAAGGAATGCGCCATACCGCCGTTCTCAAACCAGAATCGATCGCCGTCTGTACAACAGAAAAAAGAATATGATTAGAGAAAGCCAAAAGTTAGGTGAAAAAAACTTACACTTCAGGCGACGGAACTGCTCGGCGACGATGCACGCAAAGGTGGGCCCCAGAATGCCCTCAGGCAGAGGTAGCTCATGAACACCGCCCACAAAAAGGTCAATGTCGTCGACGTGACTTTAAAAAGGTACATTAGTAAAAACAAACTATCAGTACTAAAAACTTACTCATAAATTTCAGCAAATCTCTCAGCACTGCCTCGTTGGAGTATGCTATTCAACTGGCGAAAGTCCCGCACTGGAGGGAGTCCACAGGCTCGTCGTACGACATTGTACGGCGGCATTCCGTGATCACGGCCTCGTTGAATGTTGATAGAGACCAGGTCCATGCCAAAGGTGGCGTTCTGCCCGGCAGGAAAGAGGAAGTTTTTGATCTGCCAAACAAGAAAAACCGGTTGTAAAAAAGGATGACATTGTTTGCCATCATACATCATCAATGAAGATCGGATCAAAGGCTTCGGACTTGGCGGCCACTAGACCGTACGTCGCCTCGTCAATTGCGCCGTCTCGGTACAGCAGTGATGGATTGTTGAATATTTTCCGCATCTGGTAGTTTTCCCGAACCTTGCCGTTCTCGCTCATCAGCTGATAGAAACCCTGAAAGCAACAAAAAATGAAGTTTAGAACAAACGACAAAACAATTTCAACTAAAACAATTGCAAAGTAATTGTACCTGAACCAAAGTGTGCCAGCGGAAGGCAGCAGAGGCAAATTCATTGAGGATCGCCGGATTGACGGCAGGATTGTAGTCAGTGCAAAAGCCCTCGGGCATCAACATCAGCCCGGTGGCCTTCATGGTGTTTCGACCTGAAAACAACAAAAAATCATAATCATTCATTCATTAAATCAGTCAACAAGCTTACCCAGGGCAAGCGGCAACCACTCATTGTAGGTGATTTGCTAAAGTTGAAAATACAATCACAGCAAGGTTCAAGTTTAAATTAGATTTTCCATTTGTTCAGAAACTGAAAAGTTAACAAGCCCTCCTCACCTGTATTTCTGCATTGCATAAAGAAAAGTAAGAAAACAGTTCAATGTCTGTCCTACAACAAAAGGCTTTTCCTTTACAAAAGAAACTTACCTGCGCCAACGATCCGTCTCGCTTCTTGGAAGATGGTCTCGTCGCTCCAGTCTGGATGCAAAAAAAATGCAAGATAGAATGCTCTTATGCTGTTCACAGGAAAAAAGACACAGCTAAAGTAAATTACGTCTATTAAGCTTCTTCAGTTCCCGGGCAAGTCGATTGTGCTCTCTATAAAAAGACACAGACAGAGGGGAGGAAATAACATTAGAATAGTGTTAGGCAATCGTTTGCTGTTGATCAAACGACAACAACAACAAAAGCAGCAGCAGCAGAAAAGCAGCGAATCTTGAGCAAGCCTCACCGAAGGAAAAACAGCTGCAATGTGATCAGACCAATCTGCTGATTGACACGTACATCGCCTGGAAAACGTGTTTTGTTTCAGGGTCAAAAAAGAGGAGACAAAAGATAAAACAAATAAAAATCGCACAAACCCGAGTAGATGCAACGTCGTTGAGCGTCTCCCTGGAGGCGCATGTTCTGCGGCACGGCACAAGCGCTACAAAAACCAAAACAAAACAGAAATTTTAAACTGCTAAACAAGTACAGAAAAAAGCTCAAACACTGACATTGAGTTGTTCATTGTGTCGTAGGGCAGAAAATCGCGCTTGTTTATGCGTGAGACGCGTAGAAGACCTGAATGGGAATCGATGTAATGGGTTTTCAGTGTTAAACCGATTAATTTTGTCTGCTTTGCCGGTTATTTTTTTTCCATTTACCGTCTTTGAAAGTGCGCACAATTCTTGATCGATTCTCCTGATTACCGTAAACCATGGAGGCGTCTAGGTAGGAGGTAATGACATTAGTCTGCTCTCGATAGCCCAGGTTGCAGTTGTTCTTCATGCCGACGGCGTTGCGGACAAAGTTGTTGCAGCGACGGTTGAAGCGACTGTAAAATGGGTCGCGTCGCGGAATGATAATTGGCCTAAATGAGAAAAGAAGTTGAGTGCAAAAAGCTTTATTTTTAAGTTAGTTTGTAATAATTACCGACAAGCAGGGTGAAAGACGGGGTCCTCCAAGTGAGTTCGATTGCAGCACAGTAAACCTTGACCGTTGGTGGCTGAGATAAAAGATAGAAGTTTTAAATTGTAAAAAACCAAAACCTGTTGAACCTACCTCGAGTTGATGATCCAAGAGTGGTGTCATGATCAAGGAACTAAACATAAAATTTAATAGTACGATTTAAACTTCAAAACTGGCAAACAAACCTGGCCCCATTGCATAAACTGTGTATAAAGGACAAAAAAGTTACTAAATACTTGTTAACAACAAACTTTTTTCTCAGTTACCATAACGTTTAGATTGCGATCCAATTTAGAAGAGGTAAAAGTGAGCTGAAATGAAAGAACTTAGTAACTTGAAAATCTTTGATTTAGAAAGTTCTACCTCAGTGGAGAGCACTCTGGCCAGCGGAAGTGGACCACCGGTGACGGAGCGGCGAAACTCGCTGATGCCATCACTGTAAGCCGGTGGCATCATCCTCGAGTACTGCGTATTTGACTTGCCCCAGATGGGCTCATTGAGGTTGTTGCAACTGCCGTCTATCGTGCGGTACTTCTCCCGCTCTGAACAGCGCGGAATCGCCGGACAGAACTGCTCGTACTCGGTGTCGTACAGGTCAAACTGCGAGAGGCCGTCACGCATCTCCACAGGGCCGAGGCGGAAACGCCGTCCCAGAAAGCGGGTCACCTGCAGCGCCCGAAAGCCGTTCAGGTTGATCTTCTGCAGATTCTCATTCGGCGGCCCAAAGACGGCCTGGTGAATGGAGGCCATTGAGTTGGGTCGCTGGTAGTAGCCCTGGCCAATGAGGTTCGTCTCCATGGAGAGGAAGGCGCGAATGTCGTCCTCTGTTCGACCGACCGCTCTGATAATTTGCTCCTTGTCGATGGGCAGTCGAAGGGAGGGCCACTCGGGTGGTGTGAAACGGAAAGGAACTAATAAAAAAAGTGAGTTTTGATATGAAAATGGAGAGTCCACCCAGTTACCTTGAGCAGTTGGTCGGTGGTCTCGAGTTGGACAACAGACGCCCTGATGGCCCTGGTCTCGTCCTCCGCCCAGCTGACACCGGTTGCCGGCAATCTGCTCCAGGTCAGCGTACTGGTAAAAGCAGTGTGCCAACGGCTGACACCGGCCAGGCAGTCCTTCTCGGGTCTGGCATCCGCCACCTCCTTCTCCTCTTCCGCCTCTTCCATTGCCACCTCGCTGCTCTTGTCGACCATTCCGCCGTGGATTGATGCGATTCAAGAACCGCCGGACTGTTCACAGTAAAACGGTAATTAGAAAAAGCAATTTTATGAAAATAGAAAAGCAAGTTATTACAAGGATTTCCGCCGTACTGTGCGTCCACCAGTGATGTGCTGAGAATCAGGAACAGGGAGATCAGACAGAGGAGAGTGGCACCTCCATAAAAAGGGCTCTTTCCTGTTGCAGAGAGCAACATGGCAAAGGATTAAGTGACTTGTTTTTGAGAAAAGCCCAAAATGACCTTGCGAATCTCTGAATCAACAAGTTACGGCAAAGTCACAGGCCGAGAGCATCGGTCAGTTCTTTGTTCAGCCGTCAAACAAACTAAATGTTTAATGTTGTGTTCAATCTAGTTAAAACGCAGTAATGTAGGCTACTACAGAACTACTGTGTGTGATTTACTGCCTCCCCCGTTATCAGTAGCAGCCACTGTGCAACTACCTCTAAAGGAAGAACAGAATGCCTCTTTTCTCAGTTAGCTTGTCTGTCAGTGAAATTGCGCTTTCACTCAAAATGTGGTAATCAATTGTTTAGGAAAGGCAACAGCAGCAGCAGCAGCATAAAGGAAGTCAACGACAGCTGAGGAAGTTGCAATGTGCTGGTGGTGATTCAATTCAAGGCAGAGAGAAGGCAAGCCAACTTATGGCCGTCAAGTAGGTCAATACTATTGCTGAGCTGTTGTGCATGAGAAGATTGTGCTGGCTATCATTGGCACGGCACACCAGTTTAGAGAATTATGATTATTGTCAATTCGTAAATAAACGTTTCCGGTTTGAAATGCTGTTGTTGTTGTTGTTGTTACTAAAAAAATTGAGAGAATAAATTATGGCAAAAGGAAGTGGTTGATGTTTAGTAACTTTTTTTGCGCCAATAAACTGAATTCAAAAGAAAGGCTGTGTGTCGGTTTATGGTTAGAATGATGAAGTGCAGACACAAAAAAGTCTCCGATTCTTAACTTCTCAAGTCTTTTGTTTTGCCTATGGCAGACGGTTTTTGTCGGCTTAAAAATTACACATAAAGTGCTAATCACCAGACGGGGAGCCGCGAATAGCATGTCAATTGGATGCACTTCACTGCACTCGGCAGCTTTTTAATTGGCAGCAATTCGTAGACAAAAAACAGTAGTAGTCGTTGAAGTTCTATCATTTCAAAGCAATTGTGCTTCCGATTGCAAAAAAGTATTGAAATGGGAGAATCCCAAATAATAAAATTTTAATAACTTTTTTTATTGGTTCGTAGCATCTAATTGGCACTATGAATTAAATTCAATTTGATTCAAAAATAATTTTAAACTTAAAAATTAATATTATGTTAGTAAAATGCGTCACCGAACTACGTTTGCACTTTTTCTAATCCGTTATTATTGTTGTTATGCATAAAAACCAAAACAGATTACAGAATTTCATTCCCAGAATCTCAAATTTCCCTTTCAAATTACAATCCTCAGCATCCCATGACTGCCATATGCTGCTCAGTGGACAGCGTAAATTATTCAAAGTTGCCAAAACTAGGCGAAACTTGCCTGCTTCATTCTGTTTTTGTTTGTCACAACAGCAGCCCTCTGAACTGTAAAAGCCGATCACATTTCTGTTTAGTTTTCAATTCCTGGACGTTCTAATTTCATTTTCAACTGAATGTACCTCAAAGTACAGCGGCAGTCTGTTGACGGATTATTCTAATAACTAGCTAATGCAGCCAAGTACATTTTCAGCAGCAGAAACAGCAGCTAAATCGAATTTGAATTGCACTCATCTGATCGTAACATGGACAAAATAAACACTTATTCAACAATTATTCCGTGTGTGAAGTGCCTCCCAAGACGACAAAGAACGATGACAAACAACAAGTCATTAGCTGTGCACTAAAAACTGTGCATGACTAACTGAATTAAAGTGCACGTGAAGCAGTGCTACCATCGATGACGCACAGTCCAATTTTGAAGCTAAAACTGAAACGTAAATTACACTTGAGCTAGATGAGCCCATTGAACCTATTTGTGGAAACAATCGAAAAATTTTAAAATTACTGTTCCGTTTTTCGATAACAATTTGAATGTCACTCGGACACATTCAGTACAATTTTTTTGGTGTTTTCCAGTTTGACGTTGCCAGTCAACAAAAAGCTGTAGCACACGAATAACATTATTGCTCATTTATTATGCATATGGGAATTATAACCATCCTTTTCTTTTCTCTTTAGTAATGACATTCCACTTTCTAGACGCAGACGGTTAGATATGCATTTGAAAGCAAACGAAGAAGATAAGAAATAGGCTAAATAAATAATGGAGCCAATCATTAGTCAAATGAAGGAGAAAAAAGTAGTAGGAGTCCAAAAAAGGAAGCCAAGCAAACAAGGACGTTTGGTTATGTTGGCGGTGCATGACAGTTTCTAGATGGATTAGACGACAAAAAACGGTAGTAATAAACCAAAGTGAGCAAAAAACAGCAAAAAAATAAAGACGTTCCAAGTGTGGTCGAGTATGAAGCAAGTGCTCAATTAAATGAATGGTGTCTTTTATTTGCCAGTGATATACGGGCAAAATAATTGCGCAATTGGGAAATGTGCCCCCTTCTCTTTTGTGTGCACAGAGAAGTGAAGTTTCGGTTAATGAAGATAATAATAGCAATGGTGGTCAGCAAGCAATCACTTGGGTTTTGGTAGAAATCGTAAAAGTTGCAAACCACCATAATCGTCTATTGCCTTCAAAAATCAACAACTAATAAAAATTAAGCGTACTAATGATTTTACTGGAAAACATCCTCAACTAGGACCACCATTTCTCAAGAGAACAAAACAGACTATTGGCCAAAATATTAGCCACTGGTATCTAATGCTCACTACCGATATTAGTAGTCAAACAACCATAAAAATAACTTAATTTTGAATGCTATAAAAAATGAATAAAGGTACCAGTGCAAGTGCACTCAAACAAGTAAGTAAAAAGATTGTAAGTTTTTAAACTTTAAAACAAAAAATGCATGTTTTAACTTTCAAAGTAGATTTAAATTATAAATTGTTTTTGGTGTTTTACTTTCAAAACTTTAAAATTAACAACATTTAGTTTTTTGCTGTTTATAAAAAAAGTTTAGACGCCATTACAAGTACAGAGTTTTCATGTGAGTATTTCCAAATTGCCCATTTACAATAGGAAAGTCTGGAATTTTGCTAAAATTGTTAAATTAAATTGCGAACCAGACACTCAGGCAACCAGACAGACTGCAATCAATAGAGCAAAAACAGCACCAGTTTTGTTGTCATCAAAAGTCACGAACCTAAAAAGAAGCTTCTAGCAAAAATGACTGTCATCAAAAGAATGGAACAAAGTTGAAAAAATTTAAAAGATACAATTACTCAAGCTGTCTAGTGCTTCTGCTAGAAACGATTACATGAAAAAGTCAAAGTAGAGTGAGTCAAGAAAAATATAGTATTTTTTAAACTAATGATTAACAGTAGCACTGAAAGTACTGTCAGACACTTTCACTTGTCACTGCTTGACAACAGCGCCAGTTATCATTACAAAAAATTGACAACACTCTTATGAAAAAACAAAAGAGTGTACATCATCATCAATAAAATACATCAAGGTCATTGTAAAAAATAGTTTTCTGGAACATTCAAATTATTTTTAAAAATTTTTTTAATTAAAAGAGATTTTTTTCTAATTTATGAATGAAAGCACGATTCTGCCATCCATTTCCAGCCTACGCTTTGAAGAACACAACAGCAAGCTCTCCGCCTTCTCTGCCTGTAGAAAAAAAAGATGCTGTCCATTAGTATTAGGCTCGGCGCTGTGCGTGCACTTTCATCTAGCTCTCAACAGATTAGGCACAAATCGCCGTACAACAACATGATGAGTAGTAGTGGAAGGGAAGAAGAAAAAGAAACCCCCTTTATTCACTGAATATTCCACCGTACAACCAAGATGTCTACGTGTCTTCAAATCAGACAGTTAAAGTAGTAGTGCTTCCCCTTTTTGTTTCTCATCATAAGTAGTCGTCTTCTTTCGCCTGGAAGCACATTCAGCAGATGTTATTCAAAATGAATTAGACTTTGCCTCCTACGTTTTCTTTGCTTAGTGATGCTAACGCATTGATTGCTAATCGGCCGTGACATTTAACGGCCACTAGAAAGTTAGGCGGCACACAAAGCAAAAATGTTTCTATTCATTTGGCTGAATAATTATTAAAAGAAAAACAAAGTTAACATTTACAAATTAAAACTACAAGTTCTACCGGTTTTTAAAATGAGCCTCCCCCTTGCTGGTTTAGTTTCCGTACTTAAAGAGCTTTTTCGCTCAACCGCATTTCAAATTTCTTTCTCTAAGAATATTGCACCGAATAAAAACAAAACAAAAGCAGTAGATTGATGATTAAAAAAGAAAAACAAAACATTCGATGGACAAGGGTAAAAAAGACGGTAATCAATTATCGGTAGAGTTTCAAGTGCACAAAAAATAATAAGATGAGGGACAAAGAGAGAAGAAAAAGAAACTTTGTCATTTTAGATTTGGTTTCATTAGTGGTCCACAAGTGCAGCAGTAACGTGAGAAATGGGGAAATAATAAATTGGAAAGCTCTTTTCTGATCGCCTGGATGGCCTATTTTTGTTGTTAGAAAAAGAATGAGGAAAACATGGGAATAGAGCTTTATAAAAAAATCTTGAAACGCATCACAAGATGCTACACGCCATTGTTTGCTGTTTATTTATTCAAAGTTCTGCAAAGATGGCTGATAATTTGCATTGGCTTTAAAAGTAAATATTTGAAAAAAACATTTCAAACTGAGCGAAAAACCTCAATTTCACTACTTGGAAAACGATGTATAGCAATTCTATTTTTGTCCAAAAAAAGTCCGAAACACAATAGTGATGGATTTCACACAAAGAAGACACGCGCGCGATTTTGATCAAAACTAGAGTAGTTTTTGACCTTGAAATTGCAGCTAGTGAAGAGTACAACGACAAAGCTAAATGGCAGTAGAGAAGGCCCAAATTTATTCCAAAAATAGACGACTTGTGCAAACAAACTAGATAAAGCAGCGCGACTCGATCCTACGTCAAAATGGGTTGTTGACAATTCCCACTGCCAGTTTGTCACCTGACCGGGGCTTTTCAGCTATCTTATCGGATAATTCAACAAAAGTACAAATTAAATGTAACAGTTACTTTTTTTACTGCAAACTTTTTACAATTTACCACGATATTATTGCAAAAATCGAGCAACTCAAATGGAATCATTTTTCAATTAAGTAATCCACTTGTTTTGTAATCGATAGATAAGCACTAAACGCATGAAAACATATAGAAAAATAGAAAACACTCCAATTTTTGTAGAAAAAACAAAAACATCATATTTTTTCTCTGAAAAGTCATTCTTGATTGGAATTAGAGTCCAGACAGCAGCAGCTGTTGCTGTTGGTGCTGCCTTCAATCATCCCGTATAGACTACAACGCTGTCGATTTGTCAACTTTTATTTGACCGTCGTTTGGCAGAAGAAGTATTTGCTGACTCTATTAAATTGCTCTCATTTGCTCGTTTTTTTATTGAAGCATCTGCTGCATTTATTTCATTGCATTTGTATTATGGGGAATTGACAATCGATCAAATAAAAAACCTACGCTGGATTACAATAAAAGGGAGGAAATCGTGATCGGTCAAATTAAGATGGCACTTGAGTTTAACATTTTGATTTGTGAGCAAAAAAAATTACATTAGATGCTTTGGCCCTTTTTTTCTATTTCAAATAATTGTACCACTGGGGAATTAATTAATGGCCTTCATCATTGCTACTCTGTTTAGTTTTTTTGACTGGTCAACCGCAACAGCGGACTGTTTGCCACCAAATCGGAGAAAGTGGACAAATGCCTGTGGATCGCTGTGATAGCGAGCCACCTCCTTGTGCTCCCAGTTGTGCACTGTCAGCTGAGAGAAGACTTCAGTGTGAAGGCGCTGCAGCATCAGCCTCTCCGCTTCACCAAGCTTCTTCATCTCCACCACTGTAGACACATTAAGTCGAGCCATTTGTGGACTGTGTGAGAAAACCGTATTTGAAATAAAAAAGCAAAAATTTTGTCAATTTTGCGCCACGGCGTTAGAGCCGATTATCACCACGGCGCCAGTAAGTAGTGAAAGTTGTAGTCGAAGTAGTAATAAGAGTAGTAGTTCCGTCAGGGTAGTTTCGGTTAAAAAGAGGGTTTTCATTTCCATTAACAAGAAAGTGAAGAAAGCGTTTGGCGATAGTTTGGGGCGCCGCCGCCAAAAAACAGCAAAATATTTGCCGCCGTGCGAGCGCATAAATTACCCGGTTTCAGCGCCATTTAGATTAAAAAGCAAACCCAAGTAAAAAATTGAAATTGAAAATAAATTAGAGAGAAAAGGGAAGATAAGCAATTGGAGAATTGTGTGATCGTGCACAGAAGTGTTGATGGAATGTGCGAATGGTGTGGCGCATTGTGGCGACGTTATTAACGGCCAAGAAGCAAATTGAACAGCGCGAGAAAAACGAGGAAAAAAGAAAAAAAGTGGAAAAAGCAAAAAGATGAAGCATGGTTAGCAGACGGAAAGTTTAAACGGGGAAAAAGGAGGAAGGAAGGAAGATGCGGAATCAAAAAGTAAAAAAGCGGAAAAAGAGAGGAAAAGGAAGTTCTAGGTTTTTCTTTTTTCAGGCACTCACGTTTCCATTCCCATTAAATGGGTGGTAATGCGCGTCTCGGCGAGCGAGTGCGCCAGCGCCAGGCGGTTGATGCTGTGCCCTTCACTCTGACACAAAAAAGGTAAAAAAGTAAAAGTAAAAGTCACTTTAGTTTAATTACTCGATTCAGCGGTATCAGTATCGAAAGTGGATCCAACAATTGGTCCACAATGAGGACATACACACACACACACACTTTTAAGTACCTGGGCAAGTTGAGCGGCCAGCTGGCAAGCGTCTTGAATTTCTTTTGGTGCTGGGTGCCAGTACGGAATGGGTGCAGAGAGGTTAAAGAGACCCATGGCAAAAGGTGAGGCGCTGATGATGCCTAGCTGCTTTGACTGAAGGATTTTGTGAGCATATCAAAAATAAAATATTAGTTTGGCGGAAGTGATTGTATTGCTAATGCTAGCAGTAAGAACAGTCTGCGTACTTCAAAGAAGGGCAAATACCGGCACAGTTCATCGTCAAAGAGCGTATGGCGACAGTAGGAGAGGACAGTGTCCACTGGCACGTCAGTCGAGCGTTCAATGATTTCTCTGAAAAGCAAACAGTTTTTTCAAAATAATATCGATTTCAAGTGAAAAAGACAGATTAAACGGCAAACAGACATAAGCAGACAGTTCATATTGACAGTGCTGTTTTGCAATGATTTTTGAAGCAGCTTTCGATTTGAAAAGAGTGAAAGGAAAAAGAAGAAGAAAAGGAGGAAAAAATGAATGATGATCGAACTTACTTGAGCACTGAAAGTGGATAACCGGTGATGCCAATGTAGCGAATCTTATTCTCCTCACGCAAACGGGCCAACGTTGGCAACGTTTCACTGAGAATTATTTCAATGTCGCCAAACTCTACGTCATGAATCTGAAAAAGCCAACCAGAAAACAAAAATGAACCGTGAAAAAGCGTGTGAGAAATGGCTGAAGTGTTTTTGGTCCCTGGTCAGTGCCTGAAGTGGACACAGTGTGCTGTGCAGTAGAAGATAAACGATTCACTAAATCAAATCCGTCCAAATAATTCCACCAAAAGAGGGGCGAATAAACAAAGGGAAAAAAAGGAAATGAAGGAAAAGTAATGAATAAGTTATTACAGGGAAGTCTGAGGAAAAAATGTTTAGATCTGCGTGCTTCCAAAGAAAATAACGCTACAACTGTTTCGAAATTCCCAGGAAAAGAATTGCAAGAAAGGCAGATTGTCGACGGACAAATGGAGAATACTGAGAGAATCGAGTGTTTACCAAAAAGTTAAGCATCAAAGTTGTCACATTCCAAAGTGGCAACAACTGTGAACTAATGTTCTGTTCTTCTTTTCTACGTCATACTAATCAGATTACCACTTGGGTTTAGGTGCACTGCCACACGCACACACGCACACACGCACACACCAGTGCACTACTCACTTGAAGCAGATCAATGTACTCGACGCCTAGTTTGACTAGACTTTGCTGGATCAAAAATAAACAAAAAAAGAGGAGAAAATTAGATTGTGGGAGATTTGGGCCAAATATAAAAAGCAACAGCAACAACAACAAATTTACCTCCACTGATCGGCGAATCGCCGCCGAGGAGAAGTCAAAGGAGCAGTCAGGATGGCGGCCTGCCTTTGTGGCAATGTAGTACGACTGCCGAGGAAGTCCTTTCAAGGCCTGTGGGTGATTAGAGGTGAAAAGGATATTCTCTGGGCTAGAGATTTTGTTGTCCTACCTGACCGACGACCACCTCGGAGAGGCCATGTCCGTAGAAGGGCGACGTGTCGATTAGGTTGACGCCGAGGCGAACGGCCTCGTGAATCGCCTCCACTGACTCCTCAGTGCCGGTCACTGAACCGTCGGCGTGCACCGCCGTTGACGGTTTCGCCGACACATGAGCGGCTCCTGTGACAGTGGGGGTAAACAAATTAATTTGTTGTTGTTGGTGATGATGAGGATGATGATGATGATGAAGACGGTGATAATGAGAGTGACATGTTTTGATTGCCAGATGGCAAAGAACGTGAAAGGGTGCACGAGCACTACTCCACAAGCAGACTAACCCAATGTGAGCAGAGAGACGACCATGTCAGTGCGGCCGAGTCGCCGGTAGGGAATTGCGCGTACCGTCTCTAAATTGCTCCATCCTTCAATGTAGGTGGGTGGCAGCAGCTGGTGTTGTTGTTCAGTGTTGTTGCTGTTGTGGTTAGCAGTGGGGACGGCGGTGGTGGTGGCTGACATTATGTGTGTTTTCTTGAGCGAATGTGTTATAAATAAAACTTGAATAACAGATTTAGTTTTAGGTTTTTGTTTGATGCTCAACCAGTGATGTAATGTAGTCAGTGCAACAGACAGCAGCAGCAGCTGCACTGGGGGGTACCTGCTGACTTTGAATGTGAGTTTATTTTGGTGGTGGTGGTGACACTGTCATACACACAACATTGAGAGTCAAGCAAGTGGTGACAGCTGATTTTAGGCACTCACTTTCTCTCTTGTCGTCTAACAGCAGCAGCAGCAGCAGCAGTAGAGCATGCTAATCAGCTGAAACTTGTTTCGATAGCGCCACAGCAGCAGCAGCACCTCATACTGCAACATGTGCTCAAGAAGCTAATTAGGCAGTGGTTGCTGTGTGCTGTGCAGAAGCAGCACTAACAGCAATTACTGCTGAAGAAGCATCTGTTTCAGGCAGATAATAAACGGTACAGCCACAGGCAGCAGACAGAGTTAACTTTGCCTGCAAGATACAAACTTCTTGCAGTGAACCAATGAGATGGAGAGCAGACAAGTGCATCAGCAATGGTAATGTGATTAGGCAAACTTTACAATTATGAACAAATGAACAAAAAGACAGTGCTCTGGCACACACAGTCACTCAGACAGTCAGACAGACAGACAGACAAAAGCAATCATCTCGGTCAGAAGCAACTCAATCAGACGACCAGACAAGAACGAGCCAGACTGCCAGAGACCTTTTTCTATTTGAAAATTACAATTTAGTTTCTGCTGGTTGTTTTAACTTTGTGTTTGTCACTGCTGAAATGTGCTTTGGCGACTAACTGCCTTCATTTCATTTTCATATTTCATATTTCCCAGAGGTTCCTTTTTTCCATTTTAATATTCACTTGCCACTGCGCAAATTTAATTGTCATTGGACAGAGTAAATATTTTGCTTGGTGATGATTTTGGTTATTTATTTAGAAGGCAAAATAATTTAAAAGTAGAGCACAAATATGGTAGCAAGCGGATGTAACGTTTGGTTGCTGCCAAAACGTTTTTTATTGCCATCATCATTGTCACTAGAAAATGTTTGCATATTTTATATTTTTGAGAAAACAGAGAGAAATGTTGTAATTGTACATGTTCATGATAACAAGAAAATAATCTTTGCCAGATACACGATGGCTGGTGCAAAACAAATCTCAAGCAAACAAATACAGAATGCAAACGACGCCCTTGGATTATGCGACAAAAAAATTGATTTTAAAAATAAAAGTTAAAACAGATAAGATTACCTGTTTATCTTATGTGTTTGCGGACACACTCAGTACAATAATTGAAAATTTGAAATCAATTATTTATAATAGAAAACTATTCAATTGTTATTCAGCTCTCGTTCTTGAAATTTGTTTGCTGTGCGTCCAAAAAGTGATTCTCTACTCACTTTGCTTTGCTAAAAACAATTCTCCAATCTAAATTTTTATTTAAAAAGTAAAACTGTTTAATTCAATAACCAGTGTTTTGAATTCAAAAAAGCACAATTTCTAAGTTGAAAACCAATCTGCTGTCTACTAAAATCAATTGGCCGGTTTTTTGTTATTTTTAGATTCATTTTTGAGGCATTATAACATTGCAAGCATAATATTTGTATTTGTTGTTGTTTTGTTAATGAAAATGCGTTTGCTTTTATTTCAATTTGTTTTCTGCAAAAATGAATCAACTCAAGTAAACAAACATAAGCACAAAAAAAGTTTTTATTTGCTTAGCTAAAAAACATGCACTCGTTTCTAAATGGTGTTGAAAAAGTATTAAAAATATATATTTTGCAAATTCAATTTGATTTTATATTTGAATCACAAAACTGCTTTTACTTTTAATTTATTAATCGTTTTCAATTTTAATTTTGAAATTTTTTAAAATAATTATAAAAAATTAATGATTGATGATTAGTATAAAAATGATGTTGTTAAATGTTTAAGTTGCTTAAAAATTTTAAAATTTACAAAAAACAGCATATGTAGTAACGAGAGATTGAGGATATTAATTGAAAATTAATTGTATGTCATTTAAAACATCTTAAAAAGCTTTTGAATCTTTTTTCTAGAGCAAAAATCTGTTTTAACCTTTACCTTGGTAACCTATTAAAGTGTGAATGCACTTCTTACATAAAAATACGTAAAGAAACGCTGAGTGAGAGTGAACACAAGCATACGTAGTCCAGACTGACTTTAATGGCAAA
>JAALOO010000244.1_pt1 | contig 50535 bp, 32 predicted proteins | sample 7257641 | NCBI WGS metagenome assembly JAALOO01 (sample SAMN14085613, study PRJNA598686) | mite metagenome | biome: ENVO:01001000; feature: ENVO:01001002; material: ENVO:01001226; isolation source: single female mite from University of Michigan culture on fish food culture... ...
GTTTTGTCATTATTTGATTTGGAAAATCAAATGGTCAAAGAATTATTTAAATATGTTGTAAAACAAAAAAGTTCTAAAAAATTTGGAACACTTCCGGTTCCGTTAAAATTTTGAAAATAGCGCTAAAAGTCTTAGAATTGACCAAAACAATTATTAAAATTGTCAAATATAAAAAATTAAATACCATTTGGGAACGCCCACCTCCCACTTCCGGTTCAAAATTTAAAAAATTTCCAGAAACCTATGCATTTTTATGAGTTTACAGGCAAAGTTTCAACATCGTAGCACAATGGGAAGTATTTTAACCAGTGAACCCAATTTTTTGTAACGTAGTGGTTAAACTAAATTAAATATAACGCGGTTTAATATTTATAAAACAAAATTATGTTATAAATAACAAAACAATGAACAAAAAAGTTAAAAAAAATTAATTTAGTTTTGAAATTTTGTTTGGTTTTTTGCAATTGATGAACTAAACAAACGTGCCTCTGTCAAACTTGTTTTTTGCTTTTTTGAGCAAACAAAAACTATCAAACTTTCAATTTTTTTATAAACTGTTGTGCTTGTGTCAATTAATGTCAAAGGTTTTAGGTTTTTAGTTAGCAGTTTCATTAATTTGCCGTTTTTATTGTTTTACATTTTTATTTTCACACAAAATAATATTTTTATAAAACTTTTTAAAATTTTTTAATCAATATCTAATGTACTGCAGAGAAGTTTCTAATTTTCAAATATTTTGTTTTACATTTAATAATCAAAATATCATTAAAACTTGTTTTTACAAACTAGTATTATTGTCATCTAAAATGTAACAATTTTTTTAAAGTTTGCATTTATAGAATGATCAAAAAGCAATATTAAACTAATTTAAAACACAATGTGTAACACAACTGTGTAAAACATACTGAAGAATTGATATGGTTAAAAATTTTTATAGTATACATTACAGATATTTTTTTGTTTTGAAAAAAACATAACAACAAAACTTAAATATGAAAATTAATGATTTAAGTTTTTAAAATGTAAAATTTAAAAAGCATTGTCAACAAACAAACACATTACACATTACAATATAGCAAAAATTTAAAATATTAAAAAAACTTTAATAAACACTTTTTTGTTTAAATTTATAAACGCACACATTATACATTTTTTTAGATCATCAATTACCAACATTCCTTTTTCATTTCTTATTATGTTGATAGTTAATCTAAAAACTTTCTCACTCATTATCACAAACAGTACTTAAACTTGCATCACTACTTTTTGACAAATTACTAACATTTTAGTTTTTAAGTGCTAAATGAAATTTACACAAACGTTTTTTGTTTTCATATTTTGTGCTATGTCATTTATTAAAATGTTTTTTATATAAAAGCAATTTGATTAAAATTAAAATTTTTACTGTTTTGATTTCAATATAATAAAATGTCTAAAACAAAACTTAAACATGTTTTATTTTTAATTGTATGTAAAAAATAAAATTTTGATTGGGACATGCAACATGTAAAAACTAATAAAAATAATTTTAAAGTATCATAAAAGTATTCATACAAATCAAAAATATTTTATAATATTTATAATAATGTACTTTTAACGTCAATTTTTTTATATTGACAAGCAATCCAACCTTAAAATTTTAAATTTTTGTATTAGTCTTAACTTAAGAACACATTGTTCAATCAACATTATTTACACTGTTTTAGCTATTTGTGTATTCTAATAACGTCTAAAACGTTAACATTAATAGAGCAAAAATAAGAGTATAAAAAACAGCAGACAAGATGCTTCATCTTTTTCATTGCACCAACAAACAACAAAACCTTAAAAAGCAAGCAAGTTTATGAATTCAAATAACGAAATGTTCATATATTTTTTGTATTAGTTCAATAACGTTTATATTAAATAAGAATAAAATAGTTTACTAAATAGATAAACTAGATATACATTGACAATGACAAAATAGAAAAGCAGATAAAATCATTCTTTAATAAAAATTTAAACTGTTTATACAAAAACAGATTGCAAAATAAAAAAAACAAAACAAAAAAAGTGCTGTTTAATATTAATTGCTAATTTACAAAACAAAAACTGCATTAATTAAAAATAGCAATTTTGAAACATTTTTTGAGTTTAAATAAAAAATTTAAACATTTGGTTTGTGTTTGCAAATAATTAAAATTTGTTTAACATAAAAAAGTTAAATGATTAAAACTTTAAAATTTAAAATAATTTTTTGATTTAACAAAAAACTTTTTATTGTTTTATAAAAATTTTTTTAATCTTGCAATAAAGTTTTTACAAGAATATAGTTTAAAAAATCAATGAAAAAATTTTACAATAAGATGAATAAATGGTTTAAGCAATTTTAAAAATGTTGCATTTTTTTGAGTATCAATTTTTAACCTTTACAAATATTAAACAATTAAAAATATGCTGCATTTTTTAGTTTTTTGTTTTTAATTGCCGTTGAGCAACTGATTCAAAAAGTAAAAAACTTTATGTAAAAGTTAAAAAATTTGTGTTGTTTTTCACCGTCCCTGTTTTGCTACAAACAAAATTTGAGATTGTTATACAGATAGCTTATGTCTCGTTTAATAAGTAGTGTATCTCGGTTAGTTTGTATCTTTAAAGCAATGATAGAGGATAAAAAGAAAGGAAGAGAAAAAGGCACAAACAGAAGAGAAGAAAAAAGACTAGTTCGACGCTTACACCGACGGATTGCAGAACCCATTTAAAAGCTCATACCAGAACTGGTGACCTGCAGTCGACTGCTTCATTGGAGACAGAACACACGTCAAACACTTTGTACACTTTGTGAAAATTTTAAAAAATTTTATTAGTTACAACAGAATGTCAGTTAATATTACATTTTTAAAATTGACTTTATATTACTGAAAAACTTTTAAATTAATACGTGCTAAAGCAAACTTTTAAAACAAATAAACATTTTTTTAACTTTGAACGGGTATACTGCCCAAATTTTATTAACACCTTTTTGTTTCAACAATAATTTGCCACTTATATGAAATAGAATTAAAATGTTGCAACTTTGCAAAAATAAAGTTATTTTACTTATATAATAAAGTTTTAAACTTTGCATTAATTGTTTTCAAATAAAAGTTTTGCTAATAAATTTTATTGCCATGTCATCAAAAAATGTTTTTGCGCTAAACGTCGGAGGGCAACATTATTTGACCACTTTAGAAACATTAAACCAGGTGTCTAACAGCAAACTTGCATTATGGTTTAAATCAAACACCGTGTCTAATCTTGCAACTGACCAAAAGGTAATTTAAATAAAAATTGTGCACTTAAACATTGTTTTGTTAACAAATTAACAATAGCTCAACTAAAATAATTTTACTTCAGTTTATAATACACAAATATTAAATTGTGTTTTTTTATTTTTCTAATTTGTATGTTCAGACAAAATTGTTTTTGTTGTCAATAACACAAAATGTCAAAATATTTACTAGATAAATGTAGACATAAAAAATATTTGACAAAGTTTAAATGTACAAATACTATTTTCACTCAAAACTGTTTTTTGTCAATTTAATTTGTGTTTGTAAACCAAAGTTAAAATAAAAACTGCAACCATTACAAACGCTAAAATTTGTAGTATATATTTATAAAAACCAACCCCTTTTCCCCCTTTTCAGCTTCGCTAGCAAAGATTTAATTACTAATCACACTTTTTTGCACACTAATTGCTCCCCACAGGGCCGTTACGTCATTGATCGAGATGGCAGCCTCTTTCGCCACGTCTTAAACTATCTTCGCAACAAATCTCTCATTCTTCCGGAGAACTTTGCCGAGTGGGAGCAGCTTCGTCTGGAGGCGGAGTACTACGGCCTGGAGGCGATGGCCAGTGCTCTCAAGTGCCAAGCGCCGTCAGCGAGGTCCGCTGAACGGGTGCCGCAGCCTCCCAATGTGCCGCAGTCATCATCATCCTCAACTAGTAAAAGTGGATCTCTAACACTGGTGCCCCCGTTGTCGCTGAGCGGAGCAGCTTCGCCAGGAGGCGGCGGCGGATCATCAGCAGCAGCAGCAGCAGGTGCCGAATCGTGCAGTCCGAGTAGTCCTAGTCCTAATTACTTTGGTGGTTACGGTATTCCCAAAGGCGCCGGCGGTCCGGGGTACATCACCGTCGGCTACCGAGGCTCCTTCGCCTTTGGCCGGGACGGCCTGGCGGACGTCAAGTTTCGCAAGTTCACCAAGATTCTGGTCAGCGGTCGGGTGGCCATCTGCCGGGAGGTGTTCGGCGACACGCTGAATGAGTCGCGCGATCCAGATCACTGCGACGACGACAATCGCTACACGGCGCGCTTCTTTCTCAAGCACCTCATGCTGGAGCAGGCCTTCGACTGTCTGCAGGAGTCGGGTTTCCGCTGCGTCGGCTCTTGTGGTTCCGGTACGGCCTCCATGCCCGCCAATGAGCCGCAGAAGCCGGGCATTGAGTCAGAGGAAACCCGTTGGAATCACTACAACGAGTTTGTCTTCTGTCGTCCTTAACATTTTTACCAAGCCAAAAAGTACCTGAAAAAATGTTTCCCTGCAAAAAGAAAGACAGTACAAACAATTTGAAACCTTCACACATTTTTTGTTGTTATTTTTTTAAGCATAGTATTTCAAAGTAATTTATTATTACTTATTGATGATTTTTTTGTTGAGCCACAAATATTTAAAGTTTTTATTTTTTATTTGTTTAATTTTATTATGTAAAGCTAGAATAAATACATACAATATGTCAAATTTTAACTTTTGAACATGCATTAAATAATTTTAAAAATTGAAGCAGTTTTTATCACAAAATTTACTGTCCGGAATAACAACAAATGTTGTAACATAGCAAAACACAATGGGTGGTAAGGACAGAGGGTTAAAAACACAAACGCATTCACTTGATATTAAAACCGTAATCTCAACATCAATTTAATGGCAATTTCCGTTTTCAAACAAAAAGTGAAATGGCATTGAGTAAACTACTTTTCTTTAATCTCATTTTAAATCTAGTTATTTAACAAAGAACTGCACTAGTTGACAAACCGATTTAATAGTAATCGACTGTAGAATGACAAGCGCACAATCACCAACGGCTAAAAATTTGATAACTCGTCATCAGGCCAAACACTTGGCTGCTGGTTACAAGATTTATCTGATGAGTAGAGTGCAAAATCTGTTAATCTAACCGTTTGTTTAGGTCAACCCCTATGAGTCGCTAAACGATGACCGTGACAACTGCTGATATCAGGCGACTTTCAGCTCAATTTTTCCCACAACAAACTGGCTTTGTATTGTTGTAATTTTTCCTGCCTGTCGCAACACGGAAAAGTCAACAATGAATCAATTCACCATTCCCAAAGTACCGCCAAGGATAATCTCCGCAATGCGGGGCAAGTTCTTCCTTGCCGAGCCGAACAACTCTGACCACCAACACCATCACCCTAAAACGTACCCAACTTCGCTGTTTCACACCACTCTTGGCGTCACTTTTCCGGCTCGTTATCTCGGTTTTGTCGCTCTTGCTGCCTCACCAAACGAGCTGTCAGAAAAAGATAAAACATTGTTCACTACGGAATGCACTGCCCTGGTTCGTGAGGCTCAGGCCAACTCAAAGAACTTAGGACAGGTGATACCGCGTAAGTTGGATCAGCAGTTCGCTCACCTCTATCAAAATCCAATGAACATCTCGGTGTGTGAGGAGGAAGTTGCCTTGATCTCCGTCACCGCTGAACGCCTTGCACTCATTCTCTGCAAGAAACCCAACGTAAATCATGTTCAGCACTCTTTGCGCGATGTGTCATTTGTGTGCGTCAGCGAGGATGGGAAATTTTCAAGTTATGTTTGTGAAACTGCGCATTTAGGACGTCTTTGCGTGGTGCTGGAAAGTGATTGTTCGTTTAAGTTTGGCCTCGCTATGTCACAGGTTAGTGATTTTCTGTTTGTAACTTTTATCTTATTGTATATTTTTGCTAAAAGGCATTTCAAATGATGCTTCAAAAGAATCCTTATCACTACTTGCCAATTCCTGCCGAAAGCAAACTTAACAGTCAATGTTGGTATCATGGGAACATTTCTCGAAACGAAGCTGAAGAGCTAATTAAAATTGATGGAGATTTTCTGGTGCGCAAATCTCAAACAATCCAAGGCCAGTTGGTTTTGAATGGAATGCTCAATGGCCAACACCAACATCTGAAGCTTATTAACATGGAAACTCGTCAAATTCCTGGGCCAAACAAACGCACCTTTTCTTCTGTTGTTGAGTTCATAGAGTTTCACATAGAAAATCAACTGGGCGTTTTGTTTAACGACAATGAAAACGAACTGCAATTACTTAATCCAATTGTTTCACGCAAATGATTACTTTTCTCTGTATTATAATTTTACTTTAATGTATTATACCTTTGTAAACTTTTCAAACTATAAGTTTGAGTTTGGATTTTACACTAAACAACTTAAATTACACAGAAACCGCCAATAAATTGAGTTTGTAAATAAAAAACTGCCATTTTTGTTTTTGTTATTCAAATCAATTTTACCAGTTAAAAAACGAAAACATATATTGTGAGAATAAAAAAAGTGCATTTATTTTTTTGATGCAATGATAGCACCATCTAGTTCTTGTGATTTCAAACTTAAAATATTTTTTAAAATTATCAATTTTAAAAGCAAAATCATTTAACTGCCGCGTTTAATTGCCGCGTTTTTTGACAATTGAAATTGACAATTTAATTGTACATCTTATTTAAAATTTCATATTTATTTTAATGTTTCACTAAAACGGGAACTAAAAATCCAATTTATTTTCTGGTGGCAATGTTTTATAACTACAAAATCTCATTTTTTACTGGTTAATTTAATAAACAGAAAAAACAAGTTATTGGTAAACAGTCCTAAAAATGAAACAGTTGACAGAAGAAGCGTTGTTGTGCATTGGGTATGCTCGTTAGCAGCAGAAAGCAGTGCAGGTTCACGTTTCACCCTGAAATGCTGCCTTCGAGTGCGGCACTTGTCGACAGAGTGAGCCAGTCAGCCAGTCAGTCAGTCAATGTTGATTGCCTTCGATGCAATCACGGGCACCATCACAGCCTCTGCCACAAGCACTCCACTGGCGCTTTACTACTTTCTTCGGTTCACCTCCAGCATTAACAGCAGCAGCAACATCTGCCGCATGGGCAGCTGCAGCATCAGCAACAGTGAGGCAAAACGGCAACAAACAGCAGCAGCAGCAGCATCAGCCTGGCAGGCAGCGTGCAAGCCAGCACTTGCCAGCACTTCAAACAACAGTTCGTCAATTAAGCAAAAAGCAATCCAAGTGAGTGTGTGTGTTTGTATTTATTTTTCTGCATGTGTGTGTGTGAGTGTGTGTATTGTGTCTACCACCGTCTTTTGTCTTGCACCAGTGATGCACAAGTGATCTGCAAATTGATCCGCAACGGTTATTGATTTGCTTGATTGGTTAGTTCTGCTGCTCTAAATTGAAGTTCATCTTTGCAAAACAATGAACATATTTATTTGTGTTTTCAAAGTTTACATTTTAACAATTATCAAGCTAAATGCTTAATGTTTTAAGTTTTCTACTAATAAAATAGCTTGAGTAGATGCTTTTATTACACATTTGCTAAGTTTGCTCATCAATTTTTGTAAGTTTAACTCAGTTCTGGCAACTTTACTATGAAATTAACTTTGATTGTGTAAAAAATTTTTGACAACAATTTTTGTTTTTGTAAAAAAATCCACTATTTATTTACATTAAATGATCAGTTTTTTGAGTTTAAAATATGTATCAACAAAATTAACTTATTTAAAGTTAATTTATAAAACTAATCAAAAATTTCAACCGTTTTAAAACGTGTGTTTGTCAACGCAAAAACCTGTTTGTTTTATTTGTATTTGATGCTACTAACATTAGGTAAAAGTAACCTTGCATGGTGATTTTCCATTTTCCTCTTAAAACGCTCACAACCATAACAATGATTTTACAAATGTTTGGTTTTTTGTTTACTTTAGCACTTTGTTTTGTTATCCAGATTAATAAACTAATCATTATTAATTAATAAAAAGTTTTTAATTGATAATTCGTTTTATCAAAACACTGATTGCTAAATAAACAATACTTATTTCAGTATAAAATGTTAAATTTAAGTTTTAAAAAATTATGTGATTTTTCAATAGTATCAAAATATAAATTACTTTTTTTATTGAGAAACAAAACTGCTATTTAATGTTGTGTTTTTAATAAGTTGAACTTTATGATTTTAATTTAAGTTAATAACTAACAAAATTTATTTATTTTTTAGCTGCAATGTTACCGTTAAATTCAAGAAAAACTCATCAAGTTTGATTAGTACAACCACCTGTTATAAAACTTAAAATCAACAATCAACGTTTTTAAAATTTTAACAATTCATTATTTTTTGTCATCAACTATTCGCATTTTTAATATACACATTAAGTGTTTTGTTTATAAAGTTTTTAGTGATTTAAGTTAATGACAGATGGCGCGTTTTTTAACAACAAAAATTTGTTTTATCTAAACATGAGTTAAAACAAAATATTAAAATTTTCAAATAATCTGCCATTGTAATTGTTTGTGAAATAATAATCAATTTATTTTAAAACATAAACTTTTAAATTTAATAACCTACAAACCAAAATATAATTTACATTTGTGCAAACTTGAATTTTGTGAAACGTTTAAACAACGGTAAGTTTTTTAAAAGTAGTGTTTTATATGCATTTTGAGAATATTTTGTTTTTGCAAAAAACCAGTTATTTAAAAGTTAATAACCAGTAATTCTCTACAAAGTTTTTGTAATTTTAAAACAGCTTTTTTATCAAAAATTAAATACAAAATTGAAAATCATTTAAACTTAAAAAAATTGCGTGATGCGCTATGTAAATTTTATATGGCTTTGAAATACACGTAGTTAAACTTAATTAAGTTTTTTTATATTGTTAAATGTTTATTTGTTTTGCTATTTTAGCAATAACCAGTTATAAAATAACATAAAAATTTCCCTATTTTTTAAAGGCAAATCATATTATTATTTTAAAATATTGGCCAATTTTAATAAATGAACAGTTGAAACATTTTAAATTACAAAAACTACTAGAATTTTAATTTAATTTGTTATTTAAACTAAACTATGTAGTGGTTTAACAATTTTGTATTAAACTTTATAACTATAGTAGCGGCCGGTACCACTCTACTCTATTAGTTTTGTAAAATTAAATAAAAAATACTGCAATACTTCAACTATCAAACGTCAATCTAATGACAAAAATACTTTAAAGTTTACATCAACTGTCAGTACCACATAACTTCCTCGGAACAAGGGGTTTTCTCTCAACTTGCTTTTTTGATGTCAAAAAGTTAGAATGTTAGGCTTTAAACTTTTTAATTTGCTATCGGTTTTCTACTTAATTAAACACAGTATTTTTTGTCGTTTAGAACAAGTTACAATTAGTCAGTCACACAGTAGCCGCCAAATGTAGGCGAAAAGACAATTGATGACACAAACGTGCGGCCGATCGCAACAATCACCCTAGGACAAATACAGTCAGCGCTGGGGTAGTGTCGATTGCACTTTGAATCGGTAAATTTGTGCATGACAAACCAGCCGGCGACTGTGATCTTCGTTCACTCACTCTCTAGTCTATACACTTTTTTTCCATTGTCATTTGCTGACTATCCATTTTGTTACTGTCTATTTCTCTCCCTCTTTCTCTTTTATCTCTCTTTCTCTCTTTCGGTTTGCCGCTTTTAAATTCTCTCACAATTTGATGTTGTTTCATTTTGCTTTTCCTTGTTTTCATTTTTTAAACACCAGTCAATACAAAAGTCGACTGTTAGTGTGTAAATGCAATGACTATTTACAATGTTTTCAAACTAAACTGACATAAAAAAGTGATATTTCTTTGTCGATTTTTTATTTTCAACTTGTTCTTGTTCAACAATTTATTGTTTTGTTGTTCAACAGATTGTTTTTATATTTTTATAAAATGTGCCAATGCAATTGCTGTTTTGTAAGTCAACAAACGTTCAGTTATGTTGTTTTGCTTGTTAAACTAATATAAAGTAGTTTTTGTTGTTTTTTTAGTGCAGTTTTGTTGTTTTTAATAAGTTGTTAGACAATAAGTTTTGTTTTGTATTTGCAATTTAGCCGTTTCATGACATTTAAAATTGTCGTATAGTTAAACTATTTAGTTTTGCACAACTATTAAGTCTTATGCCAAGAATAAATCAATTGGCTGATTAACACTGTAAGCAAAACCTTGTTTAGTTTTGTATTGTTTAAAACATTATTGTAGTTCAACTCACTAGTACTAATAAGCATAATTGAAAACGCCGTTTTGAAACCATAGCAATGGGTTATCTGAGCCTTAACAACAGTCAAACAAAATCAGTTTGCAAAATGCTAAAAAACATCCATTTTTCTGACTGTTTGCTTCAAAACTCCTTTTTATTAATACTTAAATTTTGTGTAAAACTCAAATACTCTATTTTTATAAGTTTGTTTAAGTCAAAAAAATTTTTTTGTAAGTTAACTGTTATTGTTTTGAAATCTAAACCCATTAAGCCAAGTTAACTCACATAATATTATTTGTTATCATTTTTTACTATAATACTAAAAGCGCATACTGTTTTGGCATTTTGAAGCTAATCTTCTATATAAAAAGCCTATTCAGCCGTTAAAAAGACAATGTGACTGCTGATGCAGACAAAAAAAACACTGAAAAAGATCATCTCCTGGCAAACAAATTTTAAATAGACTAAAAGTGAAAGGAAAAAAATAACTGCAAAAGAAACTACTCCATTACCTCCGGTCGTTTTTGGTGTCGTCTCTAATTTCTCCTCTTTACGTTTGCAATCAGCACGTTGGCGCATAAATAGCCAGAGAAGAAAGCAGGCAGGGAGTGAATCCTAAAACCTTGCCGGTATGATCGTTCTGGCAGATGTAATGAATGAGCAAGAAATGTAAGTGTAAGTGTGTGCTGGAAAGGCGCCGATTTCTACGGCTTCTTTAGAGAAAAAGACACCTCGCTGATCTGCAGCAGCAATCGTCGCGGCACGCCTCAGCAATTGGCACAGACATACACACAACCCACTACTGCTGCTCGCCGGCTCGTCTGCTCACTTGGCTTCAGTTCTTGCTGCTAATGTCACTGCTGATGTTGCGGTTGCAGCCTGGCTGTTGCTGGTGTTGTTGCTGCAGCAGCAGCATCGTCTTTTGTCTTACCTAATCAGAGGAAACAGACAGACAGACAAACAGAGTGAAAACAGAGATACACTCACCACCCAACTAACCAACCAGCCAGCCAACCACACTCACACAACCTTACACTGACAAACGCACACTTTACGTGCAAAGTGCCCACGAGTTAGTTAGTTAGTTAGTGAGGAGCTGGAGAAAGATTCCTAGGTTATAATCGCATCCTTAAGAGATTGAGAGAAAGAGGATAACGCTCTCTAAGCAAACCACCGCTTGGTACACTGCCGTACAGTGGTGCTGCTGCTGATGGTGGTGGTGGTAGTAATTGCAGCAACAGCATTTACTCCAATGATGAGCCATTTTAGCGTTTAGCGTATCAGTCACATTCACTTTTTTTCACCAATTCCTTAATGTTTGTGAATTGTCGCTGAAAACGTGTGCCACTGCCGTTTGTCTCTGATACGTTACGTTTCCTCTCTTTCTCTCTCTCTCTCTCTCTCTGTTTTTTGTTATTTCAATTTTGTGCAACCATCAAGCAATAATAAGCTGCTCTGCAGTTTACTTAATTTTTTCTTCTTTGTCGATGACAGGCACTGATGGCAATCAGTGCAATTTCAGTGCAGTGTTATGTGAAACAATAACTCACCAACTCTTTAAACTGTTTGCAATTTGAAGACGTGTTAAAAACCGTACATTCAAATTGGTTAGTGTTGTTTGCTGTGAATGGAAAATTGTTTAACAAGCTTCAATTTATTAACTCGTTTGGATAGTTTAGTCACAATTTATGACGCAATAGTTGCCTGTGTTTGTTTTCTACATGTACTTTTAAAGTTGACTAAACATTTTGTCAACTTCTTAACTTTGAGTGCTGTTTCATTTCTAAATTTTTCATTTTTACTACAGTTATCACTTTGTGACCTCCATCAACTTTCGTCAAATTGAATTTACTTAAAGTTAACTGTGTTTGTGCGCTCTCATCTTACTCAAATAGTTAATTGCATATAACTGGTTTTCACAACGCAAAAACAAAATAATCTTAAATGCATGATAAAAACAATATAACAGATTTTAAAAAATATTTTTATTAAATTCATTTACTTTAATTTGTGCAACATTTGCAACTGACTTTAAACCATTGACAACAACGAAACTTGAAACCACTGTAACCGCAAACCAATTAATCCCGTCAACTCTGGTTACTCAAACTACATTACTACTACTACTTTGAAAATCCAACGAAACGCACAAACTATAATCCAAATATACAAATCATCAAATCATGTTACTGAAGAAGATCATGAATCGAGGTGGTCGAGCTCAGGCGGCTGCTCAGGCTGCCGCCGCCGCTCAGGCTCAGGCTCAGGCACAAGCTCAGGCGGGCAATGATCAGCATGGCGGCGGAAACGGCGCCCCAGCAGGTGGCGGCGGCATTCTGCCCCCTTCCGGTCTGCCCATGGGCAACCTCACCAATGTGCCCCTGCAGGGCGGCGGAGGAGGAGGAGGAGGAGCAATCTACGGCGGACCAAACAACACCCCACTTCGCATTAAGAGCACGTCCATCCACCTGGAGTACACCATCACCGACACCGTCCTCGGACTGGGCATCAACGGCAAAGTGCTCGAATGCCGCTCCAAGACCACCGGACAGAAGTACGCTCTTAAGGTAAAGTGCTTTTCAGTGTTTTCCAGCTGCAGCTACACTCTTTTTTTTGCTTTGCCTTATTGACAACGGTTAGTGGCAATAGGTGTTAGTTAGTTTATTATATGGTGAGCAAATCTACTATAATTAAATTACTCTCACTAAAAATAGATTAACTAGTGCTTATGCACTACAAAACGTTAAAACAGCGTTTAAATTAACATTAAAACTGAAAAGTTTAGTTTGTTTGTATTTTGCTAAAATAGATTACTTTGTTGTTTGTTTTTACAGTAAAATATTTGTTGTGCAAGCAAAAGTTGTTGCAACATTACCAATAATGTTGCAGCTGTTTAGATTTATAAACTTAATTTATTAACAAAAATTAAAAGATTTTAAAAACTCAGAAACATATAAACAATTAGAAAAATTTCAAGCAGTTTATTAATTCAAATGTAAAACTTCTTTATTAAAAAATATATTGTTTAAATTCATTTGCAAAAGTTTTAAATATCTAATAATTTTAATATTAGGTTCTCCGCGACAACGCCAAATCACGACGAGAAGTAGAGCTGCACTGGCGAGCAAGCCGATCAAAACATATTGTTCAAGTTTTAGATGTGTTTGAGAACAATTTAAGTAACAGTAAATGCCTCTTTGTTATCATGGAATGGTTTGTGTTAATTTAATATATCACTCTCACGTTACTAGGACTAACGTTAATTTAATTTTTTTGTTCAGTATGGAAGGTGGTGAATTGTTTCAGAGAATTCAAGACAGAGCAGAAAATGCTTTCACAGAACGTGAAGCAGCGGAAATTATGCGGGACATTTGCAAGGCCATTCTCTACTTGCACTCATTAAACATTGCTCATCGAGATGTGAAGCCAGAAAATTTGCTGTACACTCGAAAAGATCCTACGGGAATTCTCAAATTGACCGATTTTGGTTTTGCAAAGGAAACCACGCAAATGTTGCAGCTACAAACGCCCTGTTACACGCCATACTACGTCGCTCCTGAGGTGCTCGGTCCTGAGAAATACGACAAAAGTTGGTATGTACATTTTAAAAAGAGCCAAAAACGAGAACCTGGACATTTACTAAGCAAACACTGTTTTCACTTTTTGCAATAGTGATATGTGGTCCCTAGGCGTCATCATGTACATCCTCCTCTGCGGGTATCCCCCCTTTTACAGCAATCACGGTTTGGCCATTTCACCGGGAATGAAAAAACGAATTCGCGCTGGAATGTACGATTTTCCTGAATCAGAGTGGCGACATGTGTCGAAAGATGGTAACCTGGCTGTTTGCATGTCTTTTAACAATATAATAACTAAATTGTTTTGTTTTTTCAGCAAAAGACCTCATTAAAGCGCTCCTGTGCACAGATCCCGATAAACGGTTAACTATTGAGCAGGTGATGAAGCACAACTGGATTGCGGTACGTACTGTTGAATTTTTGAATTTTGGCCACAAAAAACCTAACGACATTTTGTATTTACTCAACAGCGCTACACTGAAGTTCCTCAAACGCCACTGTGCTCACTGAAAATTCTCCGCGAAGACCACGAACAGTGGCCTGAAGTGCAGGAGGAAATGACGGCAGCTCTCAGAACAATGCGCGTTGATCCGGACAACTTAGTTCACCTGAAGACGCTTGATTCAACAAAAAATACGTTGCTGGAAAAACGCAAAGCTCGTGCGACACAGTTTAACTAGGCAAAATGTGCTGCTTCTGCCAATTAACAATTCACAAGTCAGTTGGTCACAAAATGCACTGGCTACACATCCACTTTGGCTGTTTGCCATTTAGTAGTTTTCTATTACTAAACTTTTAGAAAACACAAAGCTCAATATTTTTGTAATCATTGTTGCTGCTGCGTTGTGGGCTTATTGCAATCACAAAACAACCATTTATTAACTTGTTAATTACATTTTGCAATTCAGATACATTGGTCATAGTTTAATTAAAGTTATTTTTGTGTTTTACAATTTTTATGTTAAAACATGAAAACGATTTTTTTATCAGTTTATCATTTTTATGGTCATTATTTTTCAAATTATTTTGATAAACTTTCCTATTATCATTTTAAAAATTTTGGTAAAATATCTTAGTAGCATCGATTATTCTACTCACACAATATTAACCAAATTTTATTTGTTACTCACACCTAACTAAAATGTAAAGCTAGTTTACACCTACGACACATGTGCATAAAATTAAAACATTTCACAGTTATAGTATACTCTTTTATATAAAAAATATAATTTACAACAAAACGCACAACAAAAATTCTAACTCATGTAAACTTTTATTTTTTATGTACAATACACTGTAAAACTGCTTATTCCATAACCAAATAAAGTGTAAAAAAATTGATTTATAACTGCTCATTTCCATTAGGGTTTTTCAAATTAATGCAAAAAAATAAAAGTTTGTCCTGCTTTTTTTTAAATTTTGTTAATTAAAAAATACTCTAAAATTAAATTGACTGCAGTGTGCAAACAGGCTATACTACTGGGAATGCACTTTACTGCAAACTGAACAAGTGTCCACAGCAGATGAGTGCATGTGAAGGGTCTACCCTGCCCCCGGCAATGTGCGCCTCTGCCCTACGAGCAACATTGGCAATGTCGACGTATGACCACTACCACCAACATAGAAAAGAATGACAGTGCAAACTTTGAACAGTGTGGCCAACTGTGTGTGCCACTAGCTGGCAGTAGTCTTATGCTTTATGTCTGTGCTTGACTTCGGTTGCTTTCACTACCACAGCCTCACTTATTGACACTTGTTTTGGAGTTTGCCCACAAACAAAGCAGTGACAGTTTGAATTCTGGACAGTTCGGCGCTATTTCAATGTATCTTCTCAAAGGCTACAACAACAGATGCACGAACTTGGGTTTAACAAAAAAAAGGTTAAACAGGTGCACAAGATTTGGCTCTCTCTAAAGGTTACATCATTTTTCTAGATGTTTTTTTAAACCAGTATGGCAGTATTTAAGGTTTAACCAGTCAATCAGTTTCCTATTATTTTGCCGGTTTGCCAAACACTGGTCAGTGGCACCTGACCAGTCTCTGTTCACTACCACCACGACTACTTACACCTGACTAGTTTACCAGTTTGTGGGCACCTTCTCTTCTTAGCGCCCTCTTCGGCATTTACCTTCACTCACTTGATTTCGCTCTATTATTCTTCTTCTGCCTCTCTCCTCTCTCTTTCAGTTCTGCGCCAACACTGTTCGGTTTCTTATGTTCTCTTTTTCTTCTTCTACTCCTGTTCCCTTTTGGCAGGCGGTCTGCTTTTGCTTTTGCTTCTTCTTCTTCTTCTTCTTCTTCTTCTTCTTTTTCTTCTTTTTCTTCTTTTTCTTCTTCTACCTTAACTGACACTGTGTTTCTCCTGCCTACCAGCCAGCGAGTAAGCAGCAACAAGTGAGCAGCACAGTGCTCAGCGTGACTGATGCCGCTGCCGCCGCCGTCTCCGCTGTTGAGTAGAGTGAGCTCATAGCTTCTTCTTCTTATTCTTCTTCTCCAGTGCCACAACAAGTCACACACACTCGCCGACACACACACACAGACAAGTGAAAGAAGCACAATCTGGAAAGATGAAGAAGAAGAAGAAACAAATGGAGATGATTTTTCTTTAAGTTTGTTTTTTAAACGTTAACTCCTGCTACTTAACTATTAAAGCACTGTTAGCATTTTTAGCAACAGCAGCAGCCGTACGCAGCTCAAAGGGTAAAAACAACAACAGCTGAAAAGTTGAAAAGCTCAATTTACATTCTCTACATACCTGTAGATTGCAAACTCTTCTAGCACAGTGGCAACGTAAACATTGCTATCTATTCGATCTACCATCTTGTTTGTATCAGCTTCCTTCACCCAACTCCCGGTTCACTATCTTTGCAACATCATCATTCACATCAGCATCATCACACTTTTCATTATTGTTTTTTGTTATCGCCACCAATCAGCAACCACCATCAACATCGGCGTCGGCGTCGTAAACTGTCACTGTGATGTTTACCCAATAGCTTTATTGCATCATATAACTTACATAATTTTGTGCGGCAGCTTTCAAAATACAAAAATAATAGCGTTTTGCATCATTTTGATCTCACTGTGCATACCTTCAAGTGATATTTACATCATCATCATTTTTTCCCTATACATTCAGTGAACTGAATCACTATGAAGGTATTTAATTTTGACACTATATTCATTTGAGATTTTGTTTGTTTACTTTATCTAAACAATTGTTTGTGTAAACAAATTAGTAATTGTGTGTATTGTTTGTTTACAACTGCAGCAGTTTAGTAGTCTTTAGAAGTTATCAGTTTGTAAAAAGTTTGTTTTGTTTGAAAAAGTTTTAATGATAATAATTTCATATTCTTAAAACTGCTTTTTAACCACAAATATGACTAAAAACAAACTTTCTAAATACAGAATCTTAACTTTTCTTTTTAGAGCCTAATATTTTATGTTTTTTCTTTAAATGTTTGCAGTTCTTTGTTGTTGTTCTTTTTTTCTAGGTTAATAATATCATTTGCTTTCTACTCTTTTCTTTTTCTTTACTTGGCAGCTTTTCTCGTCGTGGTTAATGCCAATTGTGTGTGGCTGTTGGCAAAGCAAGACGACACTGGCTGATCATTAACAGCATCATCACCACCACCACCACCACCACCTACCTAAACACAGTTCCTCTGAACACACCGAACATTCAACACAAAGAGAAAGAGAGAAAAAGAAAGAAAGAAAAGCCAATTGCTTCCAACAGCAACAGCAGAAGCACACCCAACTGTACAACATCGGCCGTACGTACTGAAGCATTGGCGCTTCGCTTAGCTACGGCATTCAACCAGCCCCTAACTTGCCTGCAAAAACAAATCACTCATTTTCTTTCTCTTTTTCTTTTTTTTCTATATCTTTTTTTCTGGTTCTTATTGCTCATTTACTTCAGATATGACTTTGGCATTTAACTCCAATCAGCGATCACTAATTGCATTTACCCAGCTACTAATTAGTAGCAGTGGCGGCCAAATTACCTTTAATGGAATCCGTAATTAGCTGAACAAATAAGCCGAATTCCTCACCACACAGCAGTTCCTACCAAAAAGACAGCTAAATTCTGACACCAAAGTACCGCCCCAGCAAAATTACGCCGCTGTTGATGCTGTCTCAATTAAACCAATGTGCCGCACAGTAATTCCACACAGTATTTCCTTTTCCCTGCAAGATTTAACCAACACAACTGAATCATCAATGTAATTAGGTTGTTGCCAGACAGCATCAGTGCGCAATGATCACAAACTCAACAGTATAAATTGCTGATAAACCGAAAAAAGCACATCACCGATCATACTGAGAAAAGTATAGCACGCATAATAGAAGCGGCACAGCAATGTCTGAGCTGAGCAGCAGCTCGGCAGCGACGGCAGCAGGCACCCGAGAGAACATTCTCGTGGTGGCCAGCAACTCCAACAGTGAGGCACTCCTTGCAGAGGCGGCCGCCGCAGTGGCCATTTCGCCTATCGGAAACACCACCGGTCAACAGCAACATCAACAACAGAAAACCCAAATGAACATATCAGGCAGCATTTCAAAGGGAGCCCCCAACAGCAGTCACAGCAACACTCTGACGCCGAACAGCGCCCTCCAGTACGGCCCGTCCACCTTGCCCCATCATCACAGTGGTGGCCTGCAGTACAATTCTGGGGCTGCAGTGGCGGCAGCCATCTCTCAGTCGAGCAGTCGCTCCTCCCTGTACACACCTCGATCCTCCACCTCGGTGCTCTCCTCCTCTGACATTGACATGCTCATTGACATTCACGGAGGAGGAGGAGGTGGGGGCAATGGCAATCACCAGCCTCACCCCCAAGGTCACCACCACCACCACCACCACTCCCACCACCCGTCTCTCTATGTGCCAAACTATCAGCACCTAGGCAGCTTCGGTCACCAGCACCCCTCGCTGCCGGTCATCGGAACGCCGGGCAGCTTTCTCACTGCCGACGTCGCCCGACACTCGGTCCACCTGGCCACCACTACGCCCACCACCGCTAATAATAATAATAATAATACTACTACTAGTGCCACCAGTCCACCGGCCAACATTGACCAGGGACCTAACCTGACCTGCGAGCCCAACAATGGTAACAGCAACAATAACTGCCTTTTTCTGGATGTGGTCAACAACAACAACAACAACAGCAATTTGAATACTGTCGTGAAGATGCGCAACAAAGTGGTGGGCATGAATGCGGCTGCTGCTTCCCAGCAACACAACAAAATGCTGGCGCTGTTGAATGCCGATTCAGGTGTTCAGGGGGCGATTTTTCAACAACAACAGTTGAATGCAGCTCAAACAGGCCAGCAACAGCAGCACCACCACCTGCAGCACTCCTACTCAAGTTCAAGTATGACTCATCAGCAGAACTCTCCCTCAACGGTGCTTCCTCCATTGCACACAATGACACTTCAACGGCAGCTAAACCCGAAAGGTTTCAGCAGCCTGGGCGTGCCTCCGCCTCCCTCCTCCGCCTCCTCAATCAGCTCCAACTCTAGTTCAGTGCAGTACGGTACTGTACAGCAACACCAACAACAGCAGCAACAACAACAACAACAACAAATCTCCGCTCAGCACTACTCAGCAAATCAGGCCTCCTTGCCGCAGCTGATCAACGATTGTGAGGACTATTTCAGCACCTCCGCCAAGCTGAGTGCCCTACGGAACAGTGGCTATTTTAGTGGGGGCTCATCTGCTGCGGCGGCAATTGCTGCAGCTGCAGCAGCTGCCGCCTCTGCACACCCAACTCCTGCCACTCTTTCTTCGCTTTTTCTCAACCAGTTTCGCACTAAATCGGGCAGTTTTAGCGCGTCAGTGGACGCACGGAACGACTTTGAGTCACTCTATCGAAAGTATGTGTCTGCTTCAAAACAAGCAAAAAAAATCCGATCATTTTCACTAATCTCAACTTTTACTTGCCTACAGATACGCCGACCTGGACAACTTCCACTCTGAGGTGGTGAGCAAGCTGTCGATGCAGGTGGCGGAGAATCAGACACTCCGCAAGCGAATTGAGGAGCTGCTGAAGAGCAACGCCAGCCTGCAGCAGCAGCGGGCAAGTGACGCTCGGGAGATTGACCAGCTGAAAGTGCACCTGGAGGCGGTGAAGAAGCAGCGGGATGAGGCGAATAAGGAGCACAAGAACGCCCTTCTCAGCAAGTCAAAGGCAATTAAGGAGAAACAGAAAATGTACGAGGAACGGAACACAGCCCTACGCGAGTACACGCTGATCATGTCGGAGCGCGACTCTGTGCACAAGGAGATTGACCGACTGAATGAGGACCTGGCCGCTATCTCCCGACGCGGCGAGACGCTCGAAGAGGAGAACAAAAGTTTTCGAGAGGAGGTGGAAGGCCTGAAGCGGGAGCTGGCCTCGGCGCTGATGGACCGAGACCAGGCGTTAAAAGAGTGCTCTGAGCTAAAGCAGCAGCAACAGCATCAACAGCAGCAATCAATCTATGGTACAATTGAGGGAATCGGCTCCCATGGTCTGGCCGCCCACAACAGCGGACACGGCTACTACTCCGCGGAGACGGCCACTGCCGAGTCGAGCAGCAGCAGTCTTCACCACCATCACCACCACCAACACCTCCTTCACCACCAGAGAATGTCACCGACGCATGCCTTTGATCACCACCACCAGTATCACCCTCATCATCAGAATCTGCAACACCGTGTTGGTAGCCCCAGCGGGCTCAATCAACATCATCACCAGCAACAGCACTCCTACTACCAGAGCAAGGAGCCGTTGCGAGCCACACTAAAGGGCATCAACTACCTGTCCAATTCGAGCATGAGTTCGGCTGTTTCGAGTCCCTTCAAAATAGCTTCAAGTAGGTTTATTACCTTTTTTCAATGATTACATTGTAACTTTTTACATTTTACCCCCTTTTTTGTAGCTGATGCGAATGATCAGCTGCTGGCCAGCAGCACCGGTGGTCGTGACTGCAGCAGTCCGATGAGTCCAAAGTCGGCCAGTCACACTAGCCAGTCACTGGCCGCAGCCGCCTCCTCTCCTGATCAGACGGACATTCTGCGCAAGCAATTTGACCGACTGCAAATTGAACTGCAGGATGCCTACCAGGAGATTGAGGTGTGCAAGAAACGGCGGGACTGGGCCTTCTCTGAACGCGACAAAATCGTCCAGGAGCGAGAGAGCATTCGAACGCTCTGTGACAAACTGCGCCGAGAACGCGACCGAAAGGTGTCCGACCTAGCGGAGGCGCTGCGAGAGTCGGATGAGATTAAGCGGCAGAAGAATGAGACTGTCAAGGAGCTGCAGGAGCTGAAGGAGAAGCTTGATCTGAACAACAAGGGAAATGGCTCAGAGCTGATGACACCGCTGCCACTAAAAACTACAGCAAACCTCGATCAACAGCAGCACCAGTCCAAGGAGGTGACTGTGAACCCGAAGATGGACTTCGCCTGTCAGACGGTGCTGCCGACGGTGAACGGCGACGGCGGCGGCGGTGGTGACACCCTTCAGATGGTCGTCACCAATGGCAACTACTTCGGCCTGCCCGACTGTCAGCTGATTGAGGTTCGGCTGAAGCGGAGCTCCGTCGGCGAGGAGTGGGGCTTCAAGATGAAGGTCGACGACGCCTTTGACCTGGTGGTCAGCAGTCTGCGGGTCAGTGCCTCCTCCTCTTCTTCTTCCTCCTCCTCCTCTCAGCTGCGCATCTACGACCAGCTGGTGGCGGTGAATGACGTCCAGGTGGCCTCACTGCTGACTGGAAACGTCGAGAAGAAGATGTTCTTTGAGCGGGCAGAGGCGTTGCTGGGCAAGGCCGGTCTGGAGGTGCGCCTTCAGGTGCGTCGAAGGCGGCTGGTGCGCACGGTGCAGAGTGTCCGCCTGCCGGTGCCTGCCACCGGTGATCACCACCAGCACGGCGACTTCCTCGACAAGTCCTTCCTGCAGCAGTTTGGCTTTGATGCCGAATGCGCCCTCATCGTCAATCGCATCGACCCCCACTCAACGACGCTGGGAAACCTTCTGCACCAGAACGTCCTGGACGCCGGCGACCGCATCATCGCCATCAACGGCAACTCACTGAACAACCTCTTTGGCAAAAGTCTGGTGCACTTTCTCATGCAGCAGCCAAAAGGCGTGGAGGCACAGGTGGTCCGCTTTGTGCCCAATCAGTGGGCGGCTGGGGCAGCAGGCGGCGGAGGCATTGGAGCCAATTCAGGTTTTGCAATAGGCAACCTTGGTCGAGAGCTGTCCATTTGCGTTGATGAGCATTCGCTGCCGTCCTTCAGGGAGGTGCCGCCGATGATGACGCCGCCACCGCCTCCTCCGCTGTACCTGCTGGAGCCGGCCGTGTTATCACATCACACCTCTGATCTCCACTCCATGTCCTACCATCTGCCGACAATGGCGCTATCACCACCTCCACCACCTCCACCCCCACCTCCTCTAATACATTCACCTAATATACAAAATATAAAACTTCAAACGTATGAAGAGCTTTCCGCTTTTGCTGATCATCATCAGCAGCAGCAGCTTCAGCAAATGCCAATCATCATGCCTTCCTCCTCCTCCTCCTCACCATCTCGTGGGCTATCAAAGATGTTGCAGTTGCCCAGTTCTCCGCCAAATAACAGCAGCAGCTCTAAGCAACAGCAACACCCTAGTCATCAGTTGTACAGTAGCTCTAGGACACAACACCTGCTGGAACATCATCAGCCGTCTTCAATGCGAATGACCACCACCACCTACGACGAAAGCAAAGCAGCCCTCCAGAAGGCGGAGGAGAACCTGGCGATGAAGAGCAGCAGCATGCACTCCACCTCACACTCACTGACCGCCTCACAGCACCTTCACCTGCTGCAGCTGCAGGAGCAACAAAAAGAGCTGCTGCTACTGCAGGAACAGCAACAGCAACAGCAGAAACACCTTCTCGAGCAACAACAGCAGCAGCAGCACAAGCAGCAGAAAGAGCTGGCGTTGCAGCAGGAGCTTCGTCAGGAGAATGAACAGCGCCAGGCAAAGCTGCACCTCCTCCATCAGCAGAAACTGCTCAAACACAAGATGCAGCTGGAGGCGGAACAGCAAAACAGTGCTGCCGCAGTGGCCGCAGCAGCAGCAGCAGCCGTTGCCGCCGCCGCCGCCCACCAGTCCAAGCCATCACCAGGTTTGTCCACTGCTAAAGCCACTGCTCTAAACTGCTGCTCTAAAACAACCGACACCACAGCCACACACCCCACAACTGCAGGCAAAGTAGTCGATTGCTCCTCTTCAGATGAGGAGGAGGTGAACGTCCGGTCTCGACCGAGTGGAGCAGGAGGAGAAAGAGGAGGAGGAGGAGGAGGAGGCGTAAATGAGGAGAATGATGCCGACGCCGATGATGACGCCTCGACGACCACCGACAGTGACACGGCCACTGAAGATGGTACGCCCACATACACACTTGCACACACTGACACCAAAGGCAGTTGCTAGATCAGATCAAATTTAGTAGCAGCACTAAATGAACAAAGCTTTATCTACTCATTACTAATGTTACTTTGCTCTTTACCAGGCGAACAGACGAGGTACGCAGCACCAGAGGACAGGGCGTTGGCCAAGTTTGACAAAGTGCTCGACCAGTACCAGCAGCAGGCGATGCAGGACAGCAACACCGACTACTACGGCAGCACGGTCACCAACAGCAGTGTGTCCAGTCTGACGGTGGGGACGATGCCGCCGCCGGTCACCTCCGCTGAGATTGCCACCGCCGCCGCATCCAAACAGCTAACCAACATTGAGGAACAGATTGCGGCAAAAAATCACAACCATAACCAACAGCAGCAGCAACTGCCACCTTCGGGCACCTCGGTAGTTCGCCGTCCTAGTCGTGGTAGCCACACCGCCGCCAGCAAAAAGTCTCGCAGTCAACGACGCACTCTGGGCGCCTCGCAGATGGCCGAGGCGGCCCATGAGCTGTCGCTGGCTGCCGCCGCCGCCGCCGCCTCAACTGCTGCTACTGCCTCTGCAAACAGCAACCTGCAGGGAGCCGCCTCTGGCTGCAGTGGTCTGGATACCTGGCCTCGATACCGTCCCCCTCATCAGCTGCTCTCCTCCATTCTGCCCGCCTTCTACCGAACGCACGGCGAAAGGCTGGAGGAAATTTACTCCAAACAGGGGGCGGTTGCCGCCGCGCTGGCCGCCGTCAACAGCACTAACACTGCCTTTCAACAACAACAGCAGCTGCCTAATGAGCAGTACCTCGATGATGGCCACCTAGGTGATTACCACCACACCCACCACCACCAGCACCTCAACTACCTCACCAACATTCACCAGCCTCGGCGGAAGTTGCGCAAGTCACTGGGCGCCAACTTTAATGACCTCTTCTACAACGGCTCGGCGACGACGCCTTCAGCTTCTAGCGCAGCTGTTGCTGAAACATCGGAACGATCTGAGCTAGGTGTGCCCAACTCTGATGTCGGCAGTGAGACACCGGCAAATAATAGCTCTGCAGTGAACAGATGGTCACCCCGAATCACCACATCCACAGACAGAGAGTCGTCCGGTTATCAGTTGGATCAACTGAAGGCTGCAGACTACGGCGTCATTGGCATTCCCTTTGAAAACCACCAGATGGTATACCACAGTCAAAGTGTAAGTTTTTTCTTCTTTTTTTTATTGCTATAATATTGCTCTCCCGTATTTATTACTTTGCGCGCAGTGCAATCAACGTTTTTTCTATTACTTTTTTTATACAACAACAAAAATTACATTACGGGCACTTAATACTAAAATAGGGTAAATTTAATATTTTTTTATTTTTAGACATCTAAGTAGTGTCGAACAAATTTAATTTGCAATTTCCATTAGTGAACTTGATGATGATGGTGAAAGTAGTCGAGCGGTATTAATAAAAAACATTAACAAGAAAAAAGTTTACATTAGTCTGGTTGTTGTCGAGTTACCAAAACAAAAACACTTTTGAAAAAATCGACTGTTTAAGGCAAGACAAGGAGGAAGGCGGCGCTGCACGCGCTCCTATGCATTCTCTATGGAAATTTTTGAAAAACGCGGTGCAGGATTTCTCGGCTAATTCTAAAGCTAAAAATGTGTTTATGGTCTTAAAATGAAGGTAACAAACGGGCAGAGGGACGGAATAGAAAAAATTTGTAAAAATTAATTTTGTTTTTTAAATTTTAAAGTTTGAAGTGAAAAAATTGCATTTTTTTGGTAAGTACTCAAATACAAAACAAATTTAGTTCATTAATATGGATTTTTTCTATTCCGTCCCTCTGCCCGTTTGTTACCTTCATTTTAAAACCATAAACACATTTTTAGCTTCAGAATTAGCCGAGAAATCCTGCACCGCGTTTTTCAAAAATTTCCATAGAGAATGCATAGGAGCGCGTGCAGCGCCGCCTTCCTCCTTGTCTTGCCTTAAATTGATAAGTTAGAGTATTAAAATTAAATAAATTAAAAAGATCCCACATTGAAAAAATGAATAAAAAGTTTAATTAACTTTTTACTGATTAATGAGTTTGAGCCAAAGATTATGGTTTTTTTATAACAGAAAAACAAAAACAAAATTAAATATAAACAAAAAGAAATATTTTTAATTTTTTTAGCAAAACGCATATAAAAATTGATGCGTTTCATGCTGCAGCAAGTAAAGCGGTAGCAGCAACAGCAGCAGCAGCAAATTTAGCCGCTAATACGATAAAGTCATCTAATTTATAAAAGCCAATGAACAGTTAATCAGATTATTACCAGCTTACCTTGTGATCAGCTTTGCAGACGCTCAATTTCTCAATTTACCCAAAAGCGAAAAATCAGCGCATGCATATACCCTTCCAGCGGAGACGCCATATCACAAATTACATCGTTAGACCTGAATTTGGCTTGTAATCTACTGCTACTATCGTAGCTACCGGCAGTAAATTGTCGGTGAGAGACAAAATCCCTTTTCTCCCTTCTGAAAATAAAATGCCATTAGGCTTAGCAGTTAGAGAAAGAAGAAGAAAAAAAGAAAAAGCTGGAGGGAGAGAAAAAAAGAGACATGGCCATGAATAAAGGTGGAAAGTGAAGTCCCTGTTTTGCTCACACATCAAAACCCGATTTTGCAAACGGCAATAAATGTCACTTGCAGGGTAGATAAAGCGGCAGTAGCTGAAAAGTAGTAGCCAGTATGGAATGCATGTCAGTGTGAGTGTGAGTGTGAGTGAGTTGCATGTTGCATCTATGCAAATGAAACAAATCGACGGCAACTGCAGCACCAGCAGCTACATTACAACTACTGGACAGTTTACATTTGGGGGTAGCCCTGTTTAGTGTTGTGTCAGTTCTTTCAATGTGTCTGTCTGTTTGTCTGCCTATCTATCTGTCTGTCTGTTTGCTTCTCCATGTGTCTGTCTGCTTTCATTTGTTGGACAGTAGCTCGCTGTGGCGTTTAGCAGCAGCAGCAGCAAACGCAAAAGCGGCTCACCGACAGCAAACGGGCGGCATTTAATTTGATTTGCGCCGAGCACTGGGTCATAATTTAGTGAACTGCCTGGAGAATTGAAGGAGTGAGTGAGACGACAGGCTCAGCAAAAACTTTGCTTTTCAACTGCGCGCCCTGCTCTGCTCTTTTTCCCTCTAATAAGACACACACACACAGCCATCGGCTGTAAGTCTAAAGTGGCAGCAGAGGGGGCAGACAGTCACCACACACACAGTGTGTGTGTGCCCCGCACTCTTTCTTACCAATAGGCAAACGACAGTGTTCAGTTCCGATCGAACAGTTCCTGCCTCGGCAACATCGTCGGCAGCGGCAGCGGCAGCAGCAGCATTGTTTGCATAGCAGCTTGCATACATTCACACACACACACGGACACACAACCGAATTCTCGCACTCATTCACTTTACTTTACTTTGACTGGGCGCCTAATGCAAATCTCCGAGCAGTGATTTGGTGGCCATCGGTAAAGCAAGTGGCAGCAGCAGCAGTCCATCTGTTTCTCAATCATTTTCTGATCGACTGTTTTTGCAGTTGTGTTGTCGTTAGAATAGAAGGTTTATTTAAGGTTCCTTTTGATACTCATTTTTTCCCCCTTAAATTTGCATCTTACTTGGGTTTTTTGTGCTCGTTTTTATTTCATTGCTGGCAATCGGCATTGGGCAAAATCTAATAGCAGTAGGAATTAAGTGAGCCCTTTTTCCCATTTTCCCGAGTATTTTATTCTCTATACTTAGCAGGTGACTTAATTCCAAATAGCCATTCTTGTCAACTTTTTTTGTTGGTGTTTTCTCAAGTGTGCCGTCGAATTGAAAGCTGCATCATGGGAGAATCGGTGCATGACGGATGTTGATTTATGATTCTGCGTCTGCAGGAAAAACGGCAGCAGCAACGGCAGTAACTGGAGTTGAACAAAAAAGCATTCACAATTATATTTTAGCACCTCTACAACCGAATTGATGGAAAAAACTAAAAGGAAAAAATAGCAGTGATATTGACTGAACTGAAAAAAATTTAGTGATCATCAGGCACTAAATTTGAAGATTTCAAAGAACAAAAACAATGAAAGTGTTGGTTAAAAATTAACGCAAGTTAGTGAGTTGGTGCAAACACTTGGCAAAATTTAAGTAGAACTGTCAGTGAAACTCCTGTGTAATGTGATGTTAGGACATTGGCACATGATAACGTGCGTACGTGAAAATGCCGCCATTACTACTTCTAATACCAGTGGTTTGGCACTAACGTGTGCACTAACTGACTGTTTGCAGCACACCAGTTTTTTCCTTTTTCTCCTCTTTCTTAAACCAAAGCACCAAAGTTTACACTTGATAGTGCTTTGTTGTTCACTTCCTTTTATTACCCTAATTATTGTCAGCACAATTTACGCACTATTGTTTCTAACATTCCATTTGCTTTTCACATGCATTTTCCTTTCTTTCCCCCTCCTCTCCTTCTTTTCTTGAATTACCTCTTTTTTCAACCTCGTTTAAAACAGCAGCAGCAGCAGCAGCCAACACAGCCACACGGACAACATGGCACCTCACAGCAGCAGCAGGCCACCACCAGCACAACCTTGAACCGTGATCAGCACCACCGCGGACAGGCATCGACTATTTCAGCTCTATCAACATCATCCTCGTCCTCCCGTCCCTCCAGCAGCGGTCATCACTTTGGCAAGGCCACTTTGGCCATTGCCAGCGAGCAAACCTTGCCCTCGCCGCCACCTTTGCCACCTGGCGCAAGTTATTCAACCGCCGCCTCTTCATCTGCAGCAGCTGCCTCGCCGTCTGCTCAGCAGCAGCACTTTCTGCGAATGGAAGCGGAAGCGCAAGAGCTGGAAGCGCTCTATCGTTCTTCAAATTACAGCAGGTTTGTTAAATGTCTCTTTTTTCTTTAATTTGTACAAAAAAGATTTTTGTTTTTTGCGCAGTTAATGTTGCAGCATTTTAATGTCGACATTGCCAGTTTATGTCGTTTTAGTGTGATTTCTTTGTAGGGCTTTTTTGCAGTAGGAACGGTACTTCGGTTCACTACCGTCTACTTAAGTTGTGTGGCAATCTATTCAGGAATTCAAACATTTTAGCAGTTTAACTTTTTTCTGTTCATCTAAATGCTACCTATAGAGAGTGCAAAGACGGCGATGGACTTTGTTGTCGTTGTTTTTGTTGTTGTTGTTGTTGTCATTGTCGTTGCCGTCGTCGTCGTCGTCGTTTTTGTCGTCGTTGTTTGTGAGACTGCAATGTTCCTGCTGTGTTACTACTGTTCACTTTGCTGTTGGATAATAGTGCAGCCCATAAGATAAGCTGAAGCTGTTTTGTACTGCAAGGTGCTAGGCAGTGAATGAAAGAAAGAAAGAAGGAAAGAGAAAAAAAGACGAACACTGGCAAACTGATACTTTTTAGAAAGCATCAAACAAATCCAAAGTAATCTCCTTAGAATGCATAGAATAATAGAAACTGCAAATGCGCTTGATCTTCTCAACTGCCACTTTTTTACTTTCTTTTCTTTTTTCCGTGGCCTAGGAGACTTTTTTGTCTGAAATTATGACAAAACAATGTTGCCCTGATTCTCGATGACGTTGTTTTTTGTATGACAACTTTTTGCCTTTATTGCTAGATTATTACTTGCTTAATAAAAGTTAACTTTATGTTGTTTTTGTTTTGCATACTGAAGATAAACTTTAATAATGCTTGTGTGCATCAAAATGTAAAAAAACAATATTTAAAAACTTCATTTTGATAGTCGTGCTCAAAATAACACGATGATACAACTTTTATAGTTTTACTTTTATCAATTCAAAATTATTGTCAAGTTTAGTTTTAAAACTAGTCACGACCAATCACGCACTAATCATTCTCGTTTGCTCGCTAACAAGATAGCATTTTCAGCAGCATTTCCGACCACTTAATTAGTTAACCCTTTTGCGCAAATTCAATTAGATTAAGCACATTTATAAATGAGGCACACTGAGAAAGAGAGAAAGAGGGAAAGAGAAAGATTGGCAAAGAGTGTGAACTTAAAAAGAAAAAGAAAGAAAAAGTGAGGGGAAAGCTGAAAATCTACAGGTTAGAGAGGGGATAAAGGGAAAAAGAAAAGCAGTGTGCCGCAGTTCAACCAGTCACAGTCGAATGGGGAGAAAGAGAGAGAGAGAGAGAGCAGGAGAAGGAGAAGATCAGGCCTGAACATCAGTTGATGCAGCCAAAGCTTACCCACCACCACTGGAGCACTCTATGCCTGTTTGTCTGTCTGACTTTCCGTCTGTCTGTCTGCCTACCCAGTGGTGAACAACATTGAGCTGGCGCTCTAAACGCACTAACGACTGCGAAAAAAGTGGCAGATGGGGGGGGGAAGTCTGCGGGAGCACTCAACTCTTTATGGTCTAGTGGCGGTGGTGGTGGTGGTGGTGGACATGGCATGCAGACTAGTCTGCTGGCATGCCACCAGTGTCCATCGTCACCACCACCACCACCACCGCCATCACCACCACAGTCACCTCAACTCTGCTTACCTCTTCGGCGTTTGTCCGTTTGTGTTATCTGTTTGCAGTTGTGTGAGTCAGTAGCAGCGAAGAAGTAACAACAACAACAACAACAACTGCGGTGGTGGTGGTGGTGGTGGTGGCGGCGGTGGTTGCATCAACATCGTTCAGCAGCATCGGCAGTGGCCACCCTCAACTGGTGCAGCACTAGTCTTTGCGAGCAGCGTTGCCAAGCGCACCAGTGGCTAGTGACTAGTGTCTCGCAGCAACGACAGCAGCATCAGCGGCATCAGTCAACCTGGGCGCGTTCTTGTTCGTCAGTTTCACTAGTTCACTGTCTTCTTTACTGCTGATTTTTGTTTTCTGCTTTCGGTTTCTTTGCTGCTGCTGTTTTTTTGTTTGCACTTCTAGACAACTCGCTCTCTTGCATTTTCGGTTGTCACAGACACACATAGAAACACATGAGTGAATCTGTAAAAAAGGGCATAGAAGATTGCGATGCGCCGAGCAACCGGTGATCAATGAGATCACTCTATTCGGTTGGCGAGCACTGCACCGATTTCTTGATTAACGTTGTTTGCTGTCGCCTTTGGCTAACTGACGTCTTCTTGTGTGTAAGTGCGTGTGTGTGTGTGTTCTATGCTGCAAACCAGTGACATGTTCTATGTTAAAGGCACTGTCCTTTTCATCGAGATTAACCGCTGTAGGCCCTGTGCCAAATGTCGTCCAATTTGGTGGCCTTTTTCTTGCTTTTAATTAAGACATCCCTTTTTGTGCTTTTAAATTTCATTACTAGACAACTTGAAAGTAGTCTATTATTGAGGGTTTTCTCCTATTTAACTTAATTAAATTTTTGACGTCAACTTTTTCATTTACTATTACTACTACTACTACTACTACCAGCAGCACTACCAGTTCTTTCTTACATTTAAACCAATTAGCAATCACTTTGCTGTTTACTTTTTTTATTGCCTTCTTATTTTTTGGTTTGTTCATGCTGTCCAGCTGTTTTATATTAATTTTTCCTGTCTTCCATTCTCGCAGCATCAAATCCGCCAAATCGGGTGGCCTGATTTCCGGAGGGCCGCCGCATTCCTTCACATCGGTGACAACGAGTGACGAGGGGGCCAGCAGCAACACTCGAAGCTCCATCATCGCCGCCGGTCGAAGCAGCTACTCGCCCATCTACGCCTCATACGCCTCCTCTTCCTCTTCCTCCTACCGACGGCCCACTGCCATCTCTGCCTCCCTTGACCACCCATCATCCTCTTTGGCAGCCCCCACTAACAACACACCCGGCAACCCCACAGCCCTGTACGGCAGCCTAACTCCCTCGACGACTAATCAGCAGAAAGCGCAGCAGCAGTCTTCTTCGAGCACCGCCGCCACCTCGGTGGACTACTCGGTGGTGAGTGCCCAAAGTCAGGACAAGGACGTTCTGCGGTACTACAAAAGTCGGCAGGCCTCGGGCTCCAGTCAGACGGGGGTGGCGCCGTCGCCGATCACCGTTGCCAGTGCGGCGCTCCTTAACACCGCCGCTGCTCAGTCGGCGATTGGCGAGGCAACAATGGCCAGTGATATCGCTTCAGCAGCAGCAGCAGAAGCCGCCGTTGCCGCCTCTTCGATGCAGTCAGAGCAGCCGAGTGCCCCCACCCACCAGCAGCACCAGCAGTCAACCACCCTCAGTCGATCTCACCATCTCCACCAGGCACATCACCACCACCACCTGCTCCCTGAAGATCAGTACGGCAGCACTACTGCCAGCACTGCTAACAATCAGCAGTACTCATCAAACTCAAATGCCGCCGCCACCGCCGCCATTGCCAGCATTGAATTGTATGGCACAACTGGCCGGGCGGGCAAGTCACTGGCCAACACTACAGCTGCCGACATCTACGGAACAGTAGGTCGGAAGAGTGCTGCTTCCGCCGTGGGCACTTCTGCTGCTTCTAATGCCGCTAATGGCCATACCTTGTCAGGCGGAAGTCACTCATTCTACGGCACTGATGCGGCATCGGTAATGGCTGCAGCTGCCGCTGCTTCCTCAACCTCAGCTTACGGCCTTCCGCCTCATTTGCTTCAGCAACAGCAGCAGCAGCTGCCCAGTGCCCGGCCGTACTCCATGAACCTAGGTCTGCTCCACTTGAGCGGAAACCACTTGGCGGCCACCTCTTCAACGGCGGGCACTTTTTCTCCGGGTGGGCCTTCTCATACTCATCCTCCTCCCCCTCCTCCGCCACTGTACGAGCAGCACCTGGCCGCTCAGCTGCACCTGGCGGACAATCTGCACAATCTGTACGGTCCCCCGGGCTCCAGCAAGACGCTGCCCAGCAAGAAGCACAGCAGCACACTGCTTGCTATCAGTGCCGCAGCCGCCAACCCCCGAGCCTCTTACAAGGATGGGTGAGTTTCATCTCATTTTTTGGTTATAATGTTCTATTATACACACACACACATATACACCCTTTTAATTTAATTATACTGCACCCCACAAAAAGAGGAAAAAGAAAGAGTTTGGGGCTCTCATATTGCCCTCTAGTCTAGTCTAGTTACTAATAATCTATTATCTAGTTGAGTGTTTCTTCTTTAAAGTACACTTTGGAAAGCGTATTGCAGGAGCTCTTATCTTTTCATTTGCTGCAAAACATGTTTTTAAAATAAATTTCATTATCTAATTTAGTGCGATTCATCTAAATTAATTGGTTAATTAAGAAAATTAACTTTGACTTGAAAGATAAAAGGGAAGTTTTTAAAAGTGCATATAATGTATGCATTAGTAAGAATCAGTGCCAGACAAAATACGAGGAATTTTAAAATACGAAAAAAAAACAATTAGACACTAAACAAATATAAAAGTTTTTGCAACAAAAAAACTGAAAAAAATTTCAGTTTGCACAACTAAAATGAAGAAAACTCAGACAAAAGCACTAAAAAGCAATTATAATGTGTTTTTTTAATTTTTTCATCTCTGTCTCTCTCTTTCTTTTGCCCTTCAGCAGTTACGCACATCATGTGTCTCCCTCTTCCTCCTTGTATCTGCCCTACTCTGACATTGCAACAGTGCAGCATGGACCATCACGTTCCACGCCGGTTAGCAACTCACAATTAATTGCTGCCGCCACTTTAGGACAACAACAACAACAACAGGCAGCTACTTCCCCCTCCTCCTCTTCCACCACCGCCTATCAGCAACACCTGTCACCCGCCAACAGATCGTCCATCTACGGATCGCTCATTGTAAAAAATGCCCCTTCCGGTGCCAATGTCGGTCGACAGCAGCAGCAGTTGCAGTCAACAACCGCCGCCAATGAGGTTGCCGCCCAGCGGAACAACTTTGAAGACAACTTTGGCCTGGTGCTGAACATGATTGGCTCCAGTGGGGGCAGTGGTGGAGGTGATGGCAATGTCGGTGCACCATCAGCCATCTCCTCCTCCTCCCCCGGAGGACAGTCCGCCTCCCGACTAAGCCGATTGCGCATTCTGGCCAATGCCAGCACAGGAGGAGGAAACGTGGGCGGTGACGGTGCCCAGTCAGCCATGCTGTCTGCATACTCATTTCAACCACCTCAATCCGCCTCCTTCTCCAGTCCGTACTTTTACGGAGGAGGAGGAGGAGGAGGAGGGGGCTTGGCCAGTGGTCAGGGGAACTTCATGGGCTACCATCACTACCATCATCATCACCCTCCCCCTCCGCCCCCCTCCTCAAGCTGCGGCGACCGGAGCAGCCTGGTCTCCTCCACCGGCCTGCCGCAGGCGCCCCTGGAGATCAAGTGGATGCGCTGCACCAGCGACGGCTCGCCCGGCTCGCCCATTCTCGATGTGAGCCAGGCAAAGGCGGACGACTACCGGCTAATTAGCATCGAGCGGAGCACCGCCCTGCTGGGCATTCAAATTCTCAAGACGAACAAGTGCAAGGGCGTCTTCGTGAAGCGGGTGACGGAGGGCAGTCTGGCCGCCCAGGCGGGCATCCAGGTGGGCGACCAGATTATCGACATCTGCGGCATCAACATGCGCACGGCCGACTACGAGAACGCGGCAAAGGTGCTGAAGCAGTGCGGCGATCCAATACAGATGCTGGTGCAGTACCAGTACGACAAGTTCAAGGAGATCTGGAGCTCGATGACGGAGGCGGAGCGGTGCAACTCCCTGGACAGCGTCGGCGGCGGCGGCAATGCCTGCAGCTCGTCATCATCTGCTGCTGCTGCTGCCCTCGCCTCTGCCGTACCACCAGCATCAACATCATCATCAGCAGCATCATCCAGTGCTCACCCTTCCGGTAAGTCTAATCACAGTACTCTTTCTCTAGTATCTCTTTTGCTAGCTCTCACATTTTTTCGTTCCATTATTATTCTCTAACACCATTATGTTTTCCGTTTTCATGCGTAGCTAGTTATGCGAAGCTAATTTGTTTCAGAGCAAATGGCAAAAATGTAAAAGCTTTATGAGGCATTTTTTTAATTTTTGGGCCCAAAAAGAAAGTCTAAGAATAAAGTAGTTATTATAATTATGATAATAACCACTTATATTAGTGTAAGCTTAAGAGATCATGAAATTATTATTGTTTGAATATTAAACAAAACATTTTAGTTAGGGTTTTACGACTTTTTATACTTAATTTTATTTTTTTTGTTTTTAATTTTATTAAACGCATTTACAAAAAGTTTTTTAAATTTTAAAAACAATAGAACAACTGCAAAAGGCTACAACAGTACATTACTGTTTTTCGCCTCAATTGTGCAAAATTTAATTACGCGCTTTTTTCATTAGTTCTTTTGAATCCTTTTTTCACTCAAAACTAGCTACCTAGTCTTTTCATTCCTTTTCTGCCCAATCCACCAAAAACTAAATCTTCATTTTTTGCTACTTTTTATGTTAGTTTTTTATATATTTTTCTGTCTTCTGTACCTTTTTTCCCTTTGCATCAAATCTTTTTCCCTTGCAACTATTTTACTGCTTTTGAGTAGCTAGCTGGTACAGATGAAATGGCGTATATTAAGCACTCGAGAGAAGAGGACAGTCTGAGAGAAAAAGAGAGAGAAAGAGAGTGTGGAGTAGGGTAAAGTAAAGTGAGGCCATAAAAATAAATCATCTTTTCGCTAACAACTTTGAGGCAGCTTAAAGTTTATTCTGTGGCCACCACTACGGTTGCTTCTGCTGAAGTGTATTGTTGTGTTGCTGCAAATCAAAGAGATCCAGTGGTGGCTACTTGGTGGCTACCTGGGTTGCCAGTAGTCACTGCCGTGGCCATTATGACTGCCACCACAAGAGACTACCGACTGCCGACCAGGAGACACTCTCATTTGCTTTTCACACACACACACACACACAGTCGGCAGCTTGTTATCGGTCAGTTGTTTGCCTAAGAAGAAGAAGAAGAAGAAGAAGAAGAAGAAGAAAAGCACACTAACGCACACATACACGCACACCGACAAACAAACAGACAAAACTGTGCCTGCTACCACCACGATTTTCTCAAAAGCAAATGAATGTAGAGCAAAAAGAAAAGAAAAGAAAAGAAAGGGAAAGAGATTGCAAGAGCTGGAAACAATACGCATAATAAAATTAATTGGCGAAAAAGAAAAGAGTTTATTAAACAAAGAAGAGAATAGAAATAGGAGAAGATGTAAAGGAAAAAGGAAAGAAGGAGAGTGGTAGTGAGTGGGTAAAAAACAGTGGTAACAGGAGAGACAACTTTGTTCAATTAATAAGTAGGCATAAGTGGAATTACCTTTCGCGTTTGATTAGCGCATTGCATGTTCGGATGTTGTCTCCTTTTCCGGGGAACCTTTTTCCCTCTTTATCACTCTGAGTCAATTATTTTCTCTCAGAACTGATTGCCAATATTGTCCACTGCTGCTGCTGCTACCACTACTGCTGATGACAGTGGGCAATTTACCTTTGCGGTGGCAGTAGTAGTTAGTGCAGTCCACTAACTAACGGCACTCATTGTTCAAATATTGTATTTTATATATTTTCCTCCTCTTTATTTATTTATCTCATTGACAAATAAAACGGCAATGATAGTCGATAAGTTAATAAACATTAAATGTTCACATTTATCTTTTACCTCTTTTAATAGCAAACAAAGCCTTTTTTGTTTGTAAATTCAGTTGTTTTGTAAATAAGCATCTAGTTAACCAGAATTTATATCCAAATAGTGTTCTATTTAATTAAAAAACTAGGCGCAATTAAACGAGTTTTAGTAATTAGTTTGATTGCTTTTTTAATTAATTTTATTAGTATTATGTGTGTAATTTGCAAAGGAAATTTTATTATGTCTACAAAACTCTAATTTACCACTGATTTTCATTCACCACTGAAATAATTTCAAGTTATAGGTTGATTATATTAAATTCAATGTGTGCTCATTATGTTTGTTTAGATTTGAACACAGAAATACACTATTTCACCACGTGTCTTAAATTGTGTTATTACTATTTTCCTATTACATTTCTTGTCTTGTACAATAAATAAAAAATAAATTTATTTTTATGTCAATTTTGATAGCAACTCGCTAGTGCTATCGGAAGGGCAGTATTAGTGCTTCACTTAAAGGCATGGGGTGTTTGTAAGACAGTGTTGCAGATTTAACAAACGTTATCATTTATTGCTGATGTCAGCACACAACCACTGTCAGCAAATGCTAGTGATGTTTATGTTAGCTTTAGATTTATGACCAAATGCTCTGAACCAGAAAAAAATGTAAAAGTTGAATATCAGCAAAGACTATCCAGGCAGTTTTTAGCCTGCCTATTATAATGTTCTCAAATGGCAGATTGCAAATTTTAAACTAGCTAGAAAAAAATATAGTGACACGTTTGAAAAAGGTTCCGCTTTAAAAGAGTAGAATCATGTCGCTCCTTAAATTTGCTACTGTGCCACGTAGTGATATTTTAAACTTTTTATTTTTACATTGTGTTTTATTTGCAAAGTAGAAAAGGCTGTTTTGCCAACAAATTATTAAATTTGTTGTAACATTAAACTTTTTTTAGGAAAGTGTAAAATATAAAATCCATTTTTTGTAACTTTAACTCTAGCAATAAAAAATAATTTTTTAAATCAAAATTATATTAAAGAATAATTTAAGCAAAGAAACTAGTGATTTGAAATTGAAAAGTTTAATACTTGACAAAAAATTTTCTATACGCTGAAACATTTTACTTTTTTTTCTAAATAAAGTGCAGCATAAATTGAGTGACAGCACTTTTGACACATCCTGTGCATCACATTTTAGTTTGAGTGCAGTTTGAGTATGATGCAGGCAACGGCGGGCAAAGTTTCTTTTATATCAGTCCTAATTAAAATTGCACACAAAAAACGGCAATGTTAGGTTGGGGACAAACTTAAAATATGCTTTGTTAAATTTTGCGGTTGGTTGAATCAATGTCATCATCCACGATTCCCCAGAGTTGATCGCTTTTCGATTAAAGGTTAAAAGCGTTTGGCGGCAATTCCCCGTTGGTACAAAAAGTGGTAATGACATTGGTAACTCAGCTTTCCCGCGTTTATTTGTATTTTTGCAAACATCTTCATTTTAAATTTTTGTTTGTTGATGTTTTACATCGTCAAATTTATTTGCATATATAGATTTTTAAACATGATGCCTGGTGAAAAAAAAGCCATCGTTAAAGTGCGGTGTGTGTAATTTTTACTTTGTATTTTAAAGTAGCAACAACGGGTACTTTGGCGTCATTTTTCATATCGATTAAACCTGTAAAAATTGAAACGGCAAATTTTAGAATCTTTTCAACTAAAGAATAGTATATAATAGAAAATGCACTTACAGTTTTTATAGTTTGGTAATTGAAAACTTTGAGTGATGCAATAAGTGCACTTGAGTGAAAAGTATTAGTTTTTTAGAGTCAAATAAGTTTCAAGTACTGGCGGCTTTTGTTTAGTGGATTGCAAAAAGTGGTGGTGTGGTTCGGCAAAGAAAACCGTCTGCCTCTTTTTGTTAGGTTTTCTCCTTTTATTAACTTTTTTACTTTTTCTATTTTTCCATTTTTTGCAGCCGTTTTTGTGGGAACAGGCCGAAACAGCGTCGAACAAAACCGCCGGTCAGCGGACTCGATGACGGAAGAAGAGCTCAGTGAACACCTTCGACGTGTTCACCTGTGCTCAACACTGCCGACTAACACAACCAGTGCCAATGTCAATACCTCCAATGTTTCACCGGCGGCCGCCGCCCACCTTCGATACGCCTCATCACTGGGGGGCGGTGTCAGCGGGGCAGTGGGCGAGCTCAGCACAGGCGCTCGTGCCATTCGTCGAGGCTCTAGCCGCCGCTCAACAGTGGTGAGCGGAGTAGGCGCCAGCACTACCGGAAACACAGTAGAGCAGCAAAACACGAGCTCAGCAAACACCACTGCCAGCAACTGCACAGCTACCAACATTCCTGGAGGAGGAAAGACGACCATCTCCTGTGTGCCCAGCAGCAGCACCGTCCCCACCACTTCTACCGCCACCTCCTCCACCTCCTCCACTTCCGGTGGTCTGGTGATCTACCACAGCCGACACAGTACGTTGACCAGCGACGACATCGCCTCCAGCACGTCGACCACCGCCTCGGCCGCCTCGACGCTCACTCGCCGGCCGAAGGTCGCCTCGCTGCCGCACGAGTGCTCGCTAGTTACCTCCTCCTCACACTCGCCCACCAGCACCTCAAATGAGGGCGACCAGTCGGTGACGACGACGACGACCACCTCGGCGAGCTCCTCTCAGGTGAACATGAGCGCCTTGCCGGCAGGTCACCATGGCTACCACGCCCACCACCAGATGCCTTCATCTTCCACCGTCTTCAGCGCCCTCAACAGCAGCAACAGCATCTCCGCAAAACAGCAACAGCATCAGCAGCAGCAGTGCGACGCCTCCTCCACGAGGGCCCTGCACGGCTCCAGCACGGTGCCGCTCTTCAGCAACAGCTCACCGCCGAGCTACTCCCATCATCATGATCACCACCATCATAATCATCATGATCACCACCACCACCACCACCACGGCCGCGAGAACAGTCTCAGTCCTAGTGAGGGCGTCGTTGAGCTGACTGATGATGGTGAGGGCTGCTGTGAAACGACTTCACTGGCACTGTCAGCCACCACCACCACCACAACGGCAACCTCCACGACGGTTAGCCAGGCTGGAGAGGCCAGTGGTGAAAAACAGCAGCCAAACTGTGAAAGTGCCTCCTCCTCAGCGCAAGAGCAAGAGCAGAACCAACAAACCAGCCAGCATCAGCCCTCGCCGACGAACTCCGAGGTAGCGGCGGCGGCGGCGAACATCTCCAAGGAGGAGTTCGACCAGTACCGGAGCATCCTCATCGAGAACACCACCTCCAGCCTGGGCATCAGCCTGGTGGGCGGCAACGCCATCGGCATCTTCGTCCACCAGATCCGCGACGAACAGCTGCTCGCCTATGGGCTGGCGCCCGGCGACCAGATCATCGAATACAACGGCACCGACCTGCGCCACTCCACCGCCGAGGAGGCGGCCATTGAGCTGGCCAAGCCAACGGACGTCATCAAGATGGTGGTCTTCTACAATCCCAAGCGGTACCAGCAGATCCAGGAGACCACCGTCGGCGACTCCTTCTTCATTCGCGTCGCCTTCGACCGCCCGGCGACCGACCAGGGCTGGCTGGCCTTCGCCAAGAACAGCGTCCTCTACATCGACAACACCATGTACCAGGGCGTGCCCGGCGTCTGGGGCGCCTGGTCGGTGAACGCCCTCGGCGAGAAGGAGAAGTTTGGCCTCATTCCCAGCAAGTACAAGGCGGAGGAGGAGCTGATGAACGGGAAGAGGTGCTACGACGGTGGCTCCGCCGCGTCAAACAGTGGCGGCAGTGGCGGCGGCGGCGGCGGCAACAACAACAACAGCGGCGGCAGCAGCAGCAATACCACCAGTTGTATGGGCAGCTCAAATCGGCGAAGCTTCTTTCGGCGCCGCAAGAACGGAAGCGGCTCAGGAAGGTAAGTGATTGCTTTCTAATTTATAGTAAGCCCCCTCTGCCACTTTTCCTGGCCATTCTAATTACACACTATTCCGTAACGCCTGCCATTTATTCTTATTACTACTGCCTGGCTGCACGCATTTTCACTCACACATATCCTTTTGCGTGCTTTATTCACCTTCAGTGCCTTCAGTACTCTGGCCGGAGCCATTCATTTCCGCTCAAGTTCACGTGACTCCACTTCAAAGGAGATCGCCTGCTACTCCGACCTCGCCTCACTGCGCGGCCCGCCGCAGCTGAACGCCGACGGCGAGGTGGTGGAGGGCGGCGAGGCCGGGGAGACAGGGCCCCTCGAGTATCCGGTCCCGCCGACGTACGTGAAGGTGAAGAAGCTGCACTACGACTTTCCGCGCCCAGTCATCATCCTCGGCCCGCTGAAGGAGATGTTCATTGAGAAGCTGGAGCAGGACTTTCCCTACGTCTTCCAGCGGTGCGCCGCCGACGTGGTCATCCAGGAGGAGGCCTCCATCACCCAGGACTTCTTCGAGTACTGGATGGAGAAGGAGCGCCTCTTTGACGCTCGACGGCGTGGCTCCTACGTCGAGTGCACCACCTACAACTCGGTCAAGAAGATTTGCGATCATGTAAGGGGTGATTTTTTTTTAATTAGTCTAAAACGTTTTCAATTTGTTTGTTTGTTTGTTTTTGTTTTCTTTCTCTCTCTCTTTCTCTCTCTCTCTCTCTCTCTCTCTCTCTCTCTTTCTAGAATCTTCACCCACTTCTGGATATTAACCAAAACAAGGCTGTCAAGCGTCTGTCAGCTAACAATTTTCATCCTATAGTGGTTTTTTTGAAGTTTAAATCGACCAAACAGATAAAGTAAGTGACGTTTTTTGTGTGTTTATGTTCAAGTTTTACTTTATAGACGTGTTTTTACAAAACCAATCATTTAAAAATATAAACGTGGTTTTTCAATTTAGTTGTTTGTTGTTTTGATTTATTTAAATTAAAATTAATGTAAAATTTTATTTCATTTAAAATAGTTAAAAAAGTTGTTTGTTTATTAAAATTATTTTTTAAAATTGCATTTATTTGAACAAATATTTGTTTTATTTTTATATTCTTTAGGGAAATCAACCGTTGTCCAACTGAAAAATTGTCTTCAAAAGCTGCCAAAGAAATGTACGAACACTCTTGTAAAATTGAAGTAGAACTTAAAGAACAAATTAACGGTAAGTGCATAAACAAGTTTTTATCTTTGTTAAATTTTGTTAATTAACCGTTAAAAGCCATCACAAAATGGCAATAAAAAATACTTAACTAGCCAAATAGCAATTTTTATTATAACAAACCGCATTTAATATTTGCAGTAAACCAAGTGTTAAATAACAATTAAAACCGACATTGCTTGCTAAGTGTAGCAAAATTTCAGTCAATAATTCACGCATGTTTGAATTAGATTATATATTTGCTAAAATATATGTGTTTTTTCCCAAACAGTTTTCAATTTATTGCAAAAAAAATATTTTTATTTGTTACTTTATTTCTTCATAATAAATAACAGTAAAATAGCAAAATAATTTATTTGTTGATGTTGCAAATAAAAATTCATAATATCAATTAAGGTAGAATAAAATGACAACAATTTTATTTAACTGAAAATTTGCGATGTATTTGTAGAATCTTAGTCGTTTTTCAAAGATATTGCTTTTTTTATAAAAACATCATTTATAAAATTGTTTTAATCATTGTTTTTTTGCTTTAATACAATGTGTGTGGTTTTACGAAAATTGTAGTACAATTTTAATCACATGTTATATCAAACAAAATAATTATTTTATAACAAAAACTTTGTCAAAAATTACAGTAAAACTCTAAAATTTTAAAAAATTTAATTTGATGTGTAGATTTAAAGATTAGTGTCTTTTAAAACTACTAATAAATTGTATAAAAACACAGTTTGCAAAACCAATAGAAAAATTCAAAGTAATAAAAGAACTTATCAAAACACATTTTTAGCAATTATTTTATAACAATTTTTTAGCAATTGTAGTTAATATTTTAATATAACCATTTTTTCAAATTTGCAACAATTTAAAATTTTTAAAATATGTGTGGTTATCTAACTTTTTAAAATTTAAAAAATTTTCAAAGTTATTTTTTTCATTAAATTTATTTTAAGTTTTAATTTGATTGTTTGCTTATGCTAAAATGTTAATAAAATTTGTGTCATTTATACTCGTCAATTTTAAAAAGTGCATAAATTAGCTTACAAATAAATTTACATATATTATTTTATGTGACAACTTCATTTTGAACTAATAATTAATTTTTTTTATTTTCAATTTAATTTTGGCTTATACCTGATTGCACGAAAAATCTAAACACCTCATTTGCCTGGAACATCTGCTGCCGTTATCTCTAACTAACCATTCGCCGTTTTCTCCGTTATCCACTTTTGTTTCTCTTTTTTTCACAATTGTCGCTCACTCCTCTACATTTTGTCCCTTTCTTCAACATGCAAACTTGGTAACCATTACAATTACATTACCTTTCAGTAACCATCGCCGGCAACAACCTGTCGTACATGTGCACGCAGATAAAGAAACACGTCGATTTAGAGCAGCAACGAGCACTGTGGATGTGAAAAGTGGCAGGGAATTGCAGCCGTCGCCTACAACTGACAATGTTTAACATTAAAACTATTTTTTTAAACAGAAACAACTCATTGAGTGCCATTTTTAGCATTGTACGCTTTTTTACTTTGCTTTTTACTATTTTTTCATTTTGCCGCAAAACACGTTGCATTGTAAATTTAAAAATGGGTTATTTAACAATTTTTTTGCATTTTTGTAGTTGTATTTTTTAACTTTACATTTTCAATTTTCACAAACACTAATGAGAAGATAATTTTAGTTTTTATCAGCTGAACAATTGTGTAGTTAAACATAAAATTGGTATGATTTTTAACTTTTTTGTTTTGTCAAAAAGATTGTATTTTGTGCAACAAAACAGGTTTAGCATTATGTTTTTTATCGGCAAACAGTAATTTTTTATTTTTACAATGATATATTGCGTTAAAAAGATAATTTTTTAAAACAGCACTTTGCTCAATTCATTTTTATTGTTATTTTAATTTAATTTGACGTTTATAACGCGTTATTGCTTTTTGTGTGTGTTGTTTCTTTTTTTGTTACCTGATTTTATTTAACACAATAAAAAACTTTTTTGCATTTAAATTTTTTGTTTTTACTGTTTTTTTAACCAAATAAAAAATAAACATTTTTTAAACAAAATGATTAAAAATATTTTTGTATAATGATTACCATTTAAATTTATTCAAATTTTTAAAGTGTTGATGTAACAATTTTATTAAAATCTCATTTTTAAAAAGAAAAGTATGTAAACTGAAATTTAAATATGCAATATTGAAGTTTTATTATAAAACATTTTATTAAATTTTTGCATCATTATTGTCAATAGTATATTATTGACAAAAATTGATATTTTTTTATCTATTGCTTAACTTTAAAATATCATATACATTTATATTGATTTTATATAAATGTATATTTATAAAGGGTTGTTATTTTTATTTTAAACTGTCGTTTGACAATTTTTGAATTTTAGATTATTTTAGAAGTTTTTTACTACTTGATACAAGTTTTTTAATTTTTACAATACAACATTGGCAATTGTATTTAATATTGCACTTGATTTGACGTTACGGTTCTTTGATTTTCTAAATACATGTTTACAATTTTTTGCGTTTTGAGTTTGTTTTTATTGAAGTTTACTTAAAAACTCAGTTTTTCTTGTAAAAATTTAAAAATAAAAACTTGATTGTTAAAATTAAATTTAAATTTTTTATTTTTTTAATATTAAGTTGTTTGTGTGCAGCAAAAACTGGGATTTCGCGAATTATTTTAATACAATTTTTTAAGTATTTTGAAATTTGTGTCGTTGTGTAAATGTGTCTGCCAAACCATTTTAAAACTTTACGAGGAAATTCAATTCAAATGCTCTAAACGCGTTAGTGTTAAGTCATGCAAAGACAAATGTAGTGCAGTGATGTTGCCATTTTTTGCTGTGACCACTTGCTTTATGTTTTCTCTCTTGTTGTTCATTGCTTATGGCTTTGGGCGCTTAGCTGCTTTATTCATTTTATAGATATATGTCAATTGGATTTGACTGAATGACTGGAAAACCCATCAATCGATTTAGACAAAAAGACCTCAAAACGTTAAAACGATCAGTCATTGAAAATACTAAAATAGAAACATGCAATTTTGCAGCTGTTTTATCGTTTTATTTGATGAGATTTATTAAAAATGTTTTAAGCTTACGCTTGTTTGCAAGGTAACTATGATCATATCATAAAATAAGTTTATTACAATATATTTTTTTAAATAATTGACTAAAAAATTTAAATTTTAATAATTAGTTTTGGTTAAATAAACAATTTTGATTAAAAATTTAACACAAAAACAAAATAAAAATTTAATATTGATTTAGTGTAATTAAAAAATAACAATTTTTAATTTTAAAAATGTTACTACAAAAGTTGTTTAAGTTAAAAATGATTAAAATTTTTTAATTAGCCAAGTTTTTTAAAACAAGTATAAAAATATTTGTTTTACAAAAAAAATTAAATTTAAACACGTTTGAATGTACAAATTTTAATTTTAAAATACTTTAATTTGGTTAAGTTAGGCACAATTTTAGTGCTACAAAAAGGTTTGGGTAAAAACAAATGAAAACTAAAACGATAATGGTTTGCGTTGTTAGGAGCACTAACAAAAACCGGACAGCTTTAACAAAAACTTCAAAAAAGTCTGGTTGTTAAAGAAAGGTAAACTGTGTGCATTTGCACCCCAAAGTAAGCAAAGTGATCCAGTTTCAAGTGGTTTGTCTGACCAGCAATTACTGCCCAACGCATAAACAATAAAATCGTCAGTAGCTAAAGTAAATAGTAGATTGCAGTTTTAAGTGTTTTTAAAATTAGATAAATTGATAAAGTGCAATAAAAAATATATGTTTTTGTAAAAAATTGTGTATTATTAATTTAAATTGGGCAACAACGCAATAATATTTTTAAATTATACAACACAAAAAACATTTAATCAAGTTAGCAAAGTTTAAAAAACAAAAATATCAGTTTTTCTATTTTATTTTACATATGCAAACAAAAAAAATAAAAAAATTGAGTTTTACAATACATGTCAATTACATTTTTTTCAAATAAGATTGGCATTTGAAATGTACAGCTTTGACACCACACAAAATATCAACAGCAGTTTAAACAATCAAAATTGCGTCATGATAGTTTCACCAAATAGCCATCTAAATTGTCGTTTGTTGAACCCATTTTAAAAATTATTTTAGAATAGCTATTGAAAGCAGTGAGCAATTCAGCTTTTTTAGCTTCTTTCAAGTTCACTCAGTCTCGTGGCCTTCTTTTTTTGCTTTCAACTATCAGCTGTCTGCCGTTTTTGCCTTTTTACTTTGTATTTTTCTACTTTTTTCACATTTTTTGCCTCATGTGGCGTTTAACAGCATCTGCGTCCCTGTCCTTTCGCATCTCATGTCAGTCAGTAGACCGGTTTTTTGCAAACACCCAAAATCAACCATTTTTTGCCCTGATAGCCTTCATTTTCTGTTAGCCCTTTCGTTTGGCTCACCCAAATTGCTGATCGCTTTAAGAGATGCTCTCGTGTTCAATCTTGCCTACACATTTGCACTTGCACTTGCAAACACACACACACACATACTCACACTCACACTGGCTCTCTTCAATCGACCCTCTTTCAGTATGACAGGGTTAGTGTTTGTTCCACACCAGTCATTGCATCACTGACTTGTTCTCTTTTTTATTTCGGCAATTTCAGTTATAACCAGCAAATGCAGTTAGCAGTCATTTGACGCTAGGTCAACGGCAACGGCCGGGCAAAAAATCAATGAGCCATTAGACAGAAAGAGAAGCGAATATAAAAACGGGAGACCATTTAACGATTCAATGGTGTAAAACTGGAACTAAATAAAAAAGTTATCTAAACTCCGTTTTTGCAATTGAGCACTCCCCGTTTGCTCTTAGGAGCTTACGCTAGCCGCATCTTTCTTTTTTCTTTTTTGGTCTTTTTTATTTGTTCACTTAAATTAGCGGCACAAATCAATTGGTATTCTGTGTCATCTGCCTTCTGTTTTTTCATTTCATTTTACCAACTTTTCTTTTGACGGTGTTCAGTCAAGTTGCGTAAAACATGTTTGTTTTTTTGTTTTTAATTTTTTTTCTTATTTTTTATCTTTATTTATTGTTGACATCTCTGTTTGATTGTATATTTACCCATTTTACTTGTCTAACGCTAAGAAACACTCATGTTAACATTATCATTATCATATAAATGTTATGACAAAATCACTACTTTAGTGTGATAATAGATTGTTTGAGTTTCAGTGCTTGGCTGATGAATACATTCATTTGTAGACAAAATGTGCACTCTTAATGAAGTCGTAAAAATTGACAGAAGGCGTTGCTCAGCTTAAACTCACAAGGGAATGATCTCCTGCGACTAACTCGGGTTCCCCTTTATTTATGCTTATTCAACAAAGTGTTATAAATACACAAGGCAAATTATAAAACCAACATTTGTTCAAGTATTTAAGATTTTTTATTGAATTATGCAAAAAGTTAGCAAACTTTGAACGGGTTAATGAAATAAATTTGAATAAAATATTAATACTAACAATTAATATAGCAAATACTATACAAAATAATAATGTAGTATATGCTCATTGAAGTAATAACAATAATAATGTCAAATCATCTTGTTTAATTTGCACAAAACAAGCAATTCAATGTTAAGAGCATAAAAACGTTGTTGTTTTATGGGTAGTAATATGATAATATTATTCAATAATTTTAAAATTTAGCAAAAACAACAAAACACAGTTTTAAAACGTTTTAAAACAAAAGTTTTTGCAATAATAAAAAATCAAGTTGCTAAATTACATTGATTTTTGAATTATACTACTTTAATACAAATAGTAATTGGTGATTGACGCTGTCATTTGGCGAATTCAATGAACCAGCAAACGGTAAATGCTGCCCGAGTTTTGGGTTTGCTTTAAAGCAAGTGTTTTGGTCAACCCAATTGTTGCCGCTGCTGCACAGGAAAGACAAAAAGTAGTTATTATAGATGGATTTGGCGGCAGTTACGTTTTTTTGAATCCCATTTGGGAGCATATGGCTGAAAAGGAGACTGGTAAATTAATGAATTAATGTATATTCAAGTAGCGCAAAATAACAGTAAGGAATGGAAAAGATTACTCAAGGGTCGAGAAAAATATTTTAGTATTAGGTTTCTAATAAATAAATCGTTTCAGGGTCGACTGATTGACAGCAAAGAACCAATTTGCACAGCAATTTTGCCTGGAAAATGTCAAGTGAAATAAAACCTTTGACATTTAGCCTAATAAAGTGTTTTTATTTCAAATCAATTAAATATAATTTGTCGCTAATATTTTCTCTAATAGGTAAATTTAACCAAACAAAAAATCAATAAAAAATGTTAAAGTTATTAAATATAATACTTCATTTTACATTTTTTTATTGAAAATACAACAGAAAGTTTTTTTAACATATCGAATGTGTGTCTTAAATTCATTCAGTTGAAAACAAAAATCAAATCAATCACCAATTGCTGAAACCAACGGTTTTTCTTTAGTTGCTCCGAACTAACACTAAATCACAGTCAACATTTCAATCGACTTCTTTGTGTAAAACGGAACAAATTTCCGCTGACTGTCCAGTAGACAAACGTGTAAACTATTGAAAATAGTTTTGACGCAGATGTGTTAATTTCCTTTTAAAATTTTGTAAAATTTTTATTTCTATTTAGTGGCATTTCGTTGTTTCTAAGATTGTTTTCTTTAACTTTGAAAAATGTGGGTGAATCATATTTGGTACGCCTTTAACCGGAAGGCAGAAGCATAGAAAAGTAAAGTGTCGTCATTTCAGAGGCCGTTTATGAGATATATAGGAGTAAAGTAACAAGCAGTCTTTTCAGTGCCACTGTGTCTTGAAAAGTTAGTACCTCCTTGTCTGTTAAATCGACCAATGCTGTGGTATAAAAGGAAACTGCAAAGTCCGTTGTTGATTTCATTTGCCATGACACGTGGATAATGAAGGGTCAAATTGAATTAAGTTTAAGTTTAATTTTTTTCTAAGCGCGTTGATGCGTTGGGCTTTACTTTTTGTTTTGATTTGACAGTTTTTGCCAATTAAAAACAAAAACTACACACTGGTCCAAATTTATCTTTACACGAATTGTTTATTTTAATTTTTCATCTTTTCAATTTATTTGATTCTTAAAATTCATTGTAAATTTAAAATGGCCAAAATAACCTGTGTTTTAAAATGAAGCAATTTTTAATTGGGTTTGAATTTACAAAAATTTTTATTTAATATGTTTTGCAGCTTTATTAGAATTTTAAATTGTTTAAATTTTAATTACGCTTTTTTAAATTGTTTAAAATATATTTTTAGCGCAAAAAATATTTTTTATGGGATTTAATTGAGTTTTGTTTTTTATTTTATCGTTTGCAATTGTTAAACATGTATGTTTTAAAATGTTCAACAAATGTCTTTTGCGTAAGTAAAAAATTTATTTTTTAAAATCATTTTTAATGTTCTAAACACCAAAAAATTTTGCTGTTAAAAATATTTTGATTATATGTAGTAACAAATAGAAAAAAAATTTAGTGTTATGGTCACTTCTAAAATGACCAAGTTACTTTTATTTGATGTTGAATTTTTATTTGTGTGCAATTTTTGCTTAAAGCAAATTTTTAGTTGAAAAAATTAAAAAAAACATTAAATCCTTTACTTTCTATTGCGCAAAACTTTGTTTTAAGCAAAAAGAGGACGTTAAGTCAACAAAAAATTTAGTTAATTTCTACAATTTGTTTAAACGTTAACTGTTTTAAGGAGCAGTGATGGCCAGATTTTAAAACAAAGTTTTGAAAAATGAAACTTTATTTCAGATTAAACAATTTTTTAAGTTAGGACCGGTCAAAATAAATCTAAATTTTTTTCATTTTAATATGTAAGTGCGCGTTCATTTTTAAAACACTCACCAAAAATAATGGCTACTGTGAGCATTTCTAAAGGGAAAGAAAACATGCAAACAGATAAACGTGTTGCTTTTGGAAATGACGCTCAGCCTAAAACGGCCAAGTTTGACGTCATTTGGCATATGATCATGTCGGCAAGCCAGCGTTTTGATAATCTTGCAAAATATTTGTACTTCCTAAAACTAAAATATTTTCAAAGTTTTAATCAGTTTTTATCTGTAAAGGAGGTAACAAAAAACAAGACATTTTTCAAATTTAAAACAAAAATTTGATTTTTTTGTATATTCAGCTCTTTTAGATGATCAAAAAGTTAAAAAACGCTAAATGCGGTCATTTTTTTAAAGGTTTCAAAATGGCGTCTGAAGTTGGTTTAAAATGCATTGAAACGTGTTAAACTGCCGAGCGCAGCGCCCCTACCGGCATCTTGTACATTTCTGTTGCTGGCAATGAACGGCACTGTGCTTGCCTGCGTAAAACAATTTCAATGCATTTTTGGTCACCTTTGGACGCAATTTTGAAACCTTTAAAAAAATGGCCGCACTTAGCGTTTTTACCTTTTTGGTCATTTTAACAAGCTGAATCTACAGAAACAATTTCAGATTTTAGTTTTAAGTTTGAAAAATTTTGTTTTTTGTTACCTTCTTTCAAAAACGTTGTAAAAAATTTTGTTGCAAAACTACTAAATTTTAACAATACTTTGGTTTACGGCCATTTATCAAAAATTTATAAATTAAGTTAAATTATGTTTTTGCATATTCGTAGTGTTTTTATTTGTTTTATAAAAAATACAAGGGTGTGAGTGTCGTTTTGCGCCACAAACCATCGTTTCATTTTGTTTAAATTCATTTTAACGTTTATTTTGTTCATCAGGTTGTTAAGCATTGACTGGTGTCATTTGGTTGATCGGCATCGACCGACGGCTCGGGACACAACTCGCAAGCTCGTTGTGCCCCGAGCCGTCGGTGCCGATCAACCAAATGACACCAGCCTTCAACATTTGGGGTTTACTTGGCTGGTTAATTTGTAAAATACTTGTAAAAAGTTCTGTTCAGTGTCATTTGGTAAACTCATTAAAAAATACTTTTAGTATTCAAGTCCACTAAAATTTAACATTAATAGACAGGTGTTTATTAAAGTTGTTTTTAAACTAAACTTTGTCTTAATATCTTAAAAAATGCAATTTATAGAATCATAAATGTAAACGCAAAAATCATATAGAATTTAAATAGAAATTTTCACAAAAATTATAACTGGTTTTAATAATTACTCCCGTAAGTCAAATCAGCCTAAATTTAAAACCAATTGATGGATGGTATTAAATATTGCTTTTAAGTAAAACAGTGTTTAGATATCATGAAAAATGTAATTTATAGAATCATAAATGTAAATGCAGAAAATCATATGGAATTAATATAGGAATTTTCATAAAATCTGTAACTGGTCATAATAAATACTTGCGGTAACCAAATTAACCTTAACTCAATATTTATAGATAGGCATTATTTTGCTTTTTTTTCAGGTAAAACTGAATTTTAAAATCTCTAACAATGTAATTTCTAGAATCATAAATGTAAACTTAAAAAATCATATGAAATTAATATATGAAATCTTT
>JAALOO010000245.1_pt1 | contig 50400 bp, 47 predicted proteins | sample 7257641 | NCBI WGS metagenome assembly JAALOO01 (sample SAMN14085613, study PRJNA598686) | mite metagenome | biome: ENVO:01001000; feature: ENVO:01001002; material: ENVO:01001226; isolation source: single female mite from University of Michigan culture on fish food culture... ...
AAAAAGTGCGTGAGGAGAAATGGAGAAAATCATTTTTTTAGGGATAGGAGGATATTGAAAGTTTTAAATAAACTAGAATTATTACTGTATATTAATAATAGTCAAACACTAATTAATCGAAACCATTTATTTTATTAATTTTTTAACAGCAGCAATGAAACAAAAAAGCAAATGCATGGCAAATACTTAGTTTTTTAATTTTAAGTTAGTTAATACAATTCCCCTTAAAAATAATAAATTGATTTTGTTTAATCAACTTAAAAATTTATAACTTTAAATTTCTAAAAATTGAAAAAAAACATTATAAAATTGTTTTGTAATTGTTAAAAAATTATTATTTATTAATTATTATTAAATATATTAATGAATTTTAAGTGCACAGCATTGCGTTACGTTCAAGTTCAATCATTAAAAATTTAAACAACTTGTTTAACAATTTTTGTGTTGAGGTAACTTTATTAGTTACTTAACACACAAGTTGTTTTTAAATTGTAAAAACTTGATTTGAAATGATTTTAAGCAATTTTTTGAACATTTTTGTAAAATTTTTTTGTTATAGTTCTAATTCCACAACAATATTATTAAAAATTAAAAATATTTTAAAACAACACAAAATTAATGTATCTAAATTTAAATTTGTTTACTATTTTTAATTTGTGTTGTTTTCAATTCGACTTCTTATTGCTCATTTTGCATTTAAAAATTTAAAATATCAGCGTTATTTTGATTATGATTTGCCAATAGCAAATGGTATTAAACTAAAATTTGTTGATTCAAACATGGTTTTGTGCATTATGTTATTTTTGTGGTTTGAATTTTATTTAGATTTTATAATTTGTATAAAACCAGACAAATGGTTTTGGACTTTAATTAGTGATTTTATTTATTTAAATCCTTACAATTTTTTTCGCACTAATTCATTTCTTAAGTTTTCAAATTACAAACAATGTTTAAATTTCACTTTTGCAAAAAATTGGATCAATGATGCTGCAATTTACAAAAATGTTTATTTTCACTCAAAAAAATTACATTTTTGCAAATTGCAAATAAATAACAGAAACCGTTTTGCTTTAGTTTTGATAAATACATTAATTGAAAAAACTAACGTAGGGATTTTAACAGTAATGAGTAAGTTAATATTTTAACAAGTGTTAAATTTATTTAGAAAATGTTGTTGTTTTTAGAACTTTTACTTTTATTACTAACAATAGATTATATTTTGCAACTATTTATCAAATTTCCTAATAAACAAATGTATCTTTACATTTTGTGTTCAATAGACATTTCTTTAAATTTAACTGCGTTATGGAATACAATTAAAATTTTGTTGTTTTTAGTTCATTCGACTACTATACTTTCAATTGCAATTATACTTTATCTAAAAACCATAAACCATCAATTTTTTAAAATAATGAACAACACAACCGATACAAAATTTGTTAATTTTAAATTATCTTTTATATATCAAGAAATTTGTGTTATAACAAAAATTATAGCTCAATCTGATAAACGATTCGTTTCACAACTTTTTCTTGCTGCCTACTGCAGTCAAGTTCCTTTAAATGTTAATTTAATTTCAATTTTAACATTTCGAAATTTGTTATTTAATGAAAAGGTGTTTTTTGTTATTGCAGCATTACTGCAGATAAACATTCCTTTTGTTGCAGCTCAAGCGCTCATTAGCATGATCAACAGTTATTACAAATTGCACACAAACTTGTACAAAACTCAATTTTTAAGATTTAAAAAAATTAGCACTTTTAATTATGTTATGACTATGAAATAAACTGTACAAATAAAAAACTTTATTACAGTATTGGTTCAGTAGGAAACTTGTCAAGAGAAGGATTTTTAGAGGTAAAAAAGTTCGTTATTGTGTGTGTTTTATAAATTTTTATATTTTAAAACAGTTCATTTTGGCATATTCCGGATACATTTTTTATTCGTTTAAAATAGTTTATAAAAATTATGAAAGTTACATTTGACACAATATTGCAAACCAAAGTGATTATTTGAAATTATATGTATTTTTTATTTAAAACATTAAATGTGAACGTTTTATGTGAATGCACTTTAATAGTGCTTCTCTGCCTTTTTATTTTGTTTTTGCATTTGCAAGCTTGTCAGGTTGTCAAAATGTAAACACAAGTTTGTGCAAAAACAAATCGTCATTCAGCTAAATATTTTTCACAAAACATAGACAAATTGTTCAAGCGTTTGTTATTTTAAAAATACCCAATTGATAACACAATTTTTACTTATGAGTGAACAAATTGACCAAATTGATGATGATCGGCTGTTGTTGTACCTAATGGTTGTCGGTTTTCATCACAAAAAAGGATGTTTGGTAAGCATTAGTTAACATTTGTGTATTCAATCGCTTACTTTTGAGTCTTTTAGGTTGAATACTGTTATCCACCTTTAGATCCAAGTTTGTTTCAAAATGAAACTGCTCAAAATAAAAGCATTTCAAATGAAAGTAGTACAACCAAGTCTAATTTAGAGTTTGTTCAACTGCCGTCAATCTGGCAAACATTGCCATCACTAGCCATTCCAGATGGGGCACACAACTTTGATTCTGATACTGTGTTCTTTCATTTACCTCATCCGTCTGATTGTACAACTGCAATTTACTGCGTTTCATGTTATCGTCAAATTGCAACAAAGGTAAGCCACAAAACACGCCAAACATTCTTATCAAGTTTGCTTATTTAATCCTAATATCATTTTAGGATTTGCTTGTTCGCACCACTGACATGACGCGAAGTTCAGTTCAAAAAAGCGTTGTTGCAATTCTTCGTGTTCCATTTTACGGATTAGTGGAGTTCAAATTACGAATTATAACGCGAGCTTACTTCAACGAGCTTGATTTTAGCAAACGAGAAGTTTTGCGTGAATCATTCCACAACATCAACAGCCAATTAACCCTGTCAATGCTGGATTCTCCAGAGCTGTTTTCAGGCTTGTCTGTGCGCAATCTGTTTAATCGGTTTGGAAGTCAAGTCATTGTCCTTTTTAAACTGTTGCTACTTGAGAAGAAAACTATATTTATCATGTCTCCAATTCGTGAGTTGTCAGCTTCCATTTTGACTCTGTGCTCGCTCATTCCAGGCCTAGTGCAAGAAGGACTTGTGCATTCAGTTATTCCGTTCAACGTGAAAGCACAAACAAAAGAAACTGGTACTATTTTTCCAACTATGAACGTTGTCAAGGCACAACAAGCAAATGATGACATTGATGAGCTAGAGAACCCTCAAAATAATGGCAGCCATCCGCAACCGAATGAAAAGATTGATAAAGAATTGGGCAGCAGAAGCAATTTATCAACGCAAAATACACTAATGAAAAGTGAATCACAGTCAAGTTTAGGTTCAACTGACTCAGTTAAACTAGCAGTTCCTGAAGAAAGTGCTGAAGAAACGCAAAAACGACTGGATGCCATTTTCAGTCACCCTCACGTCTACTACGGCTTTCCGCTAAAAATATTTTCCTGCAGTTCATATTTGTTGCCATACTTTTCCATGCCGTACTTTGATGTACTGGTCAATGAACGAGTGCGCAGTTGTATAGCTGGCTCGTCAAACCAGATATTTAAACGATGGGAGAACGACATTGATGTGTTTGTTGTGGTAAGTGTTTTTTGATTAAAATTTCTCAACTATAAACTAGGCTAACGTTTGTTAATTTTTTTCAAGGACAATCAAATTGAGATTGATGATGTTCAATTAAAGAAAATATTGCGACCCACTTCTGAAGATATAAACTTCATGTCATGCATTATTAAATCAATTGAGGAAAACAGCGATTCACTTAAACCAGTGGACATATTTGATGAGAGTCAACATGTTTTCTACGAAGGAAGTGATGAGTGGATTCGCTGCCACTTTAAAAACTATTTACTTCACATGCTGAGATGTTCATCCCTAGATGGTATTTTTTTGTTTAAAATCTAAATGCTGTTAATCACAATTTTATCACGACTTTGTATTTTTACAGAAAACTCACGTGATTATAAAGCTTTTAACTCGCTATTTATGGATGTCTGGAAAACGACACACAACTACAAAGTTTGGTCTAGTGGACAATACACTGCAGCCTGTCACCGAGACATTGATCCAGCGCATCCTTTTTCCAGTGACCGCCTGAGCAATATTCGTTTTAAAATTGCCAAGTAAGCATTTTCTTTTTATATTAACATTAATCCTGTTTATATTTTTGTGATAGTTTGTTCCTAAACCGCCAAGACCTTATTAATCAATCGCTAAACAAACAGGCAATCAACAATGTCATCAGCAATGCCCGTTCAACTGTCAACTCATGGTTTAGTAATATTAGCAGCAATTTAAATCAAGCAAAAACCGTTTCTTCATCATGGAATAACTGGTTAAGTACTGCAGTGACTGGCTCTTCAAAATTGCCTAATTCAACAACCAGTGGCAATCAAACTTCCAAAACTGATAACCGCATTAATGATGACTTTTCAAAAAGTGATGATGATAAAAATGGCAAAAATGATGATCAAAAAGTAAACGAAACCAGCTTTTAAAAGTAAAAAACAAGCATTTGTAAAAAAACAAGCAAAACAAATTCCTTAAATGTCAAAATTTTTAATTTTAACATAAACAAATATATATAATAAATTGTGTTTACCAATAACAAATCCTGTATTACAAAGTTCAAATGTGTTTTTATAACTTGATTGCACATGTTATATATAAAAAGTGTATTAAAGTATATAGGGTTTTATGTTTCAGTCGTCAGTTTCACGAGTTGATAAAATTGTTCAAACACATTGCGGTGTTCATTGGCAGTCAGCACTCCCATTAGCGTGTTGCAGAGATTCTCACTGTACTCACAACCTTTGGCAAATTTAGCCACACTGAGGGCATAGTCGAGGCTGATTTCATCACCGTAGGTTGCAACCAGTTTCTTTCGTAGTCGTTCAATTTCAAGCTCTTTCTTTGAGTGTGCATCGCTGGTTGAGCTGTCGGCAGGCACTGTTTTTACACCGTTGCTCAAGTTGGTTTCAGGCACAAATGCGGTTTGTTTGTTCAAAATGGGTAAAATGGCGTCCAATTGGTTTGCCGGTTTTGCCGGTTCCGTTTCAACAATGTTTCCGTGCTTTGATTTACTATCATTGCTGCTGTCACTGGTTGTTAGCAAGTTGCCCACAAATGAGCCCATGCTTTCATTGAAAATATCGTTCTTGATAAAGGTTTGCTTGGAGGAGGCGGCAATGTCGCCGGTGTTCAGTGTTTGCAGCGTCACAATGCCTGTGGCGGAGTTTTGCCTTAGAACTGAGTACGCCGGTGGTCGCCTTTTTGACTGTTGCAGCCTTTCGGCGGCCTTCCGAGCTGACTCCTTAACGCTGGCCACCAGCTCCTCGGCAGTCATACCGTCGCACACTATGTTTTTCTTAACTGGGGGCTCTTTAGGCGGTTCTGAAATGGAAACAATCCAACAATTTGGTTAGTGTTTTAAAAATGGTTTTAAAAAGGTATTTCTTACCAATAACTGAAACGCTTGGTTCTGGTTTCTCCTGGCTTTCCACTGTTGGTCGGTTGCTGCTCGGCTCAGGCTCCAGCAGGCTGAATGGCGTCGTCGAAGTCATCGGAGCGATGCCATCAAAGCCGACGGGCATACTGGCGGGCTCAAAACGTGCAGGACTAGACTTGAGGAGATTCGTGCTGGTGCCTGGCATGCCGTTGTTTGCCGCAGTTGCAGCCGCCGCCGCCGCCGCCGATTCAGCATTAAATGAGGCAATGCTGAAGAAGGGCACTGAAGTTGAATGGGTGGAAGTGGAATGATATTTGCTGTTGCTCAGCTGAGAGCTGCTGGGATTTAAGCTCAAGTCAAGCGGCGTGCACTTGACGTACGTTTTTGCGTACTCCGCCAGGGAAGCGTTTTTGAACAGTTTGTTCTTTGTGTAGCTCCACAGCTTGCTGGCCGCTTTGTAGTAGATGGTCTCGGCGCGGTTGTACTTCATGGCATTGTCGCACATCAGCTTGACGTCCGCCTTGAAGTCGCCTAAATTGTGGTAGTGCCCGCTGGCTATATTCCGCCCAATAGTTGACAAGTCCATTGGATGGGCAATGATGGCCGAGTACCCGGGTGCTATCAAGTCAGAGACGGGTTTGGCAAAAAACTGCTGAGCATCTCGTTTGGTCAGTTGTCGCAGCAAGTACGACAGTAAATCTGTAAAGTTCTTTTCAGATTTTTTCTTTTTGACATTTTTGTGTTTATTGTTGTTTAGCTTTATTCTTTTTTGTAATGGCTCTTCAGTACCCGGCAATTTATTTTCTAGAACAACATTTGACGTATCACTGGTGGCATTGTGCACTTTTGAGTTAATTTGAAATGACAAGTTTGTTTGATGGACCTCAGAACTTGTGATTTGGGTAGATTTTTCCACCGAAAGTGAACTTGCCTTTAAAGGACTTATTATCAATGGCGGGACAGTTGGAGGCAATGCAGTAAACTGGGTTAGCTTTCCGGGCGAATGATGTAAGTTGGAGGTATATTGCGATGATGATGATGTCTTTGACAGTTTAAGTTTTATTTCAGAACCCGTTTTTTGAGATAACATATCATTGTCCGTTGATGAGAGAAAGTAGGAATTTTGCGCAGTAGATTCACCCGAATTGACCATTGTTTTTAAAGTAGTGTTTTTAAAAGTAGAATGCCAATTTGATTTAGAACTAAACTCGTTTAGGGAATTTAGCTCTAAACTTTGTTGAGTAGAAGTAGAAGTAGTCACAAATGGCCGATCAAAATCAGAAAAATAAGTTGCAGTGGTAATGGTTGTGTCCATATTTGAAGTAGAATCATTGTTTACAGTTGGCAAATTGGAATCAGATGTAAAAGTTGACAAATCGGAAGCTTTCTTTTCAGCAGAGAATAAGCTGTTGTCAAGCAAAGTTAGGTTGAGGCTGTTCATTGTGGTGGCAGGTGGTGGTGGTGGTGCATCAACAACCGGTAAAGTGGTAGATGTGTGATGGTGGTGGTGGTGGTGGTGTTTTTTGTGTGAATGTTTGTGAGAGTGTGAATGCTTGTGATGCTTTGACTTTTTTGACTTTTTTGATTTTTTGACTTTTTTAGAAAGCAGCTTGCTGGATGTATTAGAGAAGAGAGAGTTGATGTACTGCAAACTAGTGGTTGTGCTTTGTATTTCTTCGCTAAAGAGACTTTCATTGCCAGTGAACACGTGCTCCGGTATGTTCGAGTCAACAACAACTGCTGCATCTGTACTTCCGATGGGGAACTCTGAAGTGTTGAAACTCTGCTCGTTTGAGGTTTCACCATTTGCCGGCAGCGTCAAACTCGCCGGTGATGATGATGATGGTTCAGTCTGGTTGGGCACCTCATTTGGAGGTGGTGATTTTTGAACAGGGGCTGCCAGCAATTCAGTCGTGTTTCCTGTTGACTCACTGTTTGGAGGGGACGTACTTGTTGTGGTCGGTGCTGTTGTTGTTGTTGTTGCTGTTGTTGCTGATGTTGTGTGCGCAGTATGTTGGAAACTGTACGCAGAGGAGGGAAGCTTGAGGACTAGCCGCAAGGGCCTGAGCATTGTACTGTGACCTGTTGACTGCTGCTCGTCCCACTGGCCTGAGCTGGGCTGCTCTACTGAGTACTGAGGAGTACTCAGTACATTGGAGGTGGTGGCAGCAGCAGAAGCTGTCGCTTCGTAGGCAACATTACTGCCTGCCACCAAAGATGTTGATGATGATGATGATGTTTTGTTGTGTTTGCTCTTGTCACGAACTTTATCTCTGTCTCTGTCTCTGTCTTTTTCTTTGTTTTTCTTGTGTTTCTTCTTTGATGAACCCATTATTGCTGTTTCCTGTTTGCTGTTAATAAAGGGCAGTTGTTTGTTAGAAAGTATAGATTGGCTTCAGTAGAAGTGTTTTGTGAGTGTTGTGCTGAGACAAGTTAAAGACAAAAAATCTAGTAAATGAAACAAAATTATAATGTGATTGATTTAAGAAAATCAAAATTATATTTACATGTGTCATTTTAGCAAATGTTTACTTGACAATACATATTTGTCTGTATCTTCATCAAGAAATTTACTGTTTTAAAAAAATAAAATAGTTGAGCATTTAGTAAACATTGTCATACAAATCAAACATACCTTTACGTGATCAACAGTAGCACTTTGTTGAATATTCAGTCATTCAGTCAGTCAAAAAGTGAGGAAGCAGTTGCCGCATTGTCTGTTGCTTCACACTTGTTTGTTCTGTTCAGTCGTTAAGTTCCAACTGAGGCCTGTCGTGACAATCAGTCATCTGTAGACCGGGACACCGGAAAGGACCGCCAAAGATTTGTTTGGTTTGTTTGTAGTGCATGCGGCGCCTTGAAGTGCAGGGTACAGCGGTGTGAGCACTGACAAGCAGCAGCATCGGCGCCTACCACCATCACCACCACCACCACCACCACCTCATCTTAATCATTGTCGAGCACCTTTCTCTGAGGAGCTACAGAGGCGGCAGCGGTGGTGATGGCTGCAGCCAAGCAATGCACTGCAAAAGGCAGGCAAACAAAGTGGCAGCTCAAGCACTTGCTGCACAGCTGCACACGAGTACACTCAACGAGTACAGAGCAGCAGAAACAGCGACAGGCATTCAGTCAGTCAGCCAGACAGTCAAACAGTCACTTTGTCAGAAGTCTGTCAGTTACCGTAGATGCCACATTTTCACTATCTCTGCGTACTACTTGCTCTCTCTCGTTCTCTTTCTTGCTTTCTTGCTTTCTTGCTTTTTCACTCTCGTTTTTTTCAATTTTTTTTCTGTACATAAAGTTACGACTGGCGCGCATATTACCACTGCTTACCTCTACTTTCTATTTAAACTGGCATTTATACACTGCCGACTTAATTACCAAAACTCTATTTTACTTTAATCGAACCATCTACTAACTAAATTTTTTAGTTATTAAAAAGTTAAAAGTTAAAAGTTTTAAAATGCACACAACATTTTTTTTAACAAAATTTTTTAGTTGCAATAAAAAAAACAATATTTTTTAGAAAAAATTTTAAAAATTTATTAAAAAAGATTGGAATAAAATTAAAACAACGTTAAATCAATGTTCTAATTAATGCAATGCCAAGGTCTTACAAATCAATGTCAATAGAACATGTCAGAATAGTTTCAATATTTTAATCATAACTTTTCTAAACACATTTTTGCAAATAGACATTCCATTTTATGTTAACCATAAAACTAGTTTGCATTGGTAATTAAGTATACAACAAACGATGTTAAATCACGTTCATTGTCAAATCATGTCAGTTTTGTAGCATTTGTTTGTGTGTAAAGAAACAATGTTTCAAAAATAATATTTGTATATTTTATTAAGTAGATGCTTTTACACAATAACAAAAAAAGTACTACCTCTAGTAAAATTTAATACTTTGACCTAAAATGTTGTTATATTATAAATGTTACATTTAAAAAAATTTTATTTTTTGTCATCTAAAAGTAAAATTTTAAATGTATAATTTTTAAACGGTGTGTTTTATTTAAAATTTAAACAAATTAAATTTAACAAAAAAAATTAATTAAAAATATCTTAAAAATAAAAAAATGTTATTTTTTACTTGTGTACATTTTTATGATAATGCCAAAAACAGCTTAAATTATTTTAATATTAATGTTCTAATAAAAGAATGCATTAAATAGTTCTCTTGCAAAAGTTAAACCTATTCCTTGAAGCAATGTTTTATTTTTTGCTTTATTTTGTGATTTGAACTGCATTTTGCATTAAATGCAAAAACAAAACGTTTAAGAACGTTTGTACTTTAAAAAAATGTTTTTTATTTAGATTAACTTATGTCAGTGTTTTAATATTTTTTTATTTTAATTTACAAATTTAACAAAAATTATTATTCTATGCACTTTGTATACACTTGATTTGCTTTAAACCTTTTGAATAAATTATCTGTTTTAATTGGAATGGTAATGATTTTAATTGTTTAGTGAAATTAACTTTTAAAACAATTGACATTTTTTTGAAGTTTATAAAGCAAAAGTTTTTTTAAACTTTAAATCTAGTTGGTAAACTTTTTGTTGTTTTATAAAAAAAATTGGTTTTTAATAACACTTATTAAAAAACCTAATTTTTGCAATTAACTTCAAACTTTAATAGGTACATAAACTGTCAAATTTTTTTTGAAATAGAGTTTAAACTTGAAAATAATACTTTGACAATGACTGCGTCCAACTGCATTTTTTCAATCTAAATTTAACTGAGCGTTTCAAGTTTAGAAACCAAATTTTGCAACTCACTATTTACTTGAATTTAAAACAAAACGAACATTTTGTTTTTTTGTATTAAACTTGACACTACCAACGCAGGTGAAAAAATGTGTATTGATTTTCCTGATTAGGATTTGAATTTGTTAACCAATATCATTGGTTTGTCAGAAACCTTTTGCCAGGTGTCACTTTACTAATAACTTGATCATTTCATTTTTTGTTTTCAAGATTAATGAGCATAGCTAGTTGCATATGTAAGTTGATCACTTTCACTTTCCTCCGTCTCCCCGACCACGACCAATGTCAGCCATCAACATTTCCCGTCTGTTCCATCATCACCATCACCATCAGGTGTAGCATCCCAAAAATAACTGTTTTCCTGTTCGCACTACTTCATTGTGCTGTTTGCGGCATCCCTTTCAGCCGCAGCCATGATAGTGTACTGTCTCTAACTGCTTCACTTCACTGTCCGCTCTCACCTTTGTACAGGTGCTCTTGTCTTTCTTTCTCTCTCTCTCTCTCTCTCTCTCTCTCTCTCTCTCTCTGTTTGAGTGAAAGCTGCTGCTGCTGCCGTTGTTGTTATTTTTGTTGATGTAGTTGGCAATGGCGGCACTTTCACGGCAAATCATCATGTTCCCCTCATGTCTCTCTCCCTAACTTCTGTACTTCCACTACTGGCCACTTCTGTGTGAGTGTACGACTGGGTAGCACTGCTACCACCACCACCACCACCACCACCACCACCACCACAACCACTTCCATCAGGGGGAGTGTTCAGTAAATGCTTAGTTTTTAGTGCAAGTCTGGCTAGGGGACAAACTTCCAGCACTATTTAAAAAGCTGCGCAGCGCCAATTGACCGAATTTTGTTTTGGAAAAAACTACTCACCGTTTGGTAAAAAGTGCAATTTTTTACTTCTGAATTGATTTGTTTTTTTCAAACATCAATGATGAACTTCACTACTTTTCTCGCCACCCTTTTGGGGGTTGGCCTACTTTCAACTGCCGTTTTTGCTCAAGATATGACTGCAATTAATAAATTGAATCTGGAAGAAACAAGTACTGTCGCTGAATTTGATCTTGAAACAACAATGGCCGTTGTTAGTTCAACGACAAAGGCACCAGCAGTTCAAAAGCAGAAAGTTGTCATCTCAAAACCCAGTCCCTTTTTGCAATCTACTAAAGCTTCCAAAAAACTGAACCTTGCTGAATCTGCACCTCGCTCAATAACTGGCTCCTCAACTGTGTCGCCAAACATGTCTGATGTGTCTGTTGCCAAGAAGCCCACATTCCGACAAAACAAAGCTGCTCCACTGCTGAAGAAAGTTCACGACTGGATGATTGTCGTTCTTCTGGTGTGCGTCATGTTCGCCATGGGCTGCTCTATTACATGGGCTCAGGTCAGTTGTGCTTTTAACTTATTTTTTAAATTGATATCAAAAAGTGTTTTGAATTTCAAATTCAAAACACAGCTCAATTTTGATAATTTAAGCTTAAAAGTGTTGTTTAAAATGATAAAGCAAAGACACTAAATTAGCAAAAAACTTTATGACACTTTTTATAAGGTTAAATTAGATTAAAGATTAAACAAGAGCCTCCTTGACCCAATGCGCGCATTTTAACTTTACAACTTCAGTATTTAATGGGTTACTGCAATAATAAAAAAGGCAACACAATGACAGAATTCACCAAAAAGAAAAAACGGCTCACACTGGCAAAACATACAAACACAATAAAGTTTGTGCAAATGTTCGCTGGTCCAATGACCTAAAGTGCGGTTGACATAATACTTTTTCTCACATTAAAAGCGTTGTCCAATCAAATGCACCAACTCATTGTCTACAGTTATCTAATAGTTTGTGTGTGTGTGGTAGTGTGACATAACAGGCAGACAAATAGCATTGGGATGAATGACCGTGCCAAAATAGACATCAGCACAAGCGCGTTCAATCACCAATCACCAATTTTGATCATGTTCGTTTCATTGTCAGCCAGTTTTTTCTTTCTCAGGTAGTCGGCAATTAGTAAACAGCAACAGCAGCAGCAGCCACACTACTAATTGCTTACGTAACATGCGGCAGACAGAGAGAAAGCCTGTTGAGGGGCAGCAGTTGAAAGCAATGTCAAATGGCACTCAGGTAATGCACAGTGGTCTGAACATTGGCTTCCTCCTCCATTTGCAGTGTGCTGTCGGCTGATCGGAAGAAAGTTTCAGTGCGCTGACTGACTGACTGACTGTCTAACTTGATTGCAGACGGCAATGTCAGTGCTGCTGATTGCAGCCGGCAGACCCCGGCAGACGGCAGAGAAGCAACAGACAATGGCAAGTCGTGTTCATGCTGAGACCGTGGCCAGCAATACTACGGTTAAGCTGTGAGCCAAAATTCAATTAAAGCCAATTGCTACTGCTTGCTGAAAACAAAGACTGCCCGCTATTAGATAACACAGACAATTCTGTGTGAAACACCGCACTTGCAGTACTCAAATTCAATGTTTTTATGATAATGAGGGATGCATCAAATCAGTGGCAGTGTTTAGGCTTGAGCAGCAGCAGCAGCAGCACTTCCTAGCAGACAGCAGTCATTGCCATTGCAATAAATAAAGCCGACCTTTTTTCCTTCTCATAATCACGCTTCATCGCGACATTGACATGTGAGCTGCTGAGCTGCTGATCTGTGGTACAGTTTGCAGCTCACAACAACAGCAACAAGTGACCACCATTTCAATGTCAGCAGTGTAAGAGGAGGGAGAACACAGTTCTCACCTTGGATGATCTAATGAGGTTACATAAAAAAGACACGTTTGCATAACATCATCATCAACACTGGCTGCAACAGGCAGGCAAACAAGTGAAGGCGACAAATTGTAATAGTGAACGACAAACAACAAACACTGGCAATGAATAGTGAAGGTCCTCAGTGGACTTTTCAGCGTGCTCACCACACCGGTGTGGTCAATTGTCAGTTGTATAAGTGCACACTGCACAAACTGTACACCACAAGTTGATCATTATGTCACGCAGGCGGCTATTATTAGTTTACCGGCAGTAGTAAAACATTATGCTAGCATGTAGTTTTTCTCTTGCATAAAACGTGATTTAAAGTAAAACTCGTACTTGCACTTAAAGTATTGATCTATAGTTCATCACAGAAACCACTATTATTAACAAGAAACAACAAACAAGGGACTAAAATTAACTTTAAACTTGGTTTTTTATCAATTAGGTGTGGAGCCATGTTCGGCGACCAGTGGGCGTGCTCATCGGCATGCTCTCCCAGTTTGTGCTGTTGCCCTTTTCCGCCTACTGTCTCATCGTCATCTTCAAACTGGACCCCCTGCACGCCACTGGTCTGCTCATTCTCGCCTGCTCTCCAGGCGGCGTCACCTCCAACATCTTTGCCTACTTTCTTGAGGGTGACCTGTCTTTGAGGTAAAACTACTTACAAAACTGCCCAAAGTTTAATTTAATGCTTAATCCTTTTTTTGCTTTTTGCTCAAGTGTGACGATGACTTCCTTCTCCACCGTGGTCGCCCTCTTCATGATGCCATTCAACGTTTGGCTGTATGGTCGTAATTTGGAAACGGACGCACTGGTCATTCCATATGGAAAGATGACAGTTTCGCTGCTCTCCCTGACGACTCCTGTAGCCATTGGCATGCTCGTCAACTGGAAACTGCCTAAGGTGGCGCCCATTCTCACTCAGGTATGTTTGTGTTTGTTTTTTTTAAAGTCATTTAAAAGTTAAATCAGATTAGTGTCAGGTTTTAATTGTACATCATAAATTAATGATGTTTGAAGTTTTAATTTTGTGTACACAGTTGTACTTTTCAAGGATTTGTTTGAAAACGGTTTGTCACCTGACGACAAGTTAGGGATCAATTTTGTTTATTTGAGTTTGTTTGCATAAGTAATACTAAGCGAATCAGTTAATCACATGATGAACGCAAATATTTACCATTTTAAATTTCTACTTATCAGATTTAATAAAGTGAATTTGTCAACAAAATAAAAAATAGTAGTTACGTAAACATTTTAATGCATGTTTAAATTAATTTTTGATTTTAAAACTAATTATTTTTGTTTTTTATGTTTGTCGCAACTTATTTTTATTTTTGTTTAACCACAAAGATTGGCAGTGTTGCTGGGTTCGCCATTATCGTCGTTTGTCAAACCTTGGAGGTGTTCATCTTTCCGGACATTTTCAATGATGTTCCAGCTGCCCTCTACATGGCCGAGTTTCTCTTGCCACTACTTGGACTTGCTCTTGGATTTATTGCTGCTTCCATTTTCCGCCTGGAGTACCCCATTAGAAGAACGATTGCCATTGAAGCTGGCATTCAGAACGTTGGCACTGCCCTCACCATCATTACCCTATCTTTCCCCTTTGAAGTAAGTTGAGATTGTTGGCTATCATTTGTTTGAGCATTGAAAAAATAATAAGCACTAAACTTGTCATTAATTTGAAACTTTTCAAGTATGAGGCTAGTACAAAAGCCAGAAACCAAAAGGTTTTATTGCAATCATACTATAAAACGAATTCAGCTAATTGTTGCTGCATAAATTTTCCAATTTGCAATTAGAGTTAAGGTTAAAAAAGTTAAGTAGCCAGGCACAAAAAGAAGTCAGTATTTAGTGCAAATGACTGTCAAACTGATGGTTTGCCATTAATTGTTTTCCTGTGACGTCCATCCTTGCATTTTTTCTCGTCGTCCACACCGTGACTACTGTCGTTCCAGTAGTTAATCCAGTGATGAAGGGCATCAATTGTGTGAGTGTGTGGCGTTTGCTTTCAGCAGATGCACAGTTAACAATTCAACCAACAAACGCCAAACTTTTTATTTCCGTAATTTACATAACACGACCACACTGTCCTGCTTCATTGCTTTTTTTGCCGTACTTCTGTTTGTCCCTGTCCCTAAAAATACCTGCACAGATGTGTGAAAATGCTAGTGTGTCATTGTCCCATCAAGTGAAGATGATGATGGTGGTGGTGGTGGTGAGGATGAGGATGGTGAGTTTTCACGGTGACAGTGACAGGCAAAGGTGCGACCACAATTTGACCTTCTCGTTGTCGTTTCAAGAAGTGAACGCAGATAAGTGAGCATCAGCACAGGACAGCAGTCAGTGTGGCAGTGGCACATTTCACTTCCATGGTGATCCACTTGAAACACTCCACTGCTGCTACTGCTGCTTCTACTCGCCGAGAAGTATCTTTTTCCGCCTTCTCTTTTTTTCTTTCATCAGTTTGACGGCCATTTGTGGTTGCTGCTGTTGTATTTGTGCTTGGCTAACACGCGCAACAAGCAGGAAATAAAATCTATTTGCAGTGAAAGGCTTGAAGTACTTAGGCGACATTGAGTTAAGTAGTGAGTTACATAAATTATCTAACCGTTGTCGAATGACTGGGAAAACTAATAAAAAATAAACAACACAATAGCTAGTTGTTTTGTGTTTTTAAGTTAGACAACTTAAAAATGACAGTGTTTTAAATACTTTAGTTTATTGTCATTAATTCAAAATTGTTTTACTTTTGCAGCAACTTCGCAAAGTGTGGCTTTTCCCGTTTTTGTACGCATTTTCAATGTTGGCTGTATGTTGCGTGATTGCCGTTATCTATCGTCTGCAAAAGCGTCTTGGTCGTAAAAAGTCAATTGACATTGCTAGTGAGTTTGATGCTGCTTACCCAAAACTGCAGAAAATTCAGCAAAAAGCTCAACAAAAGGAAGCCCAAGCAAAGATGAACTCGGTTGTTGTTTCACCTCAGCATTGTAAGTGTGTTACTTGTTTCAAATATATTCAACTTAATTTTTGTGTTTACAGACAAAGAAAACTATCGTTTTTAAAATGAATTGGCATTACTAAAATCGCATGCGTGTCTGCTTCCACACTCAACTATTTTATACTAATTTAACTTGTTAACATTAATTTTTTATTTATTTAACAATTGCACACTACAAACAAATTTATTTATTTGTCAATATTTTTATTTTAATCAAAAGCATAACATTTTTTATAACACATGTGCAAATCATCAATTGTTTATAAATAATTTTATACTTTTATATTATATATTTATATTTATAGTTATATTCTGTAACTTCTTTCTTAGAAACAGTCTTTAAGCACAACAGCAGCAACTGCAGCAACAGCAACAGATCGCACTGCAACAGCAAATGCAACAACTAGGTTTGCAACAGCGCAATCCCAGACCAGGTCAACGACCACCGTACAATCGACACCTGTTCAAAAACTTGCCGAAATTTACTGGAGACCCTCTTGATTGGGTTGAGTTTTACAAACAATTTAAAAAACCGTTGATGATACTGACCTAGATCAAGTCTTTAAACTGGCTAATTTGCGAGAAAAACTTGATGACCAAACGAAGCAAATCATCAAGAACTACACGTCTAATGAGTACCCTGAAGTACTCCGAATTTTGGAAGAGAAATTTACGTCACCCGTTCAGATTATGCTTCATATCAAGCGCCACATTCGGACGTTGCCAAAAGCCACTGAGCAGCAATCAGTGGAAGAAACCCAAAAGTTGACTTGATCGCCTTAGATCAGTGTGCAGCCTTCTAGATCAACACAAATTAGAAAAATCTTTTGAACTTGAAATATTCCGAGATTTTTCATTAAAAATCCCTAAAAGTCTCTCAGATAAGTATGTCAAAACGCTCAAAGGAAAACTACCCTCTTTTCGAGACTATCTACTCAAAATGGAGCCTCTTATCAAACAAGAGAGAACAGAAGCTATCTACTACCCAAAAATGGCCCGAACCAGCTGAGTTCACTTTGATTTCAGCCTCGCTTTTTGTTCGCTGTGACTTTGTCGGGTAGTCATTCTCTTCTTCGCGGTTCCTTTTTTGGTGATTTGATGGGCAAAGTTGACATTTCAGACTGGTCCTCTCCTGCGGCGATCATTGTTGTCATCTTCATCGTCGTTGGGATCTCTGTTGGGATAAGCTACGAAAGCATTGAAGGGCTGTGAATGACCTGAGCTGGTGCTAGGTTCATTCACTTGTTGTTGTTGCTCTTGTTGGTTTCCCTCCATGTACATGGCATTTCCAAAACATTGTCGGGGGTAGCTTTTTTGAGGGTACCTTCGCCCTGATCGATTTCCTTGTGCTGAGTAGTTTGTCTGCTTTCCCGGGCAGATGATCTGGTTGTGCATTCCCTTGCAATTGAAGCAAGGTTTGGTGAATTTACACTGACTACTAAGATGGTCAGATGACATGCGCATAAAGCATAATTTATCGTTCCGGGCAATTTGAATTCGTTGGTAAGCTGAGATGAAAAACAAGACATTTTTAAATGTGTTGGTGAGCTGCAGTTAGCACAGGGGTAGGCGATCTCCTTAGGGTCAGGTTTGTTGAAACTTCCCCTACGGTTTAGTCTGTTGGAGAAATTGTTTTGTTTTCCTTAGTAGCTTCTTTTTGGTTTGTTGAAAGGGTTTTTTCTTTGTTCCAATCCAGCTTGTATGTGCTGGTGGCGGTGTGGTTTTAGCACTGACTGCTCGGACCAAACGGCGGTTTCTGGAATTACGCCAGTTGCTTGATCGGCTATCATCAAAGTGAACTCGGCTGGTTCGGGCCATTTCCGGGTAGTACATAGCTTCTGTTCTTTTTTGTTTGACAAATGGCTCCATTTTAAGTAGATAGTCTCGAAGAAAGGATAGTTTTCTTTTGAGCGTTTTGACATACTTGTCAGAAAGACTTTTGAGAATTTTCGATGAAAAGTCTCGAAAGATTTTGAGCTCGAATGACTTCTCAAGTTTGTGTTGATCAAGTAGACTACAGACTGATCTGAGGCGATCAAGAGCTTTCTGAGTGTCGCCTACTGACTGTTGTTGGGTGTCTCTCGGCAAAGTTTGAATATGGCGCTCAATGTAAAGCATGATTTGCTCCGGAGAAGTAAACTTCCCTTCTAGAATTCTGAGCACTTCCGGGTACTCATTGGAAGTATAATTCTTAATGATTTGTTTTGTTTGATCATCCAATTTCTCACGCAGGTTTGCCAGCTTAAAGACTTGCTCCAGATCTGTGTCGTCAACGATTTTTTTTAAATTGCTCGTAAAACTCAACCCAATCAAGAGAAAACCTAGTTGTTGCATTTGCTGTTGCAGTGCGATCTGTTTTTGTTGCTGCAGTTGCTGCTGTTGTAGTTGCTGTTTTTGCCGTTGCAGCTGCTGTTGCTGTTGTAGCTGTTGTTACTGCGGTTGCAGTTGAGGCGGTGGCGGCTGTTGTGGCGGGGGGGGGGGGCTATTTGTGGAATTCGCGGAGTGCTGTTCTGGGGAATCTGTCTAAGATTAAGATTCTGGCCAATCATTCTCACATCTCCCATTTGATATGAATCAGGAGAAAAACTGATTGGTGATAACGATTGTCGGTGCTTTTCTACACCACAGCCTGGGTGCATTTTTCCACGGTGGGTTGCTGTGATTATCGACTCGTTAGCAGTCGCATGTGTCTCAAGGTCTTCCACCTCGCTCGAGTCTCCGAACAAGGCTTCAAGCATGTTATGATTAGGTTTTATCGGCAGTTTGTAGATGAGCTTCTTTGAGTTTATCGCTTTGACATATTTAACGGCACGATCGAGAATCAAGTCGTCCACTTCTGAAAGTTCTTTTGAAACTTGAGCGATCTCCTTTCTCACAAAATGGATGGTATTTTCAGCCTCATCATCATTCTCGAGAGATTTTTTCATACTTCCTCACCATCGATAAAGGTGTGGCGGGCTTGTCTTCCACTTTAAACGGCACGACGTAGTAGGTGTAGGCGCCATCTTCTCCTTCTTCTTTTGCACAGAAGTCAAAAGCCAAGTGCAGTTATATTTCCTGCTCCTGCTTCGGTTGGTGGGTCATTAGTTGACAGATGAGCTGTTGTCAACGGGTCGGAGACGATTTTTGCTGCGTCATCAGTTTCTTTAACTGCAGTCTTTGTTATTGTGTCAGCAATGTCATCAGTTGCAGTGGCAGTGCGGCTATGCCTGTCTGCTTGATGTTAGCGAGTTGCTCCTGCTCCAAGGGACGATTCTGGTTGTCTATTTCTATCTGGGCAGGGGGAACATTTTGAGGCACCACAGTGGTGTCCACGGTGTATTTGCTAGTGATGTTCACATTAGTGGTAATGTAGCCAGTGTTTTCTTCAGTTTGCAAAGGTGGAAGAGTGACAGGACCTCCGGCAGTTTTCGGGTCTTCACGCTCAAGCGGGATGGAGTCGGGGTCTAGTACACAAGGTTGTGGGTCATCGGCTACCAGTACAGGGCGGAAGTCAGGCGGCAGAGATTAAATCCCTATTCCTTCGGCAAAGGGGTCTTTTCGGTGTATATACCGTAGTTTAGCAAGATGGAAAATGAAAGCAGTTCGAGCCGTTTCATCACCTAATGCTTCATCATCTCCAACATCAGTGACAGTGATGTCTGGAGGGTTTAGCGGATCAGTTGTTGACTTTTCTTTAAGTATGGCAGTCGGTTATGGTTTTGTTCCGGACAAAATGATTGGCAAATTCGTGTCTGTTGTTGTTTTTAGTATCGAAAACACCAAATCCAATGAGCGATTCGTGCTCTGCTGGGCCGGTCTCAGTTGGCCAGTTGATGTGTCGGTTCCGGTTGTTTCAGTTGCAGTTAAGCCAGAGGCAGTTTAAACGGTGGCATTTGAGTCAGTTACAGTGGCAGCTGGGCCAGTTGTCCAGTTGTAGTTGGGTCAGTTTCGGTAGTTGAAGATTCTGCGATGGTAGTAACAGTGGGTAAAGGGGCAGTAGTTGTAACAATAGTTTTACCTGGTTCAATAGTAGCAGTCGTAGTTGTAGTGGTAGTTGTAGTAGCGGTGGCTTCAGTGCCAGTCAATTACTTAGTGACAGGGACATCAGGGCCTGTCGATTCAGCGACTTCTTTAGTCCCTTCACTTTTAAAACCGGGCACAATGGTTTTGATCGATTCGACGAGTCTTTTTCGTTTTGGTAGTTTTGGTGAATTTGAGGATTCCTCCGTTTTCTTCATTTTCAGCTCGGCCTTCTTGGCTTTCTCTTCGTCGTAATGACGGCGTTGCATGGCTATGTAGGGCAAGAATGTGAAGTAGCTCGCTATTTCACTCCGTTTGTGCAATAGTGACAATACAGCAAAAACCAGTGTAAACTAAAACTGTAAAAAAGTGCAAAAAGAGATAACAGAACGTGAAGAAAGGGTGATATGATGATTTTTTCCTTCATATATTTTTAATAAACTTTTTATTAAAAAGTTGTTGTGATTAATTTTAAATACATTAAATTTAAGTATGTAACATTAGGCAAAAACAATGCTTAAGCAATGGCTAAGACAACGGAGTGGGTCAGTATGCAAAACTGCCAATTTTAGAGAAACAAACATAAAATGACTACCAAAACAAAGCAAAACATAAAATTAATATAGTAGGCACTTTTATATTTAAACACCGGTTATCTTTTTGATCCAGTTTACATAGAGGCCTACGCGAGTGTTCACCTCCGGTTCTTCCGGTTCAGCGCAAACTTCTCCCCAGCTAACGATGCCCCAGAGTTCATTTTTATTAGCACTACTGACGCCGCTGCCACTGTCACCGTAGCAAGCAGATTTACCGCCGTATTTGAAGTTTCCAACGCAAAACATTGTTTTAGTTATATCGTCAATGTGGCCAGTTTGACATATTTCACGACCGACAACTGGTACTCGGATAATTTGAAGGTGTTCAGGAATATCCTCATTTTCGTTTGTTTCAACGCCCCAACCTGCAACCTTGACGTAACTGTTTGGCATTGGGTCATGACCTTGAACAGGCAGGTGAATGAGTGCTGCGTTAGCAGTGCCCAGTTCCATTGATGTAGCTGTTTCAATGAGCGCTATGTCATTTTCTTGTGTCACCGAGTTGTAGTTGTGAAGTATCACCCGCTTCACTGAAACAAGTTGACCGCCCGAATTGTGTTTAAGGCTGTTGTAGCGAACAGTAAATCGACTAGGATCATTGGAAGGAAAACAGTGTGCAGCAGTGACGATCCATTTTGGTGAAATGATAGAGCCACCTAAAATAAAAAAATTTTGTTTTAAAAATGAAAATTAAACGCTATTACTTTGTAAAAATATGTTTTGAAAAAAACACCGCAAAACTACCACAAAAATTACCACAAGTATGATAGTTATTTTCTTGAATGGACACTTGATAGGGTGCATCACCGTCCTTGGCGTCATTGCCGCCGATCATATAATAGCTAAAGTTGTTAGAGAGATCAACTAGAGTAACGCTAGTCAGTAGAAGAAAACAAAACACAAATAGATGTTTCATTTTGTATTTAAAAAATTTAAATTGTGTTTGAATTTATCATCAATCAGACCTATCCTTATATACAAATTTTAAAAAAGATATTTGTTAAATCAACAGCTAAAATAAACATTGACAAAATTCTCATTAATGAATTATATGCCAGAGTTTAATAATTAATTGTTTATTTTTCCAATTAGCTAATTAATTAGTTTATTGTTTTAAATGTTTTTATTATATTATTAATTAAAATATTTTTGTTTGTTTTTAGATGCAAATGGTAAAATATTTAATGTTGCCCACAATAATGTTTTTGTTTTTTAATTTGTGTGCATATTATTAAAATAACTTTTTCTTTTTTAAATTAAAATTTTTGTTAAAAAACAGTACAAAATTAAAATTTTTTAAAATAATTTAATATTTAAAAAGCAATACAATTGACCAGTATGAAAAATAATTAAAATAAAGAAAGCAATTGCGTTAAAACAGAATAAATAGTTCTATGCATCTAGCTCGTCAGTGATTGCACCGAGAGATCGAGCCAACAAACAACTGATGCTGGTGGGAAAAACAGTAAACCTTTTTTAATCAAATAAAAATGCCCAGTGTTCAGGCTGGCTCAGTAGCTGTCCTCCTCCGGAATGGCGTTCTTCTGCAAATCAAGCTTGCTCGAGGTTAAATTTGAAGACATTCCGGGGCCGCCACTTTCCCCCCAGTTGCCATTGTTGCTGTTGCTGCCGTTGGCACCACCGCCGTTGACACTTCCGCTGTTGATCACCATCACTGAAGGGGGCACCACCAGGCCGGCGGCCACCTGCTGCTGCAGAAAGCTGTCATCCTCCTCCTCGTCCCACTCAAACTCATTGCCCTGCTCCTCCATGGCCCGTTGCAGGAGGACGCAGTCCACCTCGGTGCAGATGTTCATCACCAGCTGGTTGAACTCCTCGTGGTTGTCCGCGTACACGTGGTGGCCGGCCCCTTGGAGAATGTGCACATTGACCCGCTCGGCCGCCTGGTCGGCGGTGTCCGTGTCGCTGCTGGTGGCGGCGGGGGGCACGGCCAGTGCGGTGGCCGAGTTGGCCGCCGTCGCGAGGATGTACTTCGTCTGGAAGCCGGACTGTCGGTCGATCCAGCTGCGCGAGCCGAAGATGAAGCTGAGGGTAATGTGCGGCTCCAGGCCCATGACTCGCTCCAGCATGGGCATCCGCGCCCAGCCGGTGTGCGTGCACAGCTTCTTGAAGGCAATCTCGCCGCTGGGGCGACCGTGGGCGTTGCAGTGGTAGATGTAGTTCATGATCATGTCGCTGTCCTCCAGAGAGCCGGCGGCGCCCTCTTTGCCCTCGCCCTCTCCTCCTTCTCCTTCTCCTTCATCCGAGGAGGAGGAGGGCAGGTCAACCTCGCCGTTTTCGCCGTTCCCGTCACCTTCTGGAGTCGTGGCCAGCTCCGGCTCTCCGGCCAGCTTGGCGAACTTCTTGCGCAGGTCAGGTCGGAGGGACTTGAAGATCTTGGGCCCCCAGGGGCCGGCCGCCCGGAGACCGGCCAGCGGCGTGAAGACGTCCAGCAGGAGGCGGCCCATCAACTGCGCCCAGAAGGGCAGCTGTCGTGAGCTGGTGTAGTGGGTGCTGTTCCGGTCGCGGGTGTGACTGTCGGCCGGGTAGCCCCAGGGGTCGGCGAGGATGACGTGGGCGACGTGCTCCGGGTAGCGCAGGGCGTAGGCCGTGCAGAGGTACCCGCCGAAAGAGTGCCCCAGCAGGATGAACTTCTCAGAGAGGGGGCCGCCAATTGCCCGGCGCCACTTCTCAATGCTGTCCACCATGTACTCCTCCATCGTTTCCGCCTCCGCCTTCCGCTGCTGCAGCGCCGTCATGTTGCTGCCAAACTTGGGAAAGGTCCACTTGGGGCGGCTCGATTTGGCAAAGCCGAGCAGGTCAAAGGCAAAGACGTGTCGCTTGCCTTTCAGCGACAGCTCGTCCATGTTCAGCGACCAGAGGGCGACGCCGGCGGCAAAGCCGTGCACCATCACCAGCGGCAGGCCCTGCAGGTGGGCCGGGACAAACTGTTCGTCGAATGACTTGGCCGGTGGATTGGCGATGATCTGCGGCAACTGTTGTGAAGCGGATGAGGGCTCACTTTCAGCAGTTTCGCTTAGTTCCGCTGCACCAGTCATCGAAGCCTTTGGAGGCACTTCCATTGTCCAGATGAGCACATTCTCCAGGTCCCAGCCTTTGCCGATGTCCACGTAGTACGTCTTGTAGGGACATTTGAGATCTGTTGTTACAAAAAAGTGATTAGTTGATGTTTTTTTAAAAAAAAGTTGTACTATTCACAAGAGAGAATAGTGCTCTCCGCCTGGTCCAGCTCCTCCGGAGAGGTCGGCCGCCAGCGGAACAAATTGCGAAAGCGGTCACGCATTTGTACGGCTGCCTTGTAGTAGCGCGGAATGCGCGACAGTTCCAGAAAGCGATTCAGATCAAAGCAGTTCCGGTAGAGGGTGACCGCCAAGGAGAGCGGAAAGACGTTGAATGGAAAGGAAGGTGGACCGGCTGCTGCTGATGACTGGATTTGACTGCTTTCAATTAAATCGTCAACTTCGTTGTTCACTTCGTTTGAGGAGAAACGGTGGCCGTGACTTTGAATGTTGCTGCCGCTTCGAATGATCGGCTCGCCGCTGAAGGACGAAGAACGACAACAAGGGCGCTGACAGTGACTGTTTGACGAGGGATTCTGCAGGGAGCTCTTCCGCGAGGGAGGCGCTTTTGTTCGAAAAGGCGAGGTCAGTAGGTACTGCTGCTGAATCTGCTGCTCCGGCGGCTCGGTGATGAACGGCTCGGAGGAGGAGGAAAAAGAGGAGGAAGAATAAGAGGCTGATGCAAAGCTGTTGAAGAAGACCGGCGCAGGAAGAAAGGGCAGCACTCGCTGCAGGAGGAACCGTATGTAGGTGACGAAGAAGACCACCAGGTACTGCAGCAGGTCATAGAGCGACTGTCGGGAGGTGTAGTCGTCTCCGGCGGATGATGTCTGCTCGGATCGGTTTCGGTGCTGATGCTGGTGCTGATGCTGATGCTGATTGCCGGAAGAGGATGAACTGCGAGTCCGGTAAACGGTATAGGATGAGGGTGCAGAGTGTCGCTGGCTGCGCTGGACTAGTGCAGTATTGCCGCTGCTGTTGACATTTGTGGAAGGCTGCTGCTGCTGCTGCTGCTGAGCTCGACTGTTGTTGTTGCTGTTGATCTCCGACGACGAGGACGACGGAGGCAACTTGGTCGAGGCAGAGGACGACGGGTAGCTGTCTACCATTATCTAAACACGGGAAGCACACAAAGTCAGTCTACGGGAATGATAACGCCGACAAAACAACACACAGAAACAGATAGACAGAAAGACAATGACAGTATGGTAAAGAGTGAGTAGAAACGAGAAGTAAACAAACAGATTTGCTGACCAAGGTGGCGAAAAAGTGTGTTGTAAAGTGTTGTGAAGAAGAAGAAGAAGAGTGCAGATGTGCAAATGTGTGTTTTCGGGGAGCAACACGTACACAGGCGCTCAAATAGTAATCAAATAGTAATCAACAACAAAAGTGCGTAGACACTGGTGCTGCCGCGGCTGTTGGTGGTGGCTTTCTTTTCTCTTAATACACACAAACTGATGAAATTGCAAAGTGGCACTGTCTCTCTCTGACTCACTGCTGGCAAATGATAAAAGAAGTGAAGAAAACAGGCGAAGGTTTGGCTGCTGATAACAGTTGTCTGCTGAATGTGTGCTGGGATGTTCTTGCCACTTACACACAATTGCTAACACAGATGACACTGACTAGGGCGACTAAAACAATGTACGGGTGAAGTGAAATCTGCAAGTGTTTTCCCTTTCTTCAAGTGTCACTTGTTATACTGTTCACTGATAACTGCTTCACTGACTCGATGATGGGTGGAGCTGGTGTTGAGAGGAGGGTATCACAATGGCTTATCAACGGTTGTCATTTCGGTCATCTGAACGATGCACAAGTCGCAGTGTTGTAGTGTCTGATTGCTGGTAAGAGTGAGACAGTGTACGACAGTGCCTGTACAAGTTCAGTTGATTGAAAGTTCTCTAGTGTGCTGCCTTCTTCTGTCAGAAAGTGAGTTCAGCTGTAGCCAGAAATAAGTTGCGCCCATTGCCAATTAGGTTTGCCTAGTAAAAGCCAATTAATTAATTGTTAAAACATTGAGAAATTGTTATCTTACCGATACTTTATGGTGTTGTTTACACAAAAAACAATTTCCTGAATCATTTATCTGCACAGAATAAATAAAACTAAAATTAGTAATCATGTTTTTATTGCCAGAAAATTGTTTGCAATGAATTTTACTAACAATAATTTTTCAAATTTTATTGGTTCAAACATAAAAAGCATTTATACATTTAAAGCTAGTGAAGCAATGCTAAACTTGACAAGGTACAGTTTATGACGCAATAGTCAGAAATTTACAGAAAACAGTGTTGCACGCACGAATGCCATTACCAATGACTGCTTAAACGCCTTTAACAATTTTGATTGACTGAAAAAGTCAGGACGCCAGGTGAGTCAGAAGCGAATCGATGACTAGAGATGCGTAGAGGTGCACTGGCACCCATTGATCACATAACAACAACAACGGCAGCAAAAATGCAGGCTGGAAGCTAGCACTACAGAAAGATTTCACTTTTTTGTTCTTGTCCAAAGGTATGCCTGAACCGTCGAAGGTGATTGCAGTTCAGTGATACTGCAGCTGATGGTAATGGTGATGGTAATGGTAATGGTGATGATAATGATAGTGGTGGTGATAGTGTACTGCCGGTTATGACAATGAAAAAAAGACTACTGACACAATCTGAAAAAGAGAGTACAGCAGAGCTCGCACAGTGCCTGCATCCGTTGCTCATGTGATCAGAGTGAGCTCTGCCAGAGACGATTTATATACCGAGACAACAGTAGAACTGACTAGTGCTCAAGCAGAAAGGCAGCCAGCAACAGACCACTTTTGCACCTTGAGGTGCATTTGAGGTACTACCGGGAGCAAAGCGGCAAGGGTGAGAATTGCAAGGGGATAAGCACAGACAGCACTGATAGTAAAAAAAAGTGTACTTGCAGGAGAAGGAGAGAAGAATAATGCCAGCAATTTGCTGGTAGCCTCGCTATTGAGCATTGTCGCCAGGACATTTCTTGCCTTTCACTTTCACTAGTGGTGGTGGATTGAAGTATGTGATTGTTGAGTTTTCGGTTTGCTGACTCACTTTTATTTGTCCCAACAGCAATTGCACTTTGTAGGTTAAAATCTAGGTAATTTTAGGCTGGCAGATCAAACCTAAATAAAACTACTTTTAGTTTTGCAAATATTTTGATTAGTTGATAAATCTTTTTGTGCTAAAACCAAATCGTTAAACACTTAGGCAAGTTGACTGATGCAACAGTGAGAAATTAATCACAGAGTGACAAATGCATTACAAAACAACAAATCACAGTTAGTTAAAGGTGCCAACTAAAAACAAGGTTATTCTAAAGTTATCAAACGTAAACAATTTGGTCAGTTTCTAAAGTAACGTAAATTGCTGCAAAACACGCATCCAAATGCTGTGTTTATAGTCATTTTGGCCCTTAGTTATTTTACATGATGCAGTAAAATACAGAATCTCTACAACTCAATGAACAATTTTAAATGTAAATTATAACAATGCAATCATAATAATCATTTTTTACGTATTCTGTTAACTTTAAAAACTTTTTATATCATTGAAAAATTCAAAAATTTGTTTAACAGTATATATGGGGTTAAAAAATTCTTAATAAAAATATTTTTAAATGGATTTAATTTTTAGTTTGTTAATCGTGCAGAGTTCAAAACAGTAAATATAATTATAACAAGTATTATTTATCGTTTTTGTTAATGTTTACATTTAAACATTTTATCAGTTTGTTATTTTAACTTTATTACAAAACACATTTTGCAAAAATATTAAAAATTTTTAATCTTGATAAATACTGCAACATCACAATTCGATATCCAGTTGTAAAAACTAAACTATTTATCTTTAAACAATTCGTCAAGTTCCCAAAGTTTAAATTCAACTTTGACGCCAGTGTACACTTTGCGGAGTTTGTTACAAAAACGCCATGGTTGAATAGAAAGACGCAAGCATCTGTTTTGAACCACCTCTTCTTGCTCAACATCCGTTTCATCGTCGTCGCTGGCTTCGTTTTCATTTCCGAAAAAAATGTCTAGATTTCTTAAGTTTCGATTTCTCTCAATTTCTTCTATTATCTCTTGCTCTGCGTTTTCTTCCTCTTCGTTTACTTCATTTTCAGGCTGTATATCATTGTTTTCATTGTCGTCCATTTCAAGCAAATCCTGATTGTTTATGTCTAAGTCAGCATTTGGTTCGACATCGACAGGGCCGTTTATAGCAAGGTTTAATGGTTGCTCTTCATCTGCATTTGCCGCTTCAATGTTTTGAATTTGACGGGCATTTATATTTTGAATAATTTTCCTGCAAATTTGACAATCTGACCATCCATTATGATAGTGAAGCACCTCCACGTTTGGGAACATCACATGCCACTGAACTTCAAGCAGATCAGTGTGCTTCTGAACTGGCGCGAAAACGTTGAGAATCTTTACCGAGGGCAGTACTGGAATGAATTGCATCATCTGAAAATTAGCATCTAAATCGGAAACAATGCCATGCTCTCTGTTAAAGCTAATATCAATATGCAGGTAGAGAAGCGACTTTAACGGTAGAAGAAAAGAAATCATTTTGTAAATATTGGCAAAGTTTCTAATGGAAATGGAAATTTGTCTCAAGTTGCAGAAACGGTCGCAAAAAACTCGCATAGCTTCATTTGGGTCGGTAAAGTCCAGGCAAGGCAGCTGGTACATTTTCCGATGTAACTTTAAGTTATCCCCGCTGGTAAAGATGCTATGAGAAACGTCGTTTTCAAAAATTTGATCAATGCCAATCTCTCGTAAATTCGGATTTGGAAGAGCGTACTTGAGCAGTGAATCGTATATCAGCTCATTGTTGTCCAGCATTGAAAGGTAAAACGTTTCAAGCTTAGCCAAGATAGACATGTCGGAAAAGGCGTTGGTTGTTTTGTAGCAAATGTAATTATGCAAGCTTAAAGCCAGGTTTTGCAGTGACTGCATCGAGTTGATGCACTTCAGTAGTTGAGGCATGTCCTTTGCAATAGAGTCTTGTTGATAAAAATCCATGAATTTCAAGCAGATACGCAAGTTTTTCAAGTTTTTGACCCATCGAGTTAGTAGGTCAGTTATCTGCTCTATGGCGGATGATTTAAATCCCCACGATTTATCGCCAATCAGTGTAGTGGGCTGAATGTTTCGGACCGAAACCTGTGCGTCGGTAATGTTTGGCAAAAGGCTAATGAGAAGGCTGGTCGTGCACTTGTCCAGCCAATTGAAATCGAGAACCTCATGGCTGTCAGTGCTCAACTTGCACACTTTTGGCTTTTCGTCGAGATCCTCAAAGTGATTAATGTCAAAGCGAGACTCATTCAGCTGATCAATTGCAAACTCGCCAATAAGAATGACAATCTTTTTGACATTGCAGGTTACAGCTGGTTGAAGAGTTTTCCAGTGAGAGCAGACAAGATTGATTCGCAGCAAGTCTCGAAGTGGAAGCTTCGAGAAGACGGTACATAGATTCAAGTCTGGAAGATCGTTGATGTTCATTTTTGAAGCTTTCAGTTTATGAGAAGTACAATCGTCGGTTACAAAAGAAAGCTTGCAAAATAGCTGTTGAGAAGATCTACAGAAAAACAAATTAAGTTAAAAGTTGAAAAGTGAAAAGAACTTACTTACTGACGTACCCAAAACCTTTTTTTGCATGCAATATTTGGGTGTTGATTGGTGAGAAAGCAAGTCGCAGTTCAACACCAAAATGAGCCGCTTGTTTTGCTTTCGCTTTGTGACTCACGCTGGTGTGCTCTGCTCTGCTCTCTGCTCACTGCTGACTTGCCAGTGTGTGCTTTGTTCTGCTGCAAAAAAAACCGCTCAATGCAATTATCGACCACCAGTAGGCGACACAGTAGTAAGCAAATGAATAAAACATAAACAAAAAAACGTCAAGTTTAAGTGCTGCTGCTTTCTCGAAACAAAAGTAACTGTAACTGTCTGCCTATCTGCCTAATGACTGGAGACTATAGATTGGCCAAGTCAGACACTGTATTCACAGAGAAGTGCAATTGCTGTCCTGTTTGGAACGGTTTCTTGAGCGCATTATCGCCATCCGTCAAATCGCTTTCAAACTTTGCCTTATGATTGTCTGTGGCGCAGCAGTAGTAGTGGCCGCCGTTTGCCACTGTTGTACGAAAACAACTGCGTCAAATGTAACAGCTATTCAGTCAGCGATTTTCACTTCATCATAAACCCAGTTGAAGGTTACCAATGATCGATACCTGTGATCGGTACCTATCAATCAAGTCAATTTTATCGTGTTATCACGTTGCCAGTTTTGTTTAATTAGACCTTTTCCTATTTCAAAAATAGTAAGTACTTGATTTGTCTAAACTTTTTGTTATTGATTTTTAATTGGGTTTTTATTTGCAGTTATAACAGATTACTTTTGAATAAAATTTTTTTCAAAAAAGCAAAATGCATTATTTTTCAAAATTTTTTTCAAGTACTGTTCAAACTGAAAACCAAAATGAAGCATTTAGCTCTTGGATGGCACAACTGAAGTCAAGTGCTCTACAAGCAGAACCCTTGTACAACCTTTGCATTCCTGGTAAACTACTACTGCTACTAAATCTATTTGCTGCTCACTGATAAACTTCTTTTTGAAGGTTCTCATGACTCTGGTGCCTACAAATTGTTTCCCAAACTAGGATTTGCCGTCGATCGTCCTGATCTTCGAGGCTCTTGGTTTCTCAATGCATTCCACTTTATCACTTACCCGCTAGTGGCTCGCTATTCAATTACCCAACGATTGAACGTTTACCAGCAATTAAACGCCGGCATTCGTTATTTAGACATTCGCATTGCACTTCGACCTGAAGACAATCAATTTTACATTTGCCACAACTTTTACGGACCAAAACTAGAGGAGATACTCAAACAAATGAGAGCATACGTAAAACAAAACCCAACTGAAATTATAATTGTAGATATTCAACATGTGCATAATTTTAAAAGCATTGAAGATCATCAAAGGTTGTTTGAAATGATTTCTCAATATTTGCGTGATCACATAATCAGTACTGCAGTTTTCTTCAATGAGCCGCCAATTTCTTTGCAGTCGCTGTGGTCAACTGGCAATCAGTTGTTAGTTTTTTATCGTCATCCATTTCAAGAAATGTTTTCTAGTCTACTTTGGCCCTCATCTCAATTGCCAAATCCATGGGCAAATACGCGAAATTCTGCCAAACTTAACCTGTTTTTGAAAAACAGCATTCTCAGCCGCCCGGAAAGAAAGCTTTTTGTCACTCAAGGCGTGCTGACTCCAAACTCAAGTTATGCCATACGAAACTTTTTTGGCTCTCTTGAAACCAAACTCACTCAACCAGCAAATACACTGCTCTACAAATTAATTGTTAAAGATCGCTGTGGTTGCAAAAACAAAAATGAACTATCGTTTGGGCCAAATATTGTCATGTTTGATTTTGTAGATTGGAATGAATACGAACTGCTCAACTCTATTGTTGGACTGAATAGAGTTCTTTTTGATTTTTGTCAAGTTTGAACTACAAAATGTTTAAAATTTAATATTTTGCAAAAATGTCATTTATTTGTTATGCTTTAGCTATTTGCTATGCAACAAAACACAATTGTTAATGATTTTAACACAAACAAAAAACATTTTAATGTTTTCAAAAATTTGTATAACGACTACAATGTGATAAATATGTTAAAACACAAATAATAGTTTTGTTTTTGATATTAACTCAATACTCCCATATTTTTGATAAATTTTAACAATGTTTATTAGTTTTTAGATTAATTTTTAATGTATTTAATTGCTGCTGTATTTTTTGAATTTTGTTAAATGTTAATGTGAAAACAAATACAAATTTTGTTTATACTTTTTTCTGTGTTTATCAACACAAAAAATATTATTTACGGTACACAGTTGATTTGCCGTTGCTAGAATGGTTTAAGTTTGAACGACGAGAAGAGTTTTTTGTTTGAACTGAAGGCACTGATTTTGTCGTTGTTTTGGCGATTTTTTTCTCAGAGGATGCCTTTGCACTACGATTTATTGTTTCGCTAGCCATAAAGTCGTGAATCAAATTTAGCAGCAACGAATCGTCAGTTTGTGTGCATGCGTTACGACAGTTGGAGGCAGGAGAGGTGACTATTGGTGAATTCACGTTATGAATTTTATGGTTTAGATTTCCATTGTTTGACTTATTAGTATTAGTGTGCGTTAAAGTTGCCGTTTTTGATTCAAAAAGGGCTGATTTCATGTTATGAGAGTTTTCATGATGGTTTGATTTTAATGATTTGTGATTAGTTGTTGCATGTTTTGTCTAAAAACATAAATAGTTGGACATTTTTATAATGTTTTATCATTAACTCAAAAAACTTACATTTGAAATCAATGGTAATGATTCTGTTTTATTTTTAATGACGTCGCTTTCAATGATTGCTCTATCGTTAGGATGATCTTTATCAAAATGGTGATCTGCATCAAATTCCTCTTTCAAATGTTTTTGTTGTTCATTTATTTTTTTGTCAAGCATTGCCTCTTTTATTTTTTCTAACATTGACTTTTGTTGCTGTTTTTGTTGTTTTTCCTCAACTTGTCGATCTAGTTGCTCTCGATATATTAACGCTTGTTGTTTTTTATTTAAAAACGACTCAATTGAAAAATTAGGATTAGCATTATGTACAAATCGACGGTATGAACGAGGTTGAAAATTGGCATTTCTGGCTGAGTTGTTGAAAGAAACTGAATTGGTTTGGGTGTTTAATGGAGAATTTGACATTGAGGCAATGTGACGGTAAATTTCATTTTGATCAAGTAACTCTGATTCATCGTGAATCAGGTTGCTCAAACTTTTTCCATTAGCAACTTTTGAAGAGTTATGAAAAAGATGTGATTGAGAATTGGGATACATGTCATTATTCTGTAATCAAATTACAAATTTTATAACTCATGCGTTTATTTGATAAGCGAACATACATTGTCAACTAAATCCAGATTGTACATTGAAGTTGATTTTTGTTGACTTTGTATTGACTTTTGTCCGGTACTTTTGGACAATTTAATTGGCATAACTTGATCAATGCCATTTGTGTCTGTTTGAAATAAGTTTATTTATGTGCCAAAACATGAACACAAAAACAAATACTTACTGAGTTCGCCAAGCCGTTGTTGCAACTGGCTTAGCAAAAGATTAAGTTCGCTTTTAGAAAGATTGAGATTCATTACTAGCACATTGCCAGAAAAATTGTAATCAAATTAATTCATATGCGGATCGAAACTAAACAAAACTGCCAAACTATAGCATAAAACGGCAGTAATGTCAACTGGATTGTAAATCAACAGACACCAAAGTGTCATGACAAGTGGTTGTCATGGCGCCCGCTCTCCTGCTTAACTTGCTTGAAAGGAAAAACTGAACTAAAAGCTGTGACAAACAGCCGTAAGCACAGTCTCAACCATATTGCCTGTTATTATAAACAGTATTGAGCTGTTTAGCAATACTTATTGACATCTTTGTTTACTAAAAATGAGATTACTTTTTAAATAACATTTTGAAAATAGCCAGTTTGAAAATAGATATTTATATTTTGTAAAACAGTAACCAACTACTATTTATAATTTCACAAATTCTAGTTAAATTTTTAAGCATTGAATCAAAATGATTTAAACATTAGGAGTTTCAAACTATTTTAAAATGCCAAATGGATTTACTTAAATCATTACGCTCAAACACCCATTTTCAAAAACCGGCACAACATTATCGCCAGCATTACTAGAAGGCACTAGCAACAAACAAAACCAAAAAACAAACTGCAAAGCTCTCTCAAGATGGCAATCAGTTCGTCGTTTAGCACTGCTTTTCTCCAGAGTGCAGCAGTTTTACTACAAAGTGGGAATCAATCCACTAGGTTCAGTGGTGCATTACGACCGCACACACACGCACACACACACACTGTCAGTTCGCTTCTAGGCACAAGAGTTTGAGTCGCAGCAGCTGAAATGTGCTGCAAATAACAGTAATGTCACTTGCTCACTCGTTCACTGTCTGGCAGACCGTTGGTGCCCCTCACTGCTGGAAGTGAAAATTGTGTGTTCCAAGCAGACGTGCCCCCTCTTTGGGCTAGCCAGCACGCTCCCTTGTTCTTTCTTTCTTTTTCTTTCTTCCATTCTCCTCTTCTTCGTTCCCATCGTTTTGTTCGGTTATCGCCACCCGGAATGTTCCATTTCGCCGGTGCACTGCTTTCCCGACAGTCATTAGCGTACACACAGGCACAAAAGAGCACACCCAAAACATCGACACTGGCAAATCACATTGAGTTTGACTGACTGTCTGTGTGTGTGTGTGTCTGTGTGGCAAGCATCCAATGACCTGAGTGGATACCCTTGATAAATTTTACTGAAGTGTCATTGCACTAAACCTGTCAACAGCCGAAAATGACTAAGATTGCCGCAATAGTACTTTCATCGCTGTCCATCTTTTTGGGTATGTTTTTCTTTTTTATCGGCTACATCAAGCTGTCGCCTTCACTGAATCGGGACATTCATCGAGAGATTCGTAGAAGCTTTGTCAGATATGCCAAAGTTGTGCCCCTGTTTAAGCAGATGGGCTGGAAAGTCAGTCCCGGTATTTACCGCAAAGTAAGTTTATAACTTTTTATTATAATTAAAAGCTGTAAATAATCGTTTGTACACCATCAGGTTATCGGTTTCACTGAAATTATTGCCGGCTTGTTATTGGCTTTTATGCCTGACGTTTACAAATTTTACGTCAGCCTTTTCCTAATGTGCATCACTTTGGGCGCTGTGTACACTCATATTATGGTGGACGATGACATTGGAAGTAAGTAATCAAGTTTAGATCACTTAAAGGTGTTAAACTTAAAATTTTAATTTTGTTTGTTACCAGAAATGTATCCAGCAATTGCATTTACCATCATGCTCATTTGCCGTCTCATTCTCTATTGCTTGCTACGACGACATCAACGGCAACAACTGAAATTAAGAGCAAAGCAAGCTGAACTTGCTGAACTGAAAGAGAAAGTTGGAAAAACACAACATGCTATAGATGAAAGTGAAAAAGAAAGCGAAGCAAAAACAGACAACATTGAATTTAATACAAGTAGCAGCAAATCAAACAAAAAAACAAGAAAACGGTCAAAAAAGCAACCAAAAGAAAATTAACTTTTAAAACATTTTGATTTTATATTTGGTTTTTTTCTGCTCAAAAACTTTAACACTACAATCATTGTACATACATTAGCATGCAAAAATGTTATAACACAAAATTGTAAGTTATTTCATATACTACATTTTAACACAGAACAACAGGCCCAATGAAAGCAATACTATTTTCATAGCATCAATATCAAAACATGCACTACTGTTGTTTGAACCATGTTTTGATATTTTCAATTTAACAAAAATATATTTGATTGAAAGTCATTCAATGAATTGGTTAAGAATTTTACTATGATTTGTATTCCGCTAGTTTACACTGCATTTAAATAAAATATTTTTGTGACAGCAACAGCATTGTTTTTAAAGCAACTTTTCTTCAAATTATTATTGGCATTTTGCCGAGTTCACGTGATGTTAATAACATTTTGAGTTGTTTTCCGCAAAGTTTAAGTAGTTTGAAAAAACGTTGCTTGCAGAATAAATCAGTTGTTCTTTAAAAACGCCTTACAATCTTTGAATGAAGGAACAGACTTATACACGCTAACAGGAAGGAAAGTGTAGTGAAACAGGCGACAAATGCAGTCAATCTGCAGTACAGTCAGCGTAAAGTTGGCAATGAAGCAATTGCTTTTGCTTAGAAAAACATTTCAATAAATGCTAGCACAACAAGAAGAAGAAAAAACCGTTCCATTTATGGCAATGCCGCTTTTGTGTGTGCAAAACTTTTGGCTGCATCAAATCGATTTGCGGCATTTTAAATTGAATATGAATTTTAATCAGTTTTTTGTAATGGTTGCATTGTTTTAAAATTGATACAGTATAGACAGTTACAAACAGTAACATTACAAAGTTGGCAAATTGCCTACTTAGCAAACTATTTTGTTGTAGACAAACAATTTGAACATAAAAACATTTAACTTTTCAATGTTTTGTTTAAAATTTTTCTGCATAACCATTCTTTATTTTGTTTATATTAAAATTCTAATCTGGTTAGGCACTCTCCGCTATAGTTTAAAAACAAAACTTTTCAAACTTTCACTTTCTTTAGTGTTAATGCTTAGAAAACAGCAAAAAATATCGAGTGGTTTTCATCATCTTCTTTTTCTCTTTGCTGCAGACTCTGCAACAGCTACCATCTTTTTCCCCGCAGGCAGGCAAGTCAAACTGGCAACACCAACGCATCTTTGCACGCACTGATGCGCCACTAGCAAAAAGTGTTTCCCGGTCGTATGTGGCGGGCAAACACAGAGAAAACACAGGCAAACACTTTCATTCTTTTTTCGGAAGTGTTCCTTCCTAAGTCAAACTCGCACAGTCTTCGAGGTTACCTAAATACACAGTGACAATTGGAAAAAGCTGCACAGCTCACAAACTTATAACTTTCACTTTTAACTGTGCCGCTTGCAGATGAGCACAAGCAAAAAGTGAACAGCAGAAAGAGAGGTGTTCACCCCCCGTCCCCTCACCGCCATCACCTGAAGAAAAGTGTCTGAAGATGTGGTGTGTGTATTCTGCTGCTGCTACTACTACGACATTCAAATTTTGCACCCACATTATTTGGCAAGTACTACTGGCACAGTTTTTTCACTGAGTTTTAGCAGTCACCAATCATTGCAACTCAGTTGGCAAATACTTTGAAGTACAACTGACTAGTTATACACTTTTTGTGAGTTGAAAAAAAGTTTTATTTTACCTAAAACTTTTTTGAGTTTTGACAAGTTGATTGCTGAACAGCCAGATCTAATCACCCCTTCACTACAACTCCTCATTAAAAATGACGAAACCACTTGAAGAACGTCTCCGATTTCGCATTCTGCGGGCGGTTCTTTTTGTATCCAATGTCACATCTCTGATTCTCGATTTGATGATCATCATCGGTGGCAAAAGATTCGTCGAGTTGTTCATCACCCTGCCTGATGATGCCTCTGTGTCCATTCGCATCTTTGCGGGCATTGAAGCAGTAATCTGCATCATCGCACTGATCGGCATCATTCGTCGTCACTTTTACACTGTTGCCCTGTACTGTGCACTACTCGTCCTTTATCTTCTCCTTGCCGCCGTCTTCACTCGAGTGCCCGTTTTCTGGTTTTTCTTTTTTGGGGCTATCCTCTCCACATTGGCAATCATTTTTGCATATATGCTTTACTTAGTTAAAAAACGGCGCGAAACGAATCCGTATAACATTTAAGTAACTGACTGATTTACAAAAAAAACCTAAATAAAGCAAAGTATAATGAAAATGCATTTTTAGTTATACACATTCACCGCTTTCACAACGCCAACTAATCGCACAACGCACTTGAAAATTGCTGTTTTAAACATTTTGTGTTTTTGATTTTACAAAAAAACATAATGTCAACTTTGTACCAATTTAAAACTTTAACACTATAGTCATTTTGTTTTTTAAAACTTTTAATGTTAAAACACAAGATCAATATCTTCTTAAAGCATTAAAAACATTCAAATTATTGTAAAACATTTTTTGTCATAAAAATTTCTTTGTAAACAATTTTAATTTTTAATAAATCAAACACTAAATTAGCAGTGCACAGCCCAAAACGGTAAGGCTTAGCCAAATTTGGGCATTGTGAACGTCCACCAAGTCGGGTTTTGCGAGCAGAACGAGCGAAACACAAGTCGGTGAGCGTTTACAGTGCCCAAGTGTCGTCAGAATAAACCGCTGCTCAAACTTATAAGAAAATGTTAGCAGTGCACAGTAAAGATAGAAGTGAGCAAAGCAAGCTTGACTGGGTTTATGTTTTTGTTTAAAAATTAAAAATTAATTAAACAAGTGACCTTGCAAACATCAAGACTGTGACTAACAAATTTTTGAGGACATAAAAAAACTACTGCTGTTTTAAGAATTATTCAAATGATGGAAAGAGAAAGAAAGAGGAGAATAGACAAAAAGTAATAAACTAACAGTGAAAAAGAGAAAAGGTAAAAGATACAAAAAAAGCAAAGAATGTTATAAAAAACAGGGTTTTGGTCAATTTATTAAAAATAATTTAGTATTCACTTCATCGGTTACCCCGGTTAGTCATGTTTATAAGTTCTAATTCCCTTTTCTTTTCTTTCTCCTGACGACGTTTTTCGTCTTCCAGCTTCTTCGGTTGCTCACGGTGCCGCTTTTCGGCCTCTTGCTGTTCCTTCTCCTTGCGACGTTTTTCCTCCTCCGCCTTCTTCATCGCGTCTTTCTTTCCTGCATCAGCGACAGGTGATAATAGTGGTGGTAGCCAAAATGCAATAAATAATATCAATACTTACAAAAGTATCATTTTCAACACCAACAACACAAAAAGGTTCACAACTTGCCTTGGTCCGACATTTTACTGTACTGCTTCTGGTGGACTTGCTGGAAGATGTTGTGAAAATGTGCAGATGGTGTATGCCACTTGGATCTAATTTGTCGACACAAAGTGGCTGCTGCCTTGATCTCCTCAATGCCAATGCCGTCGCTCAGAGATGCGCACACTGATGGTGGTGAGCAGAATGCGAATGACAACTGAAAACCAGCCAAACAACTGAACAAATCAATCGACAAAAAAGCAGTTTTCACTCCACAGTCAGCAAGCAGCTGACGATTTCACCACCAGCATCACCGCAATCCCCTCTCCCCAATGCGATTGACAGTGAGAGTAACATCACTTCCAGGAATGTCACCTCTGCTAGCCACAACGACCGCACCAACTTTCACCCAGTGGAATCATCACCACCAGAACAAAACTGACAACGACATCACCACCAATTAAAATCATCGTTCAACAGATGAAATCACCACCACCACCAGCACCACCAGAAGCTACACAATCAAGTTTACTGTCTGACTAGGCGATCATCTCCCGGCTCCCTACTTCAAAACATCACCGACTAAAGAGGCGTTGAAATCTGAATATTGAAAAGGAGATGAAATGGTTTCAATGCAGCAAGTGGTACTGAACAGATGCACAGAGTGAATAGGAAGGAGAGTGGCTCACTACCGAAGTGTCAGGCACACCAGACAACTGAAGTGGTGATCACTGCCTAAATAAACAATGCACACACAACCAGACACAGCAACAGCAAAAGAAAGAAGAGACAGCAACAGTGCGACTGAACACTAGTTAGCTGGAAGCAATTAGGCAGCCACTTTTTGGCCACCCATCATAGTGTTCATAGAATGTCACAGCCAAACTAACATCTCCTGATAACTTAACCGACAGTTTACCAGACACCACTTTGCCAGGCCTCGCTGCTTTTAGCCATGCTAGTATTGCTAGTATACATCGATCACTTAACCGGCGGTTTACCCGACATCGCCTGACCACTGTCAACTTCTGCCGTTCTGAGCCCCGTTTGCCAAGTCCGAAGCGGTGAAAGTTAATAAAGGTCAATAGGCGCCAGATCTAGCCGCTTCTTGTCGTGTACCGCTGAAAAGGCTTGTTGAGCATTTAATATTAATATAAAAAAATATAAATAATCAGTTGATGGCTCCATCTAGGAGCTAATTTCATGTTTATTAAAAATATAAAAAACTTTATAAAAAAATATTCACAAAACGTTTTTCATTAAACATTCAAACATTATTTTTCAAAATGTTTTGTGAATGACTTTTATCAAAATTTTAATTTAAAACAAATATATTTGCATAACTTTTGTAATTGTGCGTGTCCGATGTCACTCGTGATTTATCAACGACAAAAAACAGTTTTGCCAATATAAAAGTTGTGCCAGTCATAAAGTCACCATGTCTGTCATTGATCAACAAGTGTTAATTAGTCTTGGACTGTACCTTTGAAGTACTTATGCGCGGGTAAATAAACACTGGGCTTGCGTTACTGGATCATTGCTCATCTATCATGCGTTTTTATGCTGTTTACATGAACTGAAAAATCTACACTACTCAAAAAAGCGCATCGCATCTCATCAATGTCCACATACCTTTTCTATCTTTTTCGTGCTGCTCATATATGTCACAAGGCGCACTATGTTAGTCTGGCAAAAAGCACACTGTCTGCATGCCAATAAGATTTAAGAAACTCGGGTTGGGAGCAAGAGTCACAAACTGAGGACGTCAACAACCACCTTAAGTAAACCTCTCTGCCTACAATGACAACTTTAATTTTTGATGCAATCAAAAATAGCCATTTAATAATTGTATAAGCGCTGCACCCTAAAAACACTGTTTTAGAACTTTTTAAAAACTGAAAATTAATTTAGTTTAATAATATCATGATATTTTGTGCATCCTTTATATGTTTAAAAATATAAAATGACAAATGTGCAATTATAAAAGAAATAAAAAATTGATTAAACGGTTAAAAAATTTAAAAAACAAAAAAAAATAATTACAGTTTTGTTTTCAAAACAACTAGTGGCTACAACATTCGAAAATAAAAAATTGTGCATATTTATAGCAACCACCCGTTGATTGTATTCATGTTCACATTTAATTAATTTAACACCATTCGCTCGTATGCTAAACTAGATTAACTTTGTCAACAGAGTGGGTAGCAAATGCTTTAGCATGAATTCATTTTTATTTGCATGTTCATGATGCCTATGATTACTCATTACAGTTCCTGACTGACGTCTTCCTTAGGTATTACCATCACGCAGATATTGACTAAACAACGATAAGCTAAAACTTATGTTTCTTGAACAATCACTCAGCATACATCTCTAAACAGCATTCAGTTTACTGTTAAAGTAAAAACTAATAATAAAATTTGTTATTTTTGCTGCTGTTGGTATTATCATTGAGATCACCGACTTTCACTTGCCCTTTTCAATTTGTCGTAATATGAATAAAATGCAGCCTCGTAGTTTCTGCAGCAGGTGGACATAAAAGTGACAGCAGTTACCGTTGCTGGCAACACTGTCCGGACATTAAGTGTCATCACCTGTGGAAACGAGGAAACTGCAGTCGACGTTTGATTGTCGACTCGTTTTTCTCTTTTTTCGTTATTTTTGAAATTTTGAAGTTTGCTTCGGTATCACTCACACTCTCACAGTTCGATGGTCACCAAGAGCACCCGTCACTGGGCTAAAATGCTGCCGTTCTATGGTTGTCCTGTGGTTGTCCTGATCATCGTTTTTCATTTTTTTCCGTTCAAAAAAATGATCACATTTGGGTTTGCATGCTTGTTTTGTCAGCAAATGATTTGAAGAACACAAAAAACAAGTAGAGCAAGTATATTCAATTCTAAAGCAACTCTGGCAACAGTGGTTGATGCGCCGACCTCATAAGTGCCCTGACAATGCCATTTGGCTGCTGCTCAGCATCAGCATTATTCAATTGCCTATTATTGTTTCCAGAACAACAGAAAAAACGATATTTACTTAAAGGTGCCATTGTTCACAAAATAGGCTTCCGTTTTGACTTAAATATTTGTTAAAAATGCTGATTGTCAGCAAAAAACAGTAATCTTTTATTTCATTTGACAGTGCAATTTTGTTAAAAAAAATTTTTATAATACATTTGAGTTAAAGTTTAATTTTTAAAAATTAAAAAAAACTTATTTACTCCTATTTTTAGCACAATAAAAATATTTAAAAAAAAGTATCATAACAATATAATTTATTTATATCAACAAAAATTCAGTTATATTATCGCTTCCTATTACTGCCGACAATTCTTTTCAATTTGTTGCTAAATTAACCCATCTAATGCATAAATAACCGATCAATAAAGCGTGTTCACTGATCGCCACTTTTTGGCTTAATATTGTCTATTGCTGTCTTTTTCCCATCAATCGCTAGACATCTGCTTTTTGCTTGACGTGTTTTCGCTTCAATAGATGCTACTTATGCTAATCAGCAAATCAGTCTACTGCACTTGTCTGGCCACCGGCCAAATGATTGAACCAAATTTAATGATCATAAAACATTAATTTTCTGAATAATATCAAAACATGTTTCTAAATTATTTTACAGTTTTTAAAAATTTTTATTAATACAAGTTTTTACGTTTTGTTTCAATATTATTGTTATATTGCCAAATAAAAAATAAAAATATTAACTACATTGACAAAATCTAGTTTTTAAGGTTACTTGGTAAATAAGATACACTTGTTTTTAAAAAAATGATTTTGCATATTAAAATAAAGTCACCCTGTGTATGCGCGGTAGTTAACGCCGTTTCGATTGACCGCAAACATTGACTGAATTAAGTAAAAACAGAGATGTCGTCATACACAAGTCAACACGAGACACTGCCATTAAACAAAGTAAAAAGAGTTGTTGAACTTGTGTTTGGCAGTTTTTCTGGATCAAGATTGCTGGACGGCACTTGCAAACTTCCATGTCGATGTCAATCATGATTTGTTTCCTTAATTTAACATGCAATGCTAGGCACAAAGCACTGACTGTTGCAGGCACTTGAAAGAGGACTGCCACTGAACCCCACTTTTATGGCATCCTTCCAGTCACTATTCACTTTCATCTTGAGCCAGTGTTTTCTGCGCAGTGCACTAAATTAACGGATTAACTCGTTATGGATCATCGTCTGTCTCCACTGTCTGTCCACTAAGTGAGTGTCTCTGTCCGTTTCACATGCAAATGTTTCAAAATAAGATTATCAGCATTTGCATAATTCAACGATCCATTATGATGCCTTGTGGCCAAGTCAGCTCGTTAACGCGACAAGTCTGCATATGTTCTGTTCATCAAGCAATAGTTATTTGCATTTTGTCACACACTTACAACGGACATTCTAAAACACTTAAAAATGGTAAATTAATTAGCAGATTTTGTGTTTTACATTTGTAGTTGTTTGTAAAGTACTTGAATTACTTATTTAAAAACATATTCGTTTAAAACAAACTCAAATTATCAAATATAAAAAACAGAACTTTATTCAATTTTGTTTGTAACTTCCTTAAAGTTAAAAATACTTGCATGTCTATATGGCAGATGTTCGCAATTAAAGCTAGAAACTTTTTTATAGTACAATAAAGTGTGTATGTGTATGTAAGTCTGTTTGATTCCTTTATGTACAGCCAGAACAGAGCAGCACTTAAATTAGTTCGTTTAGCACTAATTGCACCCACAACTCAATGCCGGATGGATTACAGTCATATTTATGCCCTTCTGCTGCTCTCTATTTTGGGGCCTTCTCTAAAATCGTTCTAAAGTGGTCCAAATCACCGAAGTGCTCTATTGCTCATAAATTAGTGGCCGCTGTCCCCACTGCTGAAGTCACTGTGATGCTGATGATGATTATAATCAGCTTTGTTGCTGCTTGTAAACACCTAACACTCACACACACACACACTCTTTTCAACTTACCTATCCTTCTCACCTTGATTACTATCGCCACCATTCGCTTCCCCTTTTTACCCGACTGCCGACTGTTAATTTGGATAGAGATCGACACCACTGTCAGCAGTTTACCTACAACTGCTGCTGTTGCAGCCACTTTCTTCACTTCAGCTCAATTCTGCCCTTTCTCCGCCTTATCACCTTAGCTACCTTTAATTACTCCATTGTCATCTGAGGCTGATTCGCTGATGGCTGAATTATGATATTGTCCGCCTGTCTACTACTACTTGCTAATTCGTGACACTTGTCGGGGCACCAACTTCTTCTTCTTCTTCTTCTTCTTGTTGGTGTACCAGCAAAAAGTTAGTGCTAACTGCTTGGGCGCTAGTTGCTGAAACGTGTTGCGGGTGCTCGCCTTGTAGTGCAATTCGATACGATCACCAAAAAGCTGAGAGTAAATGTCGATCGAGTCACTAACTAACTTTTAGCAGAGACTACAGAGACAGGCTCAGAGGGCTCATTGCTAGAGTCAGAGGTTTTGCCGTTTCTCGTTCTTCTGTCTCCTCTTTAGTGGCACTCTTTTTAGTGCAGCGGACACTGTTCACTGCACTGCATTTGCCTGTGTACTGTGCATGTGAAGCCTGCGGCTGATGAGCATTAACTGACTTACTGAGTGACTGGGCGCAATTGACATCGTTCACCGGTGGTCAGCTGTGCAGTCAGCCAGCGAGGAGCCAACCATCCAACCAGCCATACAGTCAGCCAGCCAACCAGCTATTGTTTGTAGTAATTGTCTGCTGTGGTGGTGATGGTGGTGGCAGTGAGCGAATCCAATGGCATTGCCATCGTACAAAAAAACAAAAAAGAGAGTGTGAGAGAATGATTCCTCTCTAACCAATATTACCGACAGACAGTAATTGGCCTAGAGATTGCACACACACACACACACACACAGAGAGAGAGAGAGAGAAACACTGCTGTTTTAATAACAACTCAAAAAAAGGAGAGGAGAAGAGCAAATCAGCAGAAGACAAAACAAGTGGTGGTCAGTCACTTGGCAGTCCACACCAGTGTTGCGGTTGATGAGAATTGATGAGTGTCTCGTGCCTGCTGCCTCTAGTGACCAATTACGACGTCTCAATGGCGGAAAACAAAGAATCGACATCAGGGAGAGAAAGCACTGTGCATTACACGTGTAATTATCCGTATGCACCGGTAAAGACTGCTGGCAAAAATTGGCAGTTCGTGCAGTACCTGTAATAGAATTTAAGGTTGAACACAGTGGTAATGTAAGACACTAAAAATCATCAGTTTACTACACGGCATTAAAATGACACTACAGCTGACGCTTCAAAAACGTTCTTGAATTGTGCACTAAACAATTCTTTATGACAAGAAACTTGTAAAAGTTTTATTTTAGTGCAAATTTAAAGTCAGTGTTAACAACTTACAGGTTTTTGATAAAAATAAAAAATAAAAAGCTAGTAAAACTAATTGGAAGTAATTATTAATATTACTGAATCTACTAAAAGTTTTTGCTGGAAACAGCAGTGTGCTTTAATTTCATTTTAAAAACATCATATTTTTCACAGGTCATCCATTTGCGTTGCTCTAGTTAAAACAAAAACAAAAGCTCAGTGCAAACTAGCGCTTTTTGATTGCGTGTGTGTCTAGTGTCAGCAGCCTCGTGTCCCTCGTGTGTCACAATGTCACAAATTGTCACCGTTGACATAAAGACAAGGTGTTGGGCAGATTCTACTTTCACTTTTCTCAAGTTTTAGGCTCAAGCCTTCTTCTTCTCACCTGCAAAAAAGCATTTGTTCTTGACTCTTCTTCTTTGTTCTTCTCCTCTTCTCTCCGTGTGCTCAGATCATCTGTTGAGCTCTTGGCGCCTTCACATTCAAACACTTTTGCCGTCGTTTTTCTGTTTTCTCTCTTTCTCTTTCTCTCCTTAGCTCACTTCACTGACCGGCACAAGTGAAGCCGCAAATGCACCAAAGGAGGCATGCAAGAGAAAGGGCGCTCACGTCGAAAACGTCGGCTGCAGACATCCTTTCGGTATATAAGATCAGTCAAACGCCTGAAGGAAAGTTTTTCTGCCATTCACTTCATCTTCAACAGCGTTCACGTTACTTTGGCTTACTTGCAGTGCTACCGTAAATGCATGCATGTGATCCAACAGCAGCAACAACAACAACAAATCTAACTAATTAATTTTTAACAGTTTTTAAAATTTTCATATCTTGTATGTTTTGAGTTTAAAACCAAGTTTGAGCAATAAGCGGTTGCACAAACAATCAATAACTTTCACGAGTTTTTTTAAATTTTTTAATGTGTCTACTATTATACTTTTACTTTTACAAAAACAACAAACTTTGTGAAAATGCAGTGCCAAAAATAATGTCAACTAAAATGTGATATTTCAAGAAACATCTAGTTTTTTAAACTTTTGTGCATGTGTTTTTTTGTAAATTTTAAACCATATTGCAAGCATACCACTGTTTTGTTATGACTTTTCACTACAAACTAAAAGTGTTTAGGCTGATCATGGCAAACAATATTATTTTTGCTATAATTTTGCTGACCGTCGGATTTTATCATTGCAATGGTAAGTTTTTGCAATACAAACATTTATGTGTGTTTTAAAAACTTTTTTTTTTGTAAAACCATCATAAAACAAGCAAGTTTTTAGTTGCTCATTTTTATTATCAGTTGTGAGCACTCCTAGTGTTTACTAAAAAAATAATTTGTTTTTGCATTTCATTGTTTTTATGTTAAACTGTTAAGCTTTCACTGCACACTGATGACATGATGTTGCGGGTGGTGGTGGTAGTGGTGTTAAAGTGATAACGATGCTCACCAGAACAGGTGATTGTTGAAAGGCAAAAACATGGCTAGGTGATATCAGACAATTATCAGATAAAATGATAGCAGCCCACAATAGAAGAGCATGTAATGAAAGTGAGGACTGTTCAGGTGAGAGACAAGGTCACCAGAAAAAGAGAGTGGTGTTAATTTGCCAACACATCTTGCATAAGTGTGCCTGTGTGTGTGTCTAGTACCATTGTGGTGTGCTCTATTAGCAGTGCAATTGCATTGGCAGACTGACAAATTGCATTACCAGTAGCTTGTTAATAAGGGGCAATTTGACGATCATTTACCTGAGGCCTGAGCCCACAACTGTGGACTGCTGCCAAATGTAGGTGCTAATGATGATGACAGCAGTGGGCTAACTAGCTCATCGTCGAATTGTTCCTAGTGTCTCAAGGTTGTCTGCAAAATGCTGCTTTAGTGTGTTCTTAAAATTAAAAGCGAAAAAGAGACAATGCAAGTTTAAATTAAGTTAATTAACTTCACTCCTTGAAACTAAGCATCGCTGTCACTTCAGTTGTTTTTTTTGCTGTTTTCTGGTGTGATATAAGATTAAACAAGCTTTACAAAGTCAATTAAATGCGTTTTACACTCAACTTGACGGTTTACATGCCAAATGATTTTACATTATTGACTGAGTGGTTATTAACAGCGGCACGTGTTAAAAACTTTATAGTTGATCGTGACATTTCGTAACCAAACAGTTAATATGTTGTTGATTAATGAAAGTTTAGAGAATTTTGTTTATTTATTTTTTTAATGCGATTGAATAATCATTTCTAGCATGTTTGACTAAGTATTTTATGCAATATTAAGTGAAAATATTAATGCAGTTAAAATTTTATTTTTTGGTTCACTTGTTGATGAAGTCTAACTTGTAGAGATAGCTAGAGCAAAAGTGAAAAAGTAAAAAAGTCGTCTATTAACATTAAATATGTAAAGTGAGTCTAAATTAAAAATCCTAATTTGCTCATTACAGTATTAGAAACTGCTTTAAGACAGTTTCAGCCAAAAAATCAATCAAGAAACTGCTACTTTCTTTGCAGCAAAAAGTCGGCCGACAAGTTGCAGTCAGTTGGTGGCAGAAAGTGCCTGGTCTACTGGCCAATTGCAATTTAATTAATTAGCCTACTACTACAAACAGTCACTAAGCTGATAGGGCTATCAGTAAAGCTCACACACTTTTTCACAAGAAAACTGGTAAAAACACTACTACAAAATAACTGTGAGAAATTCAATATTCCAAGTGCAGAAATGAGCCAGTGAAAAGCAATATTGAGCGAAACAGACGAGTGAAAGAGAACAGTAGCAAAAGCAAACAAACACTTAGTGCACTGACAATACAATTACAATGGCACTTGTTGAAAACTACGGTTGTTAGAAAGCTTTTGAGTCAATGCAAACTGTCAATGCAGTTGCTTTTTTATCATTTCTAAAAGCGGCAATCAATAAAATTGACAACTGACAATTTTTGACTACCATTGTAAAACACCGCCGATGCCGGTCGCAATTGCAAAACACTTTAGTGACAGTCAATGCTTTTCAGACACATCTCATCTGTTTATGAAGCAGAAAAAGCTTAACACAAGAGACAGCAATCAATCAGAACAGTGCACGCTGGTCTATGTATTTAGAGCAAAAGAGTTTCGGTAAGCATCAAGATGTATCACTTTTTCTCAGTACATGTCACTGTTCACTTTCTCCTCATCATCATTGCCGCATTCTCAAGAGTGTGACTAATTTAAAAGTGTCTCATCGGAAGTTTCTGTCGTACATTTTTTCCCACAATGTAAATTGTGTATTTCCTCTGTGCATTTTAAAAACAGTTTTTGAAAAAAGCAACTTTTCCTTGGTGACGATACATTTTTTTGCGTTTTTCAACAATCATTCATTTGTTGAACTTTTTCTCTCGCTTTATCTTAATTAGTTTGCTGTTTTCTTTTTGTTTTTGGATTTAAATTTAAAACAGTTTAAGTTTAGTTGACCAGGCACAATTAAAAAAGGCCACTCGCTTGTGTTTAAGTATCTGAGTAGTGTCCTATGGTTTTTGAATTAAGCAGTATTCACTTTGTAAGCATTGAACCAAAAGTTCACAATCAGTACATTTAATCAAAAGTATTTCTTATCAGTGCATTGATCGCATTTAAATCATGTTCGTGTAAACCAGACTGCTAAATAATACATTAATAACAGTTAATCATAATAACTTAACACAAGGTAAAAGTGTAGCAAAATATGTTTCAAGTGTAGGTTAACGGCGTCCTTGGTAATGGTCAGTGTAATTTAAAGATTAACAAATCTGATTTCAAGAGTAAACAGAGCACTAAATCACAAATTTGAAAATTGGTTTAGTAGTAACTTTAAGTGTTTTTCTTACTAAAACATTTTAAAGTTCAACTAACATAATAATGATTTTACAGTTAAATCATAATGCTGCTTCTGTGCAAAAAACAAGCTACATTCAACAAACAGGAGTGTTATCTAATTGGAAAGATGTGAAAACTTATACGGACATTTAAGATGCGCTATCTAAAGATTTATCTCGCCACACTGAGGATGACCTGTGAATGAATCCGCCGTTCAGATGGCGGCTAGGAAAGGATATATCAACACATTTTTTTACTGGCGCTGACTAAGGATAAATTTGTCGTTTACGAGGAGTGAAAGATGCCGAGGTGTAAACGATCGCTATGAAAATAAGAATAGGAAACAACCATTTGTTGTGAACCGTAGAAAAAAAGAAGAAAAGAGAAGAGGCCACTGGGACAAAGACATCAAACGCAGGTTGATGCAGCACAGCAGCACCAAGCAGCACCTGTCCTTTAGCTGGCAAATGGCTTCACTTTATTTACAGTAGCAGCAGCAGCAGCAACGGCACTTAGTATTGGCAGATCGTATCGACGGCGGCGACGGTGGTGGCGGTGGATTGCTATTTGATAGGAAAAAGGAAAAAAGCGACAGAGCAGAGAGGAAGAGAGCGGCAAATGGCTACTGAGCAATACTACTGCATGCACCTTCGGATGTGATGGGATGCGATGTGATGAGTGCACATGGCCTCGACGTGATAGGCACTCACAGCACAGGCACATGGCGCTTCTTCGTTCCTCCAATTAGATGGTGGTGACGACGAAGACGACGACGACGACGATGGTGATCATCATCCTCATCAGATGACGATCAACTGCGGTGGCAGTGTCGCACAAACCGTACAAGCAATGTCTTCACTGTCCAGTGCAGTGTCGATCACCTAACTTGCAGCTTGTAAAAATTGGAGCCTCAAAGTCTCTGAGCTCATCTTCGGCACTGCCGGCAACGAGCACTAAGCAGCTGACACACACACACAAACAGACACACAGACCGTGTGAGTGCAACTCAGTGCTCTCATTTGAACAGACGTGATTTGCATGCAGCCAGAGGATATCATCACTCGTTTGCCCGCTTTGATAAAAAGGGGGGATTGAGCATAAACAAACACTCACACTTGCATACTAGCACAAACTTTACCTTTAAGGTGATACTTTTTTCCCAAAACATTTCTAGAGAGTAGTATTGCAAAACTTTAGAATGGTGTGTTCAACTTGCTGAAAGCATTCACAAACACTAACTGTCAAACTGGAAATAACAAAAACAACCGTCCTAAAGCAAAAGCAATAACATCTGGTAAAATGCTATTCAGTTTTTAAATAGTACTTGTATTTATAAAAGAACAAATCGGCTTGTTTGGTAGCGACACATTAAAAAGAATAATGCTAAGTTGTTCTAGGTTAACAGTTCTAAATAAATTAAAAATAAAGTGCCACTTGACATGAAAAACTAATAAACAATAATTCATAATAGGAAGCTCATTGCCAAGTGGACAGGGGTTAGAAAAGGGTTGGACAAAAGTGGTTGATGCTCATTGATGTTGCCATAAATTTAGAAAGTTAGGAATTAGTTTACGAGACAAACACTAAAATAACTCTAATCTAAATCAAACTTTGTCAAAACCTTATTTTAGTGCATTTTTTTGAAATTTATGAAAAAGTGTTATTGTTGGAAAGCGTTTTTATATTTTAAAAGTATTGTAAATTTACTACAAATAATTTATTTAGAAAAAGGTTTTTAAAGAATACCATATGATCGTTATTCAGTCGATGCTGCAGTCGTCAAAAACAATGCCAAAGATAATTGGCTTACTTTCAATTCGTTTCTCTTCGTTTTTCTTTTAATGTTTTCAGTTAGCCGCTAGCGCTGAAAAGGCAATTACCGCTTAGCGAGAATTTGCTGACGGTAATGCAAAGGCTTACTGAATAGACTAACTGAGGCCTGTCATCGCTGGCAATCAACTTGCATTGACCTGGCCTTTTTGTTCTTTGCTCTCTCTCCCTTTCTCTCTCTCTCTCTCTCTCTCTCTCTCTCTCTCTCTCTCTC
>JAALOO010000246.1_pt1 | contig 50265 bp, 59 predicted proteins | sample 7257641 | NCBI WGS metagenome assembly JAALOO01 (sample SAMN14085613, study PRJNA598686) | mite metagenome | biome: ENVO:01001000; feature: ENVO:01001002; material: ENVO:01001226; isolation source: single female mite from University of Michigan culture on fish food culture... ...
TTCTCTTGAGACTGAACTCAAACATTTTCGGGCACATGTCAGTTCGGCGTGTTGTCTCGCTTTTGCACAGAGCACTCTCAATGTACTGCACGTTCTAGAATGACGTAATTGTGTTTACGTTTTAACAAACATCCTCTTCTGATAAAAATCAGACAGTGTAGCTCTGTGTTGTCCGTCTGCTTGGGAGACTTAAGACAGGCCAGGTTTCACTGGACTCACATGGCCTCCAATCTGCACCGAAAATGAGCCATAGTGTGTGTCTGGTTTGTCCTTTATTCCCTTGAGAATGGTGCTTCATTTGACCGGACCGAATTTTACCACTCTGATCACCGGTAGTACTTCTAGCTGGCCCACAAGTGAAAAACAGTTCAACCGGTTCATTCATCCACTTGCCGAAGAGTAGCAGCAACAGCAAGCGTAGTCTTTCTCTTTCTCTCCAGTCCTGGCAGACTGGTCGTCGTCATCGTCGGAGAGGAGTACAGCCACTGATATATTCTCCCCCTTGGAAGCTTGTCTTTCTAGCTGTTGCTGTAGCCGCATTGCACTCATCCCTCGACTCGATCTTGCAGGTTCACTACTGAAGGTAGCTGTTGAATTGCAGCACCAATGATGACTCAGTGAATGAAGCAGTGTGTGCTCGATGGAAACAAGCGCCAGCGCCGATCGTCCTGTCTACATCACCCAGCAATACTTTGCCGCTTGTTTCTGTCACCACAAGTCTTTGAATCGATCTCGCTCCTCCATCACTTCTCACACTTCCTCCTCTTCTACCTTTTCACTCATCATCTTCCCCATTATCGTCTACTGTCTTCTGATATCTTCTTATCGAGAAATCTGTCAGTGTTACTTGAAAGTGCACTGCAATTCCCGGACCCTTTTTTTCATGCATCGATACGCCTTTCCAAGTGGCACTTTTCTCTTCTAAACACCAATGCCAATAAAGGTTCGTCTGCTGCTTGAACTTTTGTGTACATTGCCCATATCTTATCTAGCTGACAGTCATCGATTGGTGAGTGAATGAGGATGACGCAATGCGACATTACTTGCTCTATTCTCTCCTACTCTCCTCTTTTCTGAGTTTCTATCAATAGCCCGTCGGGACTATGTGCAGACACCGTTTCCGATAAACTGATTAAGTGTGAGATTCTGTGGCGGTCGTTATTGTTAGGTCAACAGTGCTGATCTTGGCCAACCTTGTCATCCATGTTAGTGCCTCACCGACACCAAACACTCTTGCGCAGTTACTGAGCCAGGCAGTGTGGTCACGCATTGCCCCTTTCCCTAGCCCCGTTCTTCAGCATTGTAGAGCACTGTCATCTGCTGTAGAGTAACCTGTTTATTGTTCCCCGTGCCGACTGGTCGATTGTCGATTTGTCAACCAGTGTGCCCTCCTAATCGGCGTGCCGGCGATAGCTGCCTGCCTGCCTCCCCCAATCAAGGCCACAGTCACAGCTTGCCCTGTCAGGTCGGCCTTGTACGGCAGCCCGTACCTGGTACCTCTCTATTGTGCACTCTACTTTTGTTGGTCAAACTAGAGCGAAATGTGTCACTGCGTGCACTGGTCCGGGTCCACAGGCGACGATACAGTGAGTGAGTTAACGATGGTCTGGCGCCGAGGTATTCATAGACACCGAGTGAATGGTGAACTTTCGTTTTACCGCTGGCACCACTAATTGCACTCTTTCCTTCTAACCTATTTGACTAGTTTGGCTAGTTTCGACGGCGTCTCTCTTTTCTCTCTATTTCTCTATCCGCCTTCTCTCCTTTTTCTCTTTTTCTCTCTTGACTGGCGCGGCAAGCAATGGTTCTCCTGTTCTTCAGCAGCGCAACTCTTGTCAGTCCTGAGTCTGCCGTCCGAGGTAGTCCAAGAGCAAGACGTCATTATCCTCTGTCCATCAAAGTTACAGTTATGTGTCAAATAGCAAGTCAGCACCACTTTGCATTCACATGACGATGCTCCCAAGTACGAGTGGCAACTTGCTTGCTTGCTAGCCTGCGCTGTCCCCGTTGCCTTTGTTTTCTTCGCTTCGCTTGGCCACCGCAGCCAGTCTGTCTGTCTGCCAGCCTGCGTGTGTGTGCACCTTCAATGGTCACTCGCATCGCCTCTGACGTGATACCTCAATGGCACAACTGCACGATCTTCGAATATTGCCTAGTGAATCGTAGAGCAGCAGCAGTCCATCGCGTGCATCGTCACCAATGTTTTGCCTACTGCTTGTTCTGTCGCACTCGAACGACGATTTGAGCTGACCAACGCCATTCCTCGGCGACACTGCACAGTCACTAGCTGTCAGCAACGGGCAACCCTTTTCACTCCTTTCCGTTCTGTTTGGCGTACCATCGAGTGCACCTCGGTGCACCATCAGCTGTTGGACCGAATCACTGCTAACCCCTGTCTGCCACTGTACTTTCTCACAAACAGATGAAAATGATCAAGCCCACTTCGCTGTTCAAGTGGCCACAAAACGGCGCTGCCAAGGCCCTGGACGCAAAGTCGGCAAAGCAACAGCAGGCGCAAAAGCTTTGGATCCACCCACCTTCTACGCTGCAGACCGGCCACATCGCCTACTTAGTCAAGGTACGGTGCCTTTAATTGTTTTACCGGTAGTCAACACTGCTAACACTGCTTTAATCTTTCTTCACAGTACTTTGGCAACGTGGAAGTTAGTCAGCCGAAAGGAATCGAAGTGGTCAAGGAGAGCATCAACAAGCTTAAATTCATCCAGCCATTGAAAAAGTCGGAAGGGAGCAAAATTCCCAAAGTAGAGCTGACCATTTCGGTGAATGGCGTGGCAATTCAGGAACCTAAGTCAAAAAAGATCTACTGTCAGTTTCCACTGCACAGGATATCCTACTGCGCCGACGACAAAACGGAAAAAAAGTTTTTCAGTTTCATCGCCAAGGATGTGGACACTGAAAAGCATCTTTGTTTTGTCTTTATGAGTGAGAAAATGTCCGAAGAGATCATCCTCACCATTGGCCAGGCATTTGATCTTGCTTACGCAAAGTTTATTGAAACCTCGGGAAGGGAGCTGGAGATTCGAAAGCAACTCATCTTGCTGCAGAAAAAGGTGTGCGACCTCGAAGAGGAGAATAAAAAGTTGAAGGAGCGAATCAGCAAGTACGAACCTTCAGAGAAGCCGTCAGAGAGTGTGAACCAGACAAAAACACTACTGTCCAATAGCAAAAGTGAGAACGGCCTTTCCTCAAAGACGACTGAGAAGGTGAACAATACGGCTGCCATTGCCGTGCCAGCATTGCAGCCACCGCCCAGTGCACGAAACCGAAACAATAGCAGCAGCACACAGGGTCAGATCAACCTACTGGACGCTGACCTGGAGTGCCATGACACGACAGTCGCCATTTCTGATCAGAACTTGATCACTGATCTACTTGACCAGGACTTTAATCCTCGTGCAGCTGACAAGGCCGCAGCTGCAGCTGCAGCTGCAGCTGCAACTGCAACAGCTGTAACAGTATCGCAGCAGCCGCCACCTTCTCAACCAGAAAATAACTCTGATTTGCTAGGCATAACGCAAGAGAAGGACATCTTTGGCTGCGAACCCTTTCACGTGCAAGATCCTTTTGGAATGGGGCAATTCAGTTCGGGAGACTTGGATTCTGCTATTGTCAGTCTGGATCGAAAACTGGCAGAAATGCGAGTAAGTAGTTTGTCCTGAACGATTGTGCGTTGACGTAAGCAGGCGACTTCTAATGACATTTATTTTGCAGGACGGCTTCAGTCAAGGATTCTCTGCTGGCGGATTCAACATGGATTAGCGTGCTGTGTCGTTTTCTGTAGCGTTTGCATTGAACTTTTTGTGATGTTTGTGTTGTGTTGTGTTTGACAATTTGCAATTTGTGTGTGCCTTTCCTCTTCACTGCACATTCCACTGCACTGTCAGTTTCCGTCAATTCCTTTTTGTTGTGATGTACATATCGACGACGGCAGCTGACGTTTGCTGCTCTATTGGAAGCTCATTTGATATAATAACATTTGCGTTTTTATTTATCTTTTTTTATTATGACAATTTATAGCGACGATGCGGCATCAAGTATTGCTCATGTGCCTATATTTGACAAACTGTTGAATCATTAGCGTTTTATTTGTTAGCGTTCTAGGGAAATGAGAACCTTCAGCTTTTTAACCACGCTCATTTTTTATATAACATTTGCGTTTTTATTTATATTTCATGAGTAGAATTTTTTCATTGCACAACGGACAACAAGAATCATTGTTGTTGTTGATTGATCAACAAATGAACAAACAAATGAAGGAGCTCGAGCGAGACTGAAGAATGTAAATATCGCTTCAAAGGAAACATATTTAATGCGTTGTGGAATGGCAAATAGACAAAAATGCGTAGAATGTGTGTGTAGACGTGTAAAAAGGTGGTCATTGAAGAGGGAAAAAGTAATTGAAGGCAAGTGGTGGTGATATTGAGAATAGTAATGTGCGTGTGTGCGTTGGCATCAAAGGCAAACATTGTTATCATTTGGCTGTGTATGGCTTCAAAATGGCACTAAACTCTCCATTGAAGTCTATGAAAAGAGAAAATGAAAGAATGAGTTAGAGGGGGACACACTCTCAGTTCTAACAAGCAGTTGAGCAACTTACCTTTTGTCAGCTCGACAATGTACAGTGATTCTTCAGTCAGGTTTTTCACCACATCATCAGAAACGAGAACTTTCACGCCGGCTGGTCCCATGACGCAAAGTCGCTTAAGGTAGTTGCACTTGGACAGCAGTAGAGTGGAGAGGATCTTCGCCTGCAGCTCAGCCACTGTTAAAGTGTCGAGGTAAAAGGCGCGAAAGACCTCATCATCAGGCAGGCTTAAATAAATGGTAAGCTTCGGTTTGACGTTCCTCGCGTGCAGACCATTGTAAAGTCTGATGCCGTCTGTGAGGCCGCAAATTCGAATCAGTTCGTCTTTGCTGAGCACCAGAATGTCCTTTCCGCTGAACTGGCTGAAGGTGTCCAGGTGGGCGTCGAAGCGGTACTCCTTCAGCCATTTGACGGTCACCTCGGCGGGCGAAGCAGAGGTGAGGTGCGTGGTGGTGGACAGCGTATGTGCCAGACTGTGCATCTGCGTGAAGTTGGTAAAGTTGAGGTCAAAGCTGTTCTCGTTGATGTCGGCGAAGATGTTGAAGGCGCACGGCTTGCTGTTGCTGTTCTTATCACTCAGTGGACTGGAGACGTTGCTCACCAAGGCATTGGCCGCCAGTAGGCCGCCGCCACCACTGCCGCCGCCAGTTTTGCCGAAGGGGCCACTCTTGCTGGCAACGGTCAAGTTCAAGTTCTTACTGCTCATCAGCGGCAGCTGATCGGCCACCTCTGAGTCAACGCTGGGCGTCGGTGTGGACACCAGGCCTGCCCCCGTCACACTGTACACATTGAAGGTGTCCATTGTGCAGTCAGTGAAGACGGTGCAGTCGTAGGAGGGCTGAAACTTTTCCTGCTCCTGTGGTGGCTTCTTGTTCATCTTCTCTCGGTCGGTCTTGTGCTTCCTGTCGGCACCCTTTGGCTTGAAGACCTTCACCTGACAGGAGGCAGTGTGAAGGCAGCTGTTTACCTCAGTGGACTCTTTGCAGTACGTCTCAATGACAATGCGAAAAGGAACTCCTTTTTCGCCGCCGTGCTTCTTCGGAGTGAACTCAGTGCTGATGCAGTTGATCTGCAAAATAAAGAGTTAGTTGAAATGGCTAAAAAGAATAACCAGAGTATGCTTACCTTGATGAAGACACCGGTCTCTTTGGTAGGATCCCAGAAGAACTCTGACTTGTTGATTTGCCTTGGATCATTGCGAACGTCATAAACGCCAAAGCTTAGAGGTGTGTCAATCTCAAGAACTCTCTCCGATGGTCGTTGCTCTTTCCACTGGTCAATGAGCTCCCTTTCCATGTACTGCAGTCTTCGGTCGTGGAAGCAGACGCGCAGAATGGTTTTCAGCGTTTTCCCCTTAACCTCACTTAGATCTCCCACTTTCTTTAACTTGATTTCATAAGATTGTCCTATAACAAATGCAACAAGTTAAAATAACTAATTTTTTCTATGGTCTAAACCATTTACCTTGATTGAGATATGTCATTGTTTCTTCGTGCATTTTAATGGCCATCGAGGTGGACGCGCCCAGAACGTACTGAAACTTGGACGTGTGCCGAGATGAGGCGGTATGAGGAAGCTCATGCGACAGCGATGGACTGCCCACAGCGTTGACCGAGGAGAGGTTGTTGATCTGGTTTGAGATGATCTGAGAGAAGAAGGAAGTCGTGCTCGGCGTGGCCGCAGAGGTCGACGAAGAGGAGGGCGAGGAAGCGGATGAGCCGTGAGAAGTGACCACAGGAGGGTTGCTCGCAGAAGCGACCGCCGCCGCGGCCACTGAGGTGAAGACGTGGCTGCGCAAGTCTGGGACCGAGGAGCTGTGTCGCAGACTGCAGCCGTGTCCTTCAGTGTAGCAGTCATCGGTACAGTGGTGACCCTGTCCGTTGCCTTCATCAGTCCCCTCCTGCTCATGTTGGTGGCTCGAGGAAACGGAAGAGCCCGTCGAGCCGAGGAGAATGGTGGGGTGAACAGTAGAGGCAGAGGAGGAAGAGGGGAGATCGCCAGCTGAGCCGCTACCAGCACCAGCAGCTCGTTCCGGTCCGCCAGGCTGCAGACAGAAGCGTTTAATTGCAGAGGCGTGGTTGGCGTGGTCATCGTCGGTTCCATAGGCGAGTCGGTTCTTCTTTCCGTGCACGACTGCCACTGGCTTTTCGTCGATGGCGCCCGAAGAGGTGCCGTTCAGTTGAGGACTGTCGGCGGTGCGTTCGAGTGAGGTAGGAAGGTCGGTGCTGTGCTGGCCGCGTAGGTTCGCCTGTAGACTAGAGGCACTGAGGAGCATGCTCGGGTTGAGAAGGTGGCCGGCGGAGAGAGGGTGATGCGGCGGCGGATGATGATGAGAAGGAGGTGGAGGAAGAGGAAGAGGGTGATGATGTCCATGCAGTCCGTGGTTGCTGCCCTGCTCTCCGCTTTGGTGCTTCAGCGAGGATAGACTCGGTAATGCCATCAGTGCATCACTGCGAACGTTTAAAAACACGAACGTTAAACACTGGAGAAGATGGAGCACATTAAAAGGGGGTAATGCAACGGGTGTCTGTCTCACTGTCTGACCCTAATAGCGGCGGCGAGTCTAAGCGTAGTGCCTCAACCTGTGCCCAAGCAATGGCAGATGGGAGCCACTTGTTGAGCACACTACCAACACCAACACCACCACCATCATCCTAACCAAGTGTCGGAGCAAAAAGTGCGTAAAGTGTACAAAGTGTGTGTGTGTGATAAACAAAACTGATACCGACCTCATGTTGAAGTTTGAAGTGCCCAATTCGATGCCAAGGCCGGAGAGGCTGCCATCAAAGTCGGCAGCTAAAGCGTCGTCAATGTCGTCAACCGGCCAGTGAACTGCTGTGGTCATATTCGGGTAGAGCACCGTTGAGGTTGCGTGGGACTAGAGGAAGGGCAAAAAATGGATTCATGGTTAGTTTTTAGGGCAAACAAATCATCAAACAGGTGGCAGTTAAAAGGGTGCAAAGGATAGAAGTTTTGCAAGGGTAGAATTTAGTGGGGTTAGTTGGGACCGCTCGGCAACTGAGGCAACTGCACCCAAAGAAAACGCTCCATTGATGTGGACATCTTGACAGCACACTCTAAGTTTGATGGTGTTTGTGCGTAGTGAAGGTGATGAGGATCTACACTACACACTGCTTTTTCACTCTCTTTCTCTCTCTCTCTCTCTCCTCCTGACAACCACCGTTGCTAGGCTGCCTGGTTTTGCTACTGCAAGAGCTGCCGATGTTGCTGTCTAATGAAACTGTTTCTCGTTTTCTCTGGCTGCCTCTCTTTGCGGTATGGTTCGCTTAAGTGCCAAACTGAATTGCAATAGTGAGGAGTAGCAGCAGCAGCAGCTGACTGGTGGCTGGCAGGGCCGAGTAAGACTAGGCAGCGTATAACTTGCGTTTTGGGAAAATCTACTTGCAATACTTGGCTACTGGCAACCTGTGGTGTTGCGACTGTACAAAGAACGACTAAACTCATTAGCAACCGGGTGGCAGTGTGGTCAGAAGACGGAAGTGGTTAGATAGTGTGAGTAGTGATAATAGTGGCGGTGGTGGTGGTGATAGTTAGAAAGTAGGAGATGAAAAAGTGTGAAGTGAAAATAGATGAAGTGTCAATGAAAATGGAAGTTTGGGATTACCGGTTTGCTAGCACCTGGGCCGTGTGAGGAGAACAAGTGCGCGCCCAGGTGGTTCGAGTGTGCCCCCACATGGAGGTCGCTATGATCGTCACTGGCATGCAATAGGAAATTGGAATTGGAGTCATCGGGAGCTAGGTCAAGTGAAAAGGAGCGCCTCAACGGGAACAACTTGAGCATGGTGTTGGCCGGTGCTGGTGTGGCTGGCTGCTGCTCAGGTGACCAGGGCGAAGGGCGGTCTGCTACAGGAACTGAACAGGAGAGAACATTTAAGTGCGAGTTGAGAGGCAGTGGTGGCGGGAGCAGTCCTAGCAATGGCGAACAAGTGTTAGTCGAGGGGAGTAGGGCCACGCGCCGAACAGAGGCTAGTCAATCGGGGCCAGCCTGGCCGGATGACACTGACAGGTTCAGCACTGTGCTGATGCTGCAGTTGCTGCTGCTGCTGCTTATCCTTGTCATGCTCAGGCAGTGTCGGCGCTGTCTCAGGCAGCAAGCTGTCTTCGACTATCCTCTCACCCCACAGTAGAAGGCCACTGGCAATCACTAGTTGACTCAAAGATGGCTGGAGAAGGCTGCCCACTAGTAGATATCGAAGATGGAAAAGAAGAAGAAGAAGAAGAAGAAGAAGTAGCTGAAGAGGCAGTAGAAGGGAGCTGTGTGTGTCTCGGCGATGTGACACTGGGCACGCAGACTGCAACTGCCTAGATGTTAGCCAGCGCAAGAAAGCTAATGCACAGGCCGAAGAGCACAGTGGCTGAGGAGCCTGTCGGTTTGAGGAGTAAGTAAATCGTCTTTTTTCCTTTCTTATACCAAACACACACGCACACACTTTGGTTGGTTGTCAGGAGCCGAGGAGTCAGGCGAGCTGATCAGTGGAACGAGAGTGTCCAGACGAGCAGCGGATGGCAGCAAGTTTTATGGAAGGCAGATACAGCCGAAAGCTGCATTCACTGTCCAGGCGTAAAGGAGATCTGACTAGTTGCTCACTGCTGTTGCTGATGCTGCTGCAGCAGCTGCTGGGAAGTGCTCTGGCGTTAGTGGTCGTGTGCGACACAAAATAGGTGATGGCACTGAATGGCCATAAGTGATAAGGCCTGTACGGTGATCTAGATCGAGCGACAGCACTGCAATGGCAGTGGCTCTGTGCAGTCAGCAGAGATGGTCACTGCTGCCCAGAGAACACTGTCCAATGGCCACTGGCACAGGGACAGACAGTCTTCAGTGGAGAAGGAAAGAAGGACGCCGAAGAAGAAGCACACGCCTTAATGATCTTTGGTAGCTGATGATTCGAAAAGTGGAGAGGGCACTGGAAGAAACTGGCAAACAGGAGAAGAAGAAGAAAAAGTAGAAGTGATTCGAGTGAAGTGTGTGAGAGAAGTGATGAGAAGGCACTTTCAGCACTGCAGCTTCAATCGCCTAATCAGTCTACCACAAAGACTGGGGAATCGGTGAAAAGTCTGGTCACTGCCGACTGAAGTTGACGGCTCTAAGTAAACAAAAGACACTGTGAAAGTGTGATAGGACAGCTGGCGGCAAGGACCGACAGAGTCGCACGCCCAGACAGACTAGCTCACTCGCTCGCTTGCTCTTATTGCGACAATCTCTCACACTGATGCTCACACACTTCCTCCACCCTTCTTTGCATAGAAGGCAACCAACCAGAAAAAGGCGGTAGAAGAAGGAGGAGGAGGCAGGCTCTGCTCCACACGCTCTCCACCTTATCAACGTATCATATCAGACATTAGAGGGGCATTAGGTTAGACACATCAGAGCACAAAGCATCCTCACCGTGTTGTGTAAGCGGTATACCTGTAGCGGGTAAATTCACTCTTCTATAATCAGATAAGGTATCAACCTAGATTGCCATCGAGCGACTGAGCACGATTAGGCTGAATGCGACTTGATGCGGGCATCCATCATCGCTCAGTGGGTTGCCAAGCATCACTGTCATCCTCTTCTCAGTTCTCCAGCAGGGGCAGAGGGTGGTCGAGGTAGAAAGGGACTTGCCAGGACTAAACTTCAGTTTAATTTCACAGTGGACGAAACGGAAGAGAAAGTCGTGGTAGTAGTAGTAATGGAGGTTGACTGCTGGTCACTGCTCAATCAGCGATGATGGCCAATGAAAAAGACAAATGAAAGTCAAAGAGAAGTGGACGTTGCCAGTGGTCAGGTGCCGCTGGGACCGGGTGTCAGCCTGTCGTCGTGATGTTGTTCATCGAGCTCCTCTGGGGCAGCAGCAAAGCATGCTGAAGACACTCGACGAGACGACGAGACGGCGTCGACGACGGCGACGGCAGCGACGGACAGCTGGCTGTGGTAGGGCACACACTGCAGACTGAATATTGCCAGCAACGGCAAAAGCAGCATCGCCTGTTTCACCATCTTCAGGACAGTGTACATCGGCGGTGTACACAGGCACAGAAAGCTGTAATAGCGAGCTGCTTCATAGTCTTCTCTTCTATATTTTCCATGTGCCTCTCTCTCTCTCTCTCTCATGCTTTCTGTGCTACCACTGACTCTGGACACATTTTAATCTGCTTCTCCCTCAGCAAAAGCAACTCTCAAATCAACAGAAATCGAGATCTGCCGTTGCTGCTGCACACAGCTCGACAGGAGCTGTAAATGGAAGGCTCGAGCCAAGCTGGTCGCCAGCAGAGAGTGCCGCCATATATATTCTATATAGCATCATTCGTCACTGTACAGGAGCAAGTATAAGAGCAGGCAGTAATACATGGGCAGAGAAAGAGAGAGGTGCCATCGAAATATACTTTCCATACATTGTCGAAGATATGTGTATAATGCTGCGACTGAAGTCAGCCAGCCAGGGACTGCGAGCTATGTGTGTGTGATCTGACGAACTGTTGAGTGCCACTGCCAGTAGTGCAGCACTGTTGGCCGTCGACTAGCTAACTGCTAACTGAGTTCGGAAACTCAAATATCCGCAACCAATCAGGTACACACAGTGGCCATCGAGCTACTGCTGCTGCTGTTGATGGTCACTGAGCAGTGGAAGGCCCACTTGACGCAGCACTCTTCATGCAACGCACGGCCCAGTAAATGGCACTGAATTTAAATACACACACACACTCTGAAAATGATGATGGGCAATGGCAGCACTTTTTGGTAGCAACGGTGATAAGTCTGCAGAACGTCAACTTGTGGCGATGCAGTGTGCGATAGAGTAGCTCCACTCTGGATGGCAAATATTAACAACTCGCCAGTCAGTGAAGCAGTCGTCAATCGCCGTTGGGCGAATCGCATCGCTCAGCTCTCCTGCACGGGTCTTATCAGTCATCAGCTCTTCGAGATGGCCGAACCTTGTTCGTTTGCCGTCTCTACACCATCGCTCGATCACCATCGTGCCTGAGCGTCTCCGTCGTTTCGACGCAAAGACACACATACACGCACAGATAGACACAAAAAGCGACAGTCAGATTGCAGTTTGGGCAGCAGTGGCAACCACAGCTAATTCTTATCAGCCCTGGGCTGTCTCTGAGTGAACCTCCATTCTAGTGAATACCTACTTTTCTAGTCCAAAGATCAGCTGTCTGCAGAATTGATTCAGGGGGACTTTGATCCATCGGCGGGAGCAGTGTCACTGCCAGAGCAACATGTGCCTTCTTCTGCCTGCAATGGAGAAAACGGCCACTTTGCGCATCCACTGATGCATCGCTCAGGCGCCTGGCTGGCAACAGACGAGTGAGATCCCCAAACTGGTCACTTGAGTTGTCTCGTGTTTGGCTGAGGAGGCAATGATGGCTTATGGCTGCTCTCTCCACCACTACTGCTCGATTGCTTGGGTTGCCTTGGTGAGCAACGCCACTTGCCGCATTGAGGTTGCTCTGTGGACAGCCAATCAACCAACTAATGCCAGCACTTTGGGTCCGAAGAAGAAGATGAGGAGGAAGAAGAAGAAGAAGGCCGCAGAGTGACGGCGAACAGTGGCACCAATATCAAGTGAAGTGGCTGATGATGAGGCAGATCACGCGCTGTGACTGCTTTCTGTTTGACGCCTTCGAGAGACTTCTTCTTATCAAGGTCCTCTGCCGCTCCACTTGAGGAGCCACCGAAGCAGCAGCAGCAGCAGCAGAAGGAGCACACGAGTGATCAGCAGCAACAATGTCCCTCACTAAGGCGATGCTTAGCTGAGCTGTGTTGAGTTGTGAGCCAGGCCACGACCGAGTTGACATCTGTTACTGGACAAGACAAGCACTGCAGTGTTAGTGAATTGCAAATTGGTGACGGCGCTAAGGTGATGCAGCATCACCAGCGCCAGCCAGAGGTAACCAGTAGTGTCAGCCTAGCCAGTTAGCAGTAATCATTTTATTAGCAGTTCTGGCGGTGTGCCGGTAAAGGTCTAAGCTTTAATTAGATGTATATAAATAGATTATAAAAACAATTACAATTTAGGCAATAGACAAAAGCTAAGCATTTCAGCATATAAAGCAGGTATTCCTCTCCTCTTCAGGCAAGTATTTAACATGAATTAAATTGACAATTTTAATAATGTATAAATCATAGCAGAATTAAACTCGCTTCCAATTCTCATGGTAGTAACACGAAGCGACCGATGGTATGATTCTTGTTTGTGAAATATAATAAATGTGCCGCAGCAGCAGTGCATCAACAATTACGCCTGCCTTCTCGCCTCTTCTCACTCTGGTGTGCTGTTCACCAGGCACTAAGCCTGGCAACAGTTGCTCCTGTTCTTGCGTTCCGCGTTGTCGGTTGGAGGAATGGTGATGGGTCTGATGTTGTCGGCAGAGGGGGACGTTTCATCTCCATTGTCGTTGCGGATCTGCTTTTGGGAGACTATTCGGTAGATTTCGGTCAGGATTTGTTGAAATGCGGCTTCTACGTTCGTGGAGTCCAGAGCAGAAGTCTCGATGAAAGAGAGATTATTTCTTTCTGCAATTCAACCAGAAGATTACACATTAAAGCACCAGAAGAGGTAAAAGTTGTGCACTGTGAGCACTTACCAGCAAAAGCTCGGGCTTCGTCAGTAGGCACGGCACGGAGATGGCGTAGATCGCTCTTATTTCCCACTAGCATTATCACAATATTCTGGTCGGCGTGATCTCGTAGCTCGCGAAGCCATCTTTCGACATTCTCGTAAGTAAGATGTTTGGCAATGTCGTAGACGAGCAAAGCGCCCACTGCGCCTCGGTAGTATGCGCTGGTGATGGCGCGGTACCGTTCCTGACCGGCGGTGTCCCAAATTTGAGCCTTGATGGTCTTGTTGTCCACCTGAATGCTGCGGGTGGCAAACTCGACGCCAATCGTAGATTTGCTCTCCAAATTAAATTCATTTCGAGTAAATCTTGACAGCAGGTTACTCTTTCCGACGCCAGAATCACCAATCAAAACAACTGAAAAGAAAAGAAGAAAGTAGAGAAGGAGAGTTAGTGAGTGGGTGGTAATGTGACGGCGGCTTCAAGTGAAAGGTGGCGTTCACCGTTCACAGCAGCAATGTATGTGTGTATCCTCTCGCCAGTCATGAGAAAATAAGAGATGAAGAGACGGCTGAGGAACCATGCGTACCTTTAAACAAGTAATCGTACTCGTCATCTTTGGAGCCCATGTTTCAGGTAGTTGAGAAAGCTCGGCTTGATCGGCGGCGGTGGCGGAGACGAATGGGTACTCGGCAGAGTGAGACGAAACGGCTGGACGGGAGGAAGAGAAAGAGAAGAGTGTCAAATAGGAGCGCGATGGTCGAGGACAAGCAGTGATCAGCTTGGCAAACAGTTGTTTAGCAAACGGCTACAGAGCCTGAGTCACAGACAATACATACACAGACAATTACACAGCCAGTGAGAGTGAGACACAGACCGACACACACTACACCCACTGGCCACAAGTGACGTATCAAGTCAGTCGCTGCGTTGGGCTACCTTTCGCAGATACAGCGCCGCAGACCAGCAGACCTCGGCTTTGGTGCTGGCGACGGGCGACGCAGACGGCTCGGATGGCGGCTGTGATGATAACCAGGCTAGGCCGATGGCGGCCAGGTGATGATAGGAGAGAGAGAGCGAGCGAGAGAGAGAACGGAGTGAACGCAGCGACGGCGCGATCTTCGGCTAAATTGGCCAACGAGTGCTGCTCACGATGCGATGACGCCCCGAGCGATGTGATTCGGGGGCGGGGCCATGGGCATCGACTGATTACTGGCACGGCAGATGGCGCCTTAGGAGAATTGTGGTTTCGGGGAAATATCTTCAAAAGATCTTTAATTTGACGCCCGAATCGGGTGTCCTCAGCTGGCAAACAGTAAGTTGCATGCTGACCAAATACACTCACATTTTTTCAGTTATTTTTTAAATCTACAAGTTAGAGAGCAGACGGCATTTGTAGCTATTTATTTGCCATGGGATAGAATGGCAAAGATTCTACAGGCGTGCATTATTAGGAGCTGAGTTGGCGAAGCTGCTGATAAGGAGTACCTACGCCTGGCGGTGATTACGATAAGGTCAAAGTCAGATTAACTGATGACGATGCCATTTGTTACTACGTGACAACGGCTTTTCTGTCCTGCCCCTTCCAATGAAATGACTGTCAGATGAGTAACATCTGAGGACTACTACGACTCGTAGTGGCGGTGAACACTCACGAGGTTGTTACCTGATAAAATAAAATGATAAACTCCAAATTACCGCTTTTAGACGTTTCTGTAAGACTCATTTGGGTTCATTGATGATTGTAAAGTTGTAAAATATTGAAAAGAAACTTGTCGAGAAGTTGCGCGCTCAGGCAACTTTCTTGGCTAAATCCACCCCGAAGGTTCAGTCTAGTGCTACCAGAAACAAAAGGAGCACATTTTTACTTTGCGGATTTATTTTGTGTGATTTCATCTGTTTGGATCATTTCACTACAAACTGCGACTTTCTCTTTGACATTTCTTCACGTTACGTCACCTGATACGACCAACTCTTTTGAGCCATGGCTGACCTGAACGACGACAGCATTAACTTGCGAGCACTGCGAAAGATTGACAACCAAATTGGCGAAATTTTGTACAGCGCCGGTCAAGTGGCCATTTACTACTACAACATTGACGAAGTTAATAGTGTCGATACAAATGGCGGCGATGGCCCAGACAATGATGGAAAGTGGCAGCGCAAAGAAATCGAAGGAGCGCTCTTTTTCGTACGACGTCTCTCCCAGCCGGAGTTTGCATTTGTTGTCGTCAACAAGCTGAATACCATAAATCTTGTACAAAAAATCACAAAGGATCTCGAAACTAGTGTTCAACTGCCCTATCTCATGTACAAAAACACCGAAAGTGAAATTTACTGCGTCTGGTTCTATGATAGAGACCAGTGTTCTATTCTGAACCAGAAAATCGTTGAGGTGATTGATAAGATGAAAACCATTGAGACGAACAACTTTAACGGCATCAAGTCCGTTCCGAACCACAACCCTGCGCAGTCTGACCTTCTCAAAAAGATGCTGAGCATGGAAATTGCTCCCAAAATAGCCCCTCGACCTGCACCGCAGATTGATTCCCAAATCGATTCTCAAATCGCACCAAAAGTTCCGAACATTGCCCCGCAAGCGGCCCTGCAAGTGGCTCAACAGATCGTTCCGCAGGTCGCTCCTCAAATCGTTCCACAAATGGTCCCTCAAATCGTTCCAACAACTACCAACAACATCTCTGTTCACAAGGGCAAAGACTCGGAGCACCCATTGTACCTGTCAATGGAGCAGCTGAAGAAGACGCTTGTGTATCTGCTCCAAAACGATGCAGACTTTTTGCACACCATTCACACCACTTATGTTGACGCCATCAAAAAGTAACCATTCAAGACGATGCACACACACGAACAGATTCAACATGCATTTAAATACACTATCCATTACTTAGTTTTTAATATAACACCCACCACACACTCACATACTGAACTCTATTACAAGACAAAATGATAATGAAGTAAAGTTTTTAATTCCTCATTTACTGTGGTTTGGGTTTAACGCTGAAAAAGCCACTGGTGTTACTAAAGTACTTTGCATTGGCTTCATTGACCTTCTTCTCAGCAGCAAGTGGGTTGTTGATTTCCAGGCCTTGTTTCGGCGTGAAGGCAATCGACGAGGCCGTTCCCGAGACGTGCTTGCGCACCGTTGTTGTGCCTCCATATGTGTTTTGCTTTTGCAGATTCTTTTGAAGGGTTTTGGAAATGCGCACTTTAGTCTTCTCGTCCACCTGCGGAGCTCGAATACGCCCGTGTGCGGATTTGCCCATCTGACCAGTGGAAAAACCCAGGTCATTCTGATAAGCGTCGTCCTCAATTTCACCGAAATTCAGGCGATTAGCTTGCTTGCGAAGATCAGTGATCATTAGTCGCTCTTTCAGTTTTCGAACTCGCTTGCCGCCTCGTTTCTTCTGTGGTTGATCGATTGGCGCAGGCAGCGCTTTCACCTGCTTCACCGGTGGTGGCTCCTGGAGTTTGTCCAGCTTTCGTTCGATTTCTGCGCGAAACTGACGACCCATTGAGCCATCAGGATAGGAATGACGAGCATCAACTCGAGCAGCCAGAGTGCACTTGTTGGCCACCTGAGTGGCTGCTTCTTTGCGAAAATCTGGCGGTGTGTTTTGAACGAGTTCAGAGTAAAATACAAAGCCTGTGTTCGGCATGATGTTGGTAGTGGAAAAGCCAGCCAGGGTCTTTCGTGTTGAGCCCAAGGTTTTGACGTTACATGAGGGCATTTTCGATAAGTTTGTCAGTCCACCCGCCAGACCCATTAGCTTGGCGGCAATAGAAGCTCCGGTAATGGCTATAAACAAACACAATACAAGATTGAAAACACAAAAATATTATAAATATAAATGTCAACTTACCGGTGATATTCGGAGCAATAAAACTCATTCGTGATTCGACAAACTGGTAAATCTTCAGTTTACATTGATTAATTTCAATAGCTACATTACACGCATCCAGTATGTAGTTCAATTCATCCTCTGACAGATTGGTTCCTTGTGTTGTAGAGGCAGTCACTCTGACAACCATAATCGTCGCTTGCGTCAAAAACTGCTGCAAGTTTTCATTGTTTTTTACATTATCGAGATTATTGCCCAGCTCTTTCACTGTCATCAGGTAGTCCAAGGCGTTTGGAACCAGCGATTCGAGTTCGGGGAAACGCTTCGCATACTTGTCACGCACGAATTTGTGACAAACGTTGATGTCGTTGTCAATTGACACTGCTAGAGTGTTTGCTTCGACGACGAGCTTGTACTCAGGATGAGACTCAACTGGGCCGTCAATTTGACATTTTGTAAAGGAAACTAAGTAAAAAAGAAGTGCAAGTTAGTTGGAATCTATTCAACTTTTTTATCATCCAGCCTACCTTCCCCACTGCTTTGGCGAGCACTGACCTCGGTCATTACACGTTTCAGCTCTTCGCTGTCAATTATTGTGGCCAAGTTCCGAACTGAAGTGTACTGCTTCTGGGTGGACTCCGCCTGGCCATCCACCAGCATCGGCTCTGCCTCAAAGTCCTCTTCTTCCAGCACATCATCGTCTTCCAAATCGGCCAACAGTTCATCAGCTAGTGACATGTTTAAAAACGTAAAACTTGTCCAACTTTAAAAGTAACTTACAACTTCAGGGAGCCGTCAGTGAACTTGACAAAATGGGCAATTCTAAGCTGGAGTTTACACAAAATCACAATAACAATAACAACAACCAGCTTTTCTGGCCGGCTGTCGCATAGGGTCCCCTTCACATACAACGACTCTCTGACCATTCCTTTTCCCTCTCTCCAAACTTCGCATCCCCTGTGAACGGAGATGGATGCAGTGAAATGATCACTGCAGATGATGCAAACTGTGAGCTGTGATTGCAGTGCACAGCACATTTGAACACTATACCCCAGGGTTGACAAGTGCGCCACTGCCGCTTGGCAACAGCCGATGACACTTTGTCGGTGGTCAGTGGCCTGATGGATAGCATAGATTGCAAGTGGTGACTGCAAATCACCAACTGACGCGAAGAGCGGCAAACTAGTTCTTCCCCAGCTGCCCAGTGCCAACTTTATCTTTGTTCTTAGCTTTTATTTACTTAAATCAAGATACAAAAATTTAGAAGCAAACTGAAGGAGGATAATAGTGTAGTCAAAAGAAAGTGAATAATTGCAGTGTTCGAATAAAAGCTAAGGAATGTGTGGTTAAAGAATAATAAGGTAGGTTATATAGTATATAATTGCATTTAGTATAAGAGTAGGTGCTATCGGCTATTCATTCATCAAGTAATAACATGTCAAGAGCATTGGTTATGTGAAGTGTTGGGAGTAGGAGTTGGTTAGGATGTTGGTTCTGTGGAGCCAGTGGAGGTGGTGGTGTTGGTAGTGTTCGGAATTAAACAATCTGCGATTACTCGATGTTGCAGGCCATGTACAGCATGTCATCAGGAGCATCATCAGGGATTGCCTCATGTCCAGGTGGTAAAAGTTCAAAGCCAATAAAGCTGAAGAGGCGAATCAGAATGTCTGAGAAAGTGGAGGAAAATGGTTAATCAGGATAGAGGTACACTTTCATCCGACGGTTACTTACTTTTGTTGGACTTGGCCTTGTCGAAGTAGACAATGACCTTTTTGCAGCATAGTTCTTCTTCGGCAAACTCCAACAGTGCAATAAATGCCTCCTTTGAGTTGTCAGTAGTGTTGTTTGGTATATGCACGAAAAGCTCCTCTTTGAACAGAATTGAGTCCCACTGAGCGGTCAACGAGTCGAGGAGCGTAATTTTGAGTGTAATTTTAATTGCCTGATGACGCGACTGCTTAGCAAGCTCGCCAATAGTTGGAGGGGCGAGCTTCGAACTGACCGAATCCTCGTTGACAGTTATTACCGATGAATGGCGATGCAATGTGATTCCATTGTTAGGGACATCAGGAGCACCTGAAAAGTGGGCAGAGATTAGTACAGTTAGGGTAAAAGGTCAAACAGCAAAGAGCTTACCACAGGGGTCCTGCACCCAGCGAAACGCAGTAGTGGCGCAAGGGCGCGAAGCTACTGAGACTACTAAAGTTACTGCAAGTGGAAGGGAACAAAGTTAATGTTTTAGATGATAGTGAACAACCAAAGTATGCATTGGCGCAACATCAAAACATGAAGGTGCCAGTTCAGTTGGGCGCATCATGCCAAGTATTCCTGATGGTGTTTACGCGAAGTAGTATGGAGATGTGCTGATATTAACTGGCTGATATAAAACCACTCGCTTGGGGTCAAAGTCTTGCCAGCACTATCCAGCTACCGCCAGAGCTGCGTGATAAAATTACACTCTGTGCACGACCTTCAAGCACACACACTTGGTCACACGGTACGGGTGTGGAGGATTACTTGTACACTTTGATTTTGTGTTTGTGATTAAACCTATCTTGAAGTGCACAAAGAAAGTGCTTTCTAATCTTTAACTACGCAACTTGGTCGCAAAATAACTGTAAATAATAACGGATGAGGATACATTGGAAACATAGGCTAGCTAAACTGCTACTTTTGCAGACTTTCTGCCCCAAAAGAAGAATCACAGCACAAAACTAGTCAGAATTTAGCGAAAGTATTGCTTACGCCAGCAGACTGCGAGGATGCAGCGCTGCCTGGCAAGAGGAGTCACAACAGAGAGGCACCTGGACACCACAAACACATAAACACAGAGAGACTTACCTCAACTCGTAGAGATTACTACTGGTTAACGCAGGCATTGTTTCTTGAAGTTTTAACGTGGTTTGGGGGTCAAAAGAGGCTAAACCTGGAAGGAGAAGATCAAGGTGAGTTGCAGGGTAAGGTGGGTTGAGTGCCAAGTCTGGGCTCGGGTGGAACGCTACTCACCGACTTTAATCATACCGAAGAGCTTGTGAGCAGGAGAGTGAATGACTGCGAGTGCGTCACATCATCCAGTCGACATCAGATTTCTCGAGAAAGATCATCACGCACACCAGCAGCAGTGGTGGCGCCCCTACTCTTCACAGTGCCACTGCCACACTTCTACAGGAGGCAATCCGCACTGCCAAACCGTACAGTGGGAGGAGCCCTGCTCACACTAATTAAACAATTAATTGGTTTGAAATATTGACTGGTTATATGTCATTTTCTAATGTACAAAATGTTTCCGGTCCACTACACCATTCTGAATGCTGCTGGTTTCTTAGCTTTTAATTTATGTTTTTTGGAATTTTTGTCTGAGAAAGCTGACTGTATTTTCAACCGCGGCCCTTTAACACACTGGTAGTAGTGATTTGGTATATGACGTCAACCGTCGCTGTACAAATTGATTTTTTTCTTACCATATGGCTGTGATTGTTGTTGTTGTTTTCTGCCGTGAGCTCACACCTTGAAAACACGGCAATTGCTTTCACCAACTGATTCAGAATTTTAAAAAACCTATAATACTATGGCGGAACGAAAGGCCACCAACAAGTACTACCCTCCCGAATGGAACCCATCAAAGGGCTCGATAAACACCTTCAAAGGCAGTCACCCGCTACGAGAGCGAGCCCGAAAACTTGATCAAGGAATCCTGGTAGTTCGTTTCGAGCTACCGTACAACATCTGGTGTGATGGCTGCAATAACCACATTGGCATGGGCGTCCGCTACAATGCTGAAAAATCAAAAGTGGGCATGTACCACTCGACGCCGGTGTTCCAGTTCCGATGTAAATGCCACCTCTGTGATAGCTACTTTGTCTTGAAGACTGATCCTCAAAATTTAGACTACATTGTTGAAAGTGGAGCTCGGCGACAGGAGCGCAGGTGGGATCCAGTGGAGAACGAGCAAATAGAAGTCGACAAGGCAATCAAGAAAAGAATATCTTTAGATCCGATGTTTAAACTTGAACATGATGTGGTTGACAAAGCGAAAGCTGCTACCAACAAGAGTGCTATAGAAAACTTGGAGCACTTTCAAGAAGATAGGTGGAAAGATGACTACTCTAGCAATTGTGACGTCCGAAAACTATTTCGAACCGAGAAGAAGCAGCTGAAAGATATTGCCAGAAAAGAAAGTGCCTTACTTCAGCGATCCTCACTGCCAATTAGCCTGAACCTGGCCGCCGAAACGTCTTCTGACGTAAAACTGGCCAAGTTGGCAAGTCTCCAGTCGAAACATTCTTTTGAACAGAATCGCCTTCTTAAGAGGCGGGATATAATGAAGCAATCCATATTCGACAGTTCAAAACGCAGTCGATTAAAACTCTTTTCCAGGTCTTCATCTACCATAACGCCCCTCTCCGCCTCATCGCTAAAGGCTGCCATTCAAGTGTCAACGAAGAAATGCAAACAAATACCCTCCTCTACTATTGTACCCGACTATTCTAGTGATTCTGATTAAAAAATTAAACAAAACAGTATTACTGAAAATACATTATATTGAAACAGTGTAGAAGCATTCCTGAGATTAGAGGATATAATACAAATAAAAAAGTGTAGTCTATGAGAAAGAGAGCATTGAAGGTTAAGTATTGAGGCATGAAGAGACCAAATGTCAAGTCGGAAGAATAAAGTTAAACTCATAGGTTGACAAGATGAAGGAGAGACTTAGATCAGTGGAAGTGCTTTTTCAGTGACTGGAAAATGCATTAGAGTCTGCACTGGAAGCTGTCATTGTCGAAGCTCCATTTGACGCTGAATTCTGATGCTTTCTGAAGTGAAGCTCCAAGTTATGCTTCCAGTAGCTGGCGTAATTACAATCGCTAAACGTACATCGAAAGTTTTTTTCTCCGTGCATCAATGAGTGCTGCTTTAGTGCCATTTTGTACGCGAATGATTTGCCTACAAATAAAAGTAGAGCAATTAGAATCGTGCGGTAAGTCCAACTACTCCAGCGACACTTACCACAGTGAAGGCAAATATGCTTCAGAAGATTGCTGCTAGCACTCTTGGAAATGCGACTAGTTTTGCTGCTTTTGCCGTTGGTTGAGATTTCGTGATTAGAAAGTTCCTGTAATGAGTGTGACACATTTTGCTGCTGCTGTTGCTGTGCCTCTTCCTTAAGTGGACTTTCGGCATGCATTTCAAACTCGGAGCGATCAGAATTGAGCAAAATCATGTGGTGCTGCTGCTCTTGAAAGTTCTGCTGTTGTTGATGACCGTTGTTCAAAATCTCCTCGCAGCTACCATCAAATGATGACTCTGATTTGATGAATTTAGAGCCATCCGCACGATGAAACCTCTTTTCATGAAAGTTTCGTGAGCTTGACTGCGTGAATGTGCGGTTGCAACCACTGATTGAACACTTAAAGGGCTTTTCACCTGAATGACTTCGGCGATGTGCTTCGAGGTAGTGTTTGTTAAAGTATTTTGAGCATATGTCGCAACGGGCCATTTTCTTGAACGGAAATGAGCCGTTCTGATGGTTCTGTCGCGTAACATTTCCTCCTTCAATATTGCCTTCATGAGTGCTGGTGCTGTGGCTACTTCCAGCAAAAGGACTGTCACTGTACTCCAACACCTCCAATTCCATTTGAGGTACATAGAGGAACTCTTCCTTGACTTTATCATCAGTGAGGTTGTTTGACATGAGTGTTTGACTGAAGGTCGCCAAATTATTATGCTGGTTACGGAGATGTTCCTCAAGAAGACTCTTCGAACTAAACTCCTCTGAGCATTCATAGTGATTGCACCGAAATTTGGTAAAAGAGGAAATGTTTGGCAGGGGACGTGACTCGGACACATTTGACTGAAGACTGGTTGAGGGGTCAAGGGTAGTTGAAAGTAGTCTCAGCTGTTCTTTGAAAAGATTCTCTTCGTTATCTGGTTTGTGGGGAGACAAGTCAATTGGTTAGATAAATCAAGAAAACAAAAAACAATATTCATGTTTTGGGTGCTCACCGGAGATTCTGGCTTGAGAAACCTGTATGGTTTCGGTCAAGTTATGAATTATTTTGTCAAATTTTATGATGTTGCTTTCGTGTACGGACTTGTCGTTGAGGTAGGCGTTGAAGAGGACATTTTCTTTGCTGATGGTAAAAACCTTTTCCACGTAGGTCTGCATGTGGTACAGATAGTTCCGTATTTTGACATGTCGCTCGGTGAGTGCTATCAGTAGCTCCTTATAATTGCCCTGCTGCGAAAGCAGCATCTTATTTAGTTCTTCCATTTCCCGTCACCGATTCTGGCCTGGTGACCCACCGAGGTAACAGTAGGGCAATTTGAACAGTTGGGTGGGTGGCATCCAGACGGGCGTCTGCACACTCTTCCAACCCGTCTCGTGTCTTCAGCAGATTCCGAATCCCAAGTGTCAGGTCGACAAACTCTGCCAATGTTTTGTATTTGCCTCGCGAGTCGCGACTATTTTGAACATAACTGCATATTCCACAGTCGGCTCACTTCACTTTCAAATTGCTGTGCATCGGCTTTTTATGTTATTGATTACATCATTCCCAGAATACTGAATCTGATATTGTTGGAAGAATACAATATGTCTGCCATTGTAGAGAAAGCACCCTTACCGGGGCCTCTCACAGCATTGTCACCACCAGCTGACACATTCTACCTTGACCAGTTCAAGAACGGCATCTCAGTGGGCATACAGCCGGTCACTAAAAACCGACTTGTTTTTGGCCGAGCACCAGACTGTGATATCCAGTTGGAACATCCCTCCATTTCCCGATATCATGCAGCAGTGTTGTGGTCTCCTAAAAACGACGATGCCTATCAAAAGGGTTTGTTTACAGCTGCTGCTGCATCAGTTTGTCAAAAAGTAACGCTCATCTTTTGTTTACAGGCGAGGATACTACATCATTCTGGTACCTTGTCGATTGCGGCTCAACACATGGCACTGTGTGTAATAAAGTGAAAGTGGACACTGGAAAGATGATCAAACTCAGTCCCAACAATAATGTCATCAAGTTCGGTGCTTCGACGCGCTTCTTCATCTTAGGCTCTAAAGAAGAGGAGGAAAATGACGACGACGATGACGAGCCAAACTCAGTGGGTATTCCCCATGATGCAGACAAAGACAGTGCTGTCGATGAGGGCTGCACTTGGGGAATGCAATTTGCAGAATGTGATGGCGAAGAAGAAGAGACCGGAGATAGTATGGCCTTAAAGTCAATCATTTCGGCAATGAAAGGCGGTGAAAAAATAGAGTCTGCCAATCAAAACGCTTACTCTGAAAATCCATACAGATGCATACAGCAGTGGTTTGAACGGGAAGGACACCACTTTGATTTCAAAGTGGAAACGATCAACACCAAGTTCAAGTGTAACTTTGAGTTGCCCATCGATGGTCAGTGGGTTTCCATCGAAGGGGAACTTGCAAACAGGGTAAGCTCTTTTGAATCATTGATTGTGTCAACTACAATTTGCTAAACTGCTGTTTTTCTTTATATTTCAGAAAAAGGACGCTATTAACAATGCCTGCTCAAAGTGCTGCAGTATTTTGGATCATGCTCAGCTGTTGTTTCCCTGGCAAAAGCAAAATGCCAAAAGCTCAAGGAAATCTGATTTATATGACAATGAGGATGGGTTTGACTTGATCGATGAAACAGTTGGCAGTAGTAAAAAGAAGCAAAAGAAGAGCCATGAAACTGAAACAATTGACAATTATGAGACTCTGAATGCAAAGTGGAAAACGAAAAATGAAGAACTCTGTAAATTGAAAGTCAGGCTGGCCACCATTGGACTTGAGCCTGGCACTAAACCCGAAGTATCGACTGATATAACTGATTCACTCGATGCCTACTTGGCGGAAATGAACAAGAAAAAGTTTGGTTTGAGTCTCAATGAAAAAATTGAAAAATCTAACTTGCGGATACAAATTAAGCAGCTCGAAATGGAACAAAGTAACCTTGAAAAATTAATTAAAATCGCAAAACCACCTGAAGTTAAAATTCCAACTGCTCGAAAACCAGAACCCCCAGTAAAAGTGGAGCCCAGCAGTCCAAAAGCAGTTACTACTCTCAGTGAAAGTGTTGACGTTCCAAGTAACACCTCAGACATCAAATCAGAAAGCAACCTGTCTCCAGTAGTTGCTGTTGAGCAATCAGCACCAGCAGTGGAAGCCACCAGTGAAGTCAACACTGATAAGACTGATAAGGTTGATGAGCCGTCTTTGTTATCACATCACGCGACAGGTCAGATGAAACCACCCACTGAGAGGGTGAAAGTTTCTGCAAAGCAAGTTCGAAAACAACGACAAGAGAGCATTGTCGAAGCTATTGAGAAGGAGAAGAAGCTGGAAAAGGAGAGAGTATTTGTTTCGCCCGAAAGCGAGAGCGACTTTATCGGGTGGCTACCACCAAAGAACCAATCAGGTGATGGCAAGACGCACCTCAACGACAAGTACGGCTATTAGGCTGAACGGCAACAATTGAAACTGTCAAACGGCCACTTTGCATTGAAAGACTGGCTTTTCGCACCATTGATTTACTACCGTCATCGGCAACTTCGGTCTGCCTCATTATTTCACGCACTTAGTGACAACGTCAATTGTTCCCTCTCTCTGCACAGTGGTCAATTACGTTTTTTGTTGTACAAAATAGGAAGCAAAGAAAGCCATGCATTTTTCTCCTCCTTCTCCTCTTCACTGCCTCTTCTGAGCAAGCAGTTGTTTTTCGGTGTTCAGGGCAAGTGGCGCCTAGAGTTGAAAGTCCACGTAGCGGTCGAGTGGGCAGTGTAAGCGTGTCAGCGAGTGCTTCAGTGCATAACGGGCAGTGTAGGCACACGGCAAACGTAGACGAAGACGAAACTGGCCAAGTGCGCCAATTCGAGCCAGTTTGACGTTGAGGAGGCAGTAAGGCGCCAGTAAGTGCTCGAAGAGAGCTCGGCAACAGGAGCGGTGGCAAGAGCAGTGGCGGAAAACTGGAGAAGGAAAGAGAGAAAGAGAAAAGAAGGGAGCCAGAAGTGAGCAGCAGCAACGGCGGCGGCGGCGGCTGTCTACTGTTCCATGACCGCATGTTGTTCGGCGCTCGGACCAGTGAAGTGTAGTGCTCAGTCCGAGTGCTGGCAATAGAGCTGTGAGTGAACAGTTCAGTTCAGTGCCGCATCCAGTGTCAGCAGTCTTGAAACACAGGTCGGAGTCATCACACACTCTCCAAGACACTCTTCAAGAGACAGTCTTGGCGCCCACAGCTGGTGGTGACCACTCTTGAGTGCCATTGCATTGTTCCACCAGGCATGTTCGGCTTGCATTAATTCTTCGATTGTTTGCCGCCACCGCCACCACCACCACCACCACTTTCAACTCCACCGCAACGTCCATCCTTCGCCTTCATCTCGCCTCCTCATCTTGCTCTTCACCTGATGTGTCTCAGTAATCATCAATCATTACCAAGTGAGTGAGGCACTGTGCAACACTGTGTCTGTGCCACCTACCAATCAGTGGTCATACACACACACACGCACATTTGTTTGTGTTCCTCTTCTAAAGTGTGTTTGTGCAACTGTGGCTTCTGCCGTTTAGCTTCAGACGGCGACGACGACGACCAGAGCTGCAGTAGTAGCTGGCCAGCAGAAGCAGCAAATCGGTCGCCGACGATCTCTACCGTGGTTGGCATTGTTCAGCAGTTCAACAATTTTTTTGACTATCAGCAGAGGCAGCCACTGAACAAAAATTGGCCTAAAGCAGTTGAGAGCTGTTGGCGAGCAGCAACAAAAAAACCCAAGGAGGAAAAGAGTGCTGTCAATTTGGGACAAATCGTCGCTGTCACTGTCTGCAACTCGCCAAATCGTCACACGTACTTCGAAGACACACACTACTACAACTATTTGCTCCGATTCGATCTACTGTCTAGTCTACACAAACTCTCTCTCACACTCTCATCACCGGCGGACACTGGCGCCAGACGACATTACTCTTTGCCTCTTTAACCCATCGACCACCATCGATCACTGGCACTGATCAGCCTGCACTGAGCTGAACTGCACACTGCTCATCATCGTCATCATGTCCATCGAAGAGCAGTTTAACGCCGCCGTTAAGGTGATTCGCTCGCTTCCCAAAAATGGCAAGTTTTTTTCTTTTTACAGGGCAGCACATTTCTCTTCAGTAGTCCACAGTAGCTCTAGTGCCCACCTGACTAGTGTGCAGTCACTGCCATTGCCATTGCCACTCGCAAAAAGTTGACACATTTTGCGTCATTTTCCCCTCTCAGGTTCCTTTCAGCCTTCCGACGAGCTTAAGCTTACCTTTTACGCGTTCTTCAAGCAAGCCACCGAAGGGCCGAACACGACGAAGAAGCCGCCATTCTATGACATTGTCAACCGGTACAAATGGGACGCCTGGAAGAAGGTGGGAGAGATCAGCCGACAGGAGGCGATGGTCCTCTATGTCGAGGAGCTGAAAAAAGTCATTGAGACGCTCTCTATGAACGCCGAAGTCTCCGACTTTTTGGACATTTTGGGGCCTTTTTACGAATTTCTGCCTGAAGAAGTGACCCGCAGCAAAAGCAACAGCAACAGCAGTTCGAGTATATCTTCTCCCAGCAAGCGAGCTGACGCCTTTCAAGAGTCGCTGGACGACCAAGTGACGAGTAGGTCTTTGTGTTCCTAGAACCTTCCCCCATTTACCACCTTTGGTGACACGGCCCCGTTTTCCGACTCGCGCTTGACCGACCTTACGCCTACAACCTACTTAACCTGCTTAACCTACTTAATCAACTATAGTCGCACAACTACTGATGTGATATATTTGGGCAAAATTGGTGCACCACACACAAAGTATCCATTACTAACAAAAGAATGAAATTAGTCCAGTGGACGCACACTTGGTCAGACATAATATAACACAAAAACTAAGCTGAATAAATTGAAACACCTCCAATGACCAATAATAAAAAAAATGAGTGTGTGTGAGTGTGTCTTCTGGCCATGTGTGTGCCCTCCTGTATGCACTTGCAACACTGCAGATGATTAGCACTGCTGTTACATCCTAAATGCTTGAATTATAATGGTTGGAAGGGGAAATTAAATTGTCGCTCTCCTCAGAGTGCATCACTACTGAAGGACGTTCACACTTCCTTCCTCACTTACTCCACACTACTCCACACTAACCAAATGTCCTGTCAGGCAGTACTAATGACAGCCCCAATTATTAGTTTTTAATCCGCAATGTCGATTGATCAATTCATTTGTCTAATTAGCCATCTTTTTCCTCTTTCCCCAATGCAGCTTCAATGCAGGCACAGTTTTGCACCTATGACAGTGAAGGTGATGAGTTTGCGGACACTGTTGACTTTACTTCGCCCAAGGTTTGCCCATTCTCCTCAGCACTCCCATCACAACAGTTTCACTCATTGTTTTCTTTGTTTCTTCTCAACTTCACCCGCAGAGTGACAAAATACCTGTGATCCTGCAAAACGGCAGCATTTCAAAGCAGTTCAGTACGACAGCTAACAACTGTAAAACAAACGAAGTTGCGACGGCGACGGCGACCAACCTCAATGGACTCAAGTCGGTGGAAAGTAAAAGAGGCAGTGGTAAGAGAGTAAAGCACATCGAGTGTTTTGTTGTTTCTGTCACATCATCATCATCTTCACCGCTAATTATCGTCTTTTCCTCGACGCTGTTCTGCTTTTTTCTCGTTTGCCTCTTTTTTTCTTGCAGCTTCACGCAAAGTGGCAAATGGGCCAAGTGTGCAAACAACGCTGGCCTCCAGTCACTCCAATTGTGCAATTAGCTATGGCAACTCTGGCTCTGCCACTGATCACTCGCTCGGATTTAACGAACAGCTGACGATGGCGGTGTTCAAGCTGCAGCACAGTCTGGACCGGGTCGTCAACCGGATCGATGCCCTCGAGAGCGTGCTCACGCTGCAGTCGGTAAGTGAACAGGATCGATTCAATTTGAGCAGTTCGATTTGAGCCCAATTGGCTTTCAATTGGACTGCTGCTGCTGCTCAGTTACATTACTGACTCACCCGGTGATTGCCTACTGTTGCAGAAATGTCTTCGCGAGCAGGACCGTTCCACGCGACCGAGTGCCATTTCCAAATGGCTCTTTCCAGAGTTGAGTGGCAGGACGACGGCCTTTGTGATAGCCTGGCCGCTCGTGCTCTTCCTCGCGTTGCACTACGTCAAGCAGATACGCAAAAAGTGAACACTTCATCATCATCATCAGGTTTCAGGCTAACAAGAGCAGACTACCATTATCACTTGGTGGATTGGCTTATACAACTGCTGCAATATGATCTGCAATATCATCAATGATACTCTCACACCCTTCTTTCACAGTCAACCTTTTATATCATTCATTTTTCCTCTGGTCGCCTGAGATGCAGCTTTACTGTAACTTATTTTTTAATGGTTCGGTACGCAATATAAAATACTTTTATGATGTTCTGACAAAGTTCACAATGACGACAGCAGTATTAGCAATTTAGAAAATCAGTGATAAATAGAAAGAGTGATGGCCTTTCACTTTTTGAGTTTGCTTTGTACTTGAAACACTGAATGAGATAGATAGAGGGGGAGAGAGGGCTGAAGGGAAGAAAGAACTAAAAAGAAAGAAAGTCAGGATGTCCTGCTGGCTGAATGAAGTTAATCTTAAAATCAATTCGTTGTTTCTAAGAGCTGTAAGCTCCTTATCACAGTACCAGAGACTGGAGTCCACGACGACGTGCAAGAGCCGTAGACCACATCTAAGCTGCACTTTCCTTAGTCGGTGCTTCAGTGCATCTCAATGCTTGACGCCCACTTCCCACTGCGAGTTGCCGTTGTTGGTCATGCCATGGTTGACGCTGCCTGAGCTCCAGTCGTGTGTCCCCAGAATGGAGGTGTAGTGCTTGCTGGAGGTCTTGTTGAAGACGGGAAGCAGCTCGTTGGCCTCACTGGACAGCACCTTCAGGTACACTATTGCGTCAGTGCCGTAGCCCTCCATTGAGGAGACCACCAGGTCACCGTGGAGGTACCTGGCGTAGAGGCGCGATATGGGCAGGCCGTAGCCGTAGCCGGCCAAGGGTGCCGAGTTCTGCCCTGAAGCCGATGGCTTGGGCGCCGTCGAATACATGTAGTGGAAGAGAATGTCTCGCAGCGAGCGAGGTATCCCACCTCCCTTATCGGAAATCTGCAAACACAGAAGAGAACACCTGTTAGCAGTGAACGGCTTAAAGAAATTGAGCTACCGCTACCTTAATGGTAAGATCCTCTTTGGCATTGACGATGGTGATTTTAATAGGCGGCACAGAGTCGCCTTCCCCGTGCAGCTCCACTACAGCGCGCATGGCGTTTTTAAAGAGCTCGAAAAGGATGTGATACAGGTGAGACGGCGTGTACACGATTGTGACTGGTGCTTCAGGATTTTGAGCTACATGCAGAAGAAGTAGTAGTAGATGATGGCTATAAATGAATTGGCGATCGGGGTTTTCCTGTAACTTACAGTTTAGCTGTTCGATATCCAACTCAGGAGAAGTCAGGTAGTACTGGTCACAAAGAAATCGAGCATTGTCATAGGCGTCCAGGGCCACTGCCTTTACGTTACACTGGCGCAGGAAAGAAAGGTAATGAAGAGCAGCGGTTAGATAAACAGGAAATTTTAAACAGATAAAAAAGTACATACATTTGGGTCAATGACGCCAATGTGGCGCGGATTGTTGGCCGCCAAATCAGAGCCAAAGAGAGCTGCGTGCTGGTTGATGAGCATTCGAATAGAGATGCGACTCATGTAGAATCGGTTCAAGAAGTACTGAATACAGTGCTCCGTTTGCTGATCCAGATTGTGGGTCTGCTTCAGCTCGATAATTCCCTGAGCCATCGTCTCGACGACGCTACTGTGCCTGTTGCGGATTTTAACTAATGTATCGCAAAAATTCTCCAGTGCCTTGGGCGAGTCGGCATCCCCTTTTTCAAATGTGAGAATTTCCTGAAAGCTGCGTTCATACCAACTTTGAACAAGCTCCACTGATGGCATCCGAAGAAGCTTATTCGGCAGCAAATGCAACTCTGACATAATGTTTGCAAGCCGGACGGGCAGCTCCTTGCGGAGAAATATAAATGAAGTTGCCTCATTTGCTTCCTTGCCTGGTGTAAACAATTTAATGTTAGCGGTCGGACAGGTTGAACAACCACAACAGCAAAACATACCAAAAGTGAGAAATTTTTCTATTGACAAAGGTGAAGGGTTGAATCGAGAGTAGTAGTCGATATGTTTGAGGACTTCACGATGCAAAATTCGAGTGATGCGCATCTTTCAATTTATGAGGTACACAACAAACTGTACACGGTGAAAAGGCTGATGACGGTGGCGTCGGCGCTTAGAATGAGATTAATTCTGCGACGATAAGACACTGTAGGCTTCTATATAAAAGAAATTAAATCAATGCTTGTAAGCGGTAATCGAAGTCGATGAGAGAAAGAGAGAAAGTGAGGTGAGCTGCACAGTGGGGACACAATCACAGGTTCATTCTGAGAAAAAGCGGGCAAATATGAAAGCGGCTTTGATGTGTGATTCAGGTCGGAATAAGGGAGGAATAATGGGCTAAAGTACAGTACATCGGATGCAGGTCTAACACAATACAGTACAGTGGAGCTGTACGGTGAGTGTGGCTTCGAGTGCGAGTTGATGATGATAATAATAGTAGAAAATGAGGTAACAAGACAACAGACGTCGACGTGCTTTTGCGGCTGGCAACATCAAAACACAAAGTTAAACACACACACACACCATACACACAGCCGTAGAGACTGAGGAGGCAGGCTCAAGCAGACTGACGTTGCCTGCTAGCAAATGCTCGGTGATCCTCAATGCCAACCCCTTGCAAAAAGTACATTCGTATCTGACACACACAACTTGTCGAGATTGCCAGCTGACGCTACTGGTACCGGGAAACATCCCTCACACAACGAGGACTGGCCCAGCAGAGCACTACCAGTGCCCAGTGCACTACCAGGACCAGACTGCTTCAGGCGCAATGACAGCGGGCGGGAAAGAGGTCGCCCAAGTGGAAATATTATACCGCTAAAATCATCACGGGTACTGGCGGCACTGTGCAGTGAGCGGTGTACAGTACACTGTAAAGTATAAGTGTGTGTGTATAGCATAGAAGAAAAATGAAGAATAGTTAAGCAATCCGTCAATGGAGTCGCACAGTAATGGCTGCTGCTGCTGGTGTTGGTGCTCCCAGTGCAAGGGCGCCCACAATCGCTCCAACCGGCATTCTCCGTCATTATTCGCTTGAAACCGGCGTCGATCGATAGTGGAGTGTTCAAAGTTCAAAGCCATCAAGTCGAGCTCACTGGCAATGATGGACACAGTCACGTCAGTGTACCGCGATCAATGCAGTTTATTTTGTTTTTGCTTTTTCTTAAAAACTGGAACTATTACAATTCACTTGGCAGAAAACAACTCCAGCTGATTTCAGAGGGAATTGTTTCCCCTAATTAAGATGATATTTATTGAGCGTATATATCCGTGGCAACTCTGGTCGATCACAGAAAGCTGCAGAAGTACTCATCCTGTGATCCACCTTAGCTGGCACATGTGCGTCGGTGCACTGGCTAGTGACACTAATGACGGAGTATGGTCTCTCAGCAAACAATAAACAGGTGATCAAGGCGCACAATTCAAGTTGAGGGATCAGAAACTGATGAGCAATATTCAATCTGTCGGGCACTGAACAATCCGTGTACAGTTGAGGGCAAGAGAGTTTATTACTGAACAAGCATGCGTGTGAAAGAAAAGTTGTAATAAGCCAACACGAGTTTAATAAAAGTATCAAGTGTATCAAATGCGGTAGAAAAAAATTGAAAGATACCTAGTAAATCGGTTCAAGAAGGTGCGTTTGCCAGAGAAAAAATAAGCTTTCAGTTGGAATTGTTTTTCAAAGCTTGGTACTTATTATCAGTTGAAATGGATTCATTAGCAGAGGCACCAGGTCTGGGGGGCCCAGCGGTTCGAACAGTTTGAAAGCCTTTCAGTTCTTCGTAAGCCTCAGAGGGGGTTCCAAGATCGGGAAATTCAACCGTGTCATTGATCTTGATTTGATTGCGATTGCGAAAAAGAGACACTAAGTCTGAGTCAGCTTTTGCAGGCTGAGCGGCCGGAGCAGCTTCCTGCTCTTCGCCGCCCTCTTTCCATGCCGGAAGGGCTTGCTCTTTCTTGGTAGACTCCTCTTCCTCTCTTTGCACCTCCTCTTTGTCCCTGGAAGATGAATAGGTGATTAAAATGATGAATGTTCTAGTTAAAAGCCAAACATACTTCATGCTCAACGTTTGAATCTTAAGACCCGAATAGTCTTTGCTTTCATCATCATTAAAATCGTTCCACTCGGCTTCAGCGTCCTGCGTAAAGTGAAAAGGGTACGTTTTAGTGATGAGGGAAACACGGTAAAACATTGGTGAAAACTCGTCAGGGATTACCTGAACATAATTATCGAAATTTACATATTTCCTCGCTTTGATCTTGTCGCCGGTAGTATCGCCGCTAGACTTTTCATCAAACTTCTTCTCCAGATCATCGTTGGACAAGCCCTTCTTCTTGACGGTCTTATTCTTGCCCTTCTTGTCCTTCTTGGCAAAGAAATCATCTAGATCACTCATGGTGCTGAAGGGGATAAACAAAGGAAAGGTGATGAGACACGTAGTTCAGGGGTAGAAGAGTGCGCTGCAGCGCCCAGAGTGAACCGTGGCAAAGTGCAATGTGCTCTGTGTCCGGCGTGGCACGTTGTCGCAAGCACAACCCGAAGCCGGCACCCGGGCGCATGGGCGTCAGTGTGATGAAGGCGCCGGTGTAGTGGGCAACTTACGGTGATGCAATCGACCGCTCTGGATCGCCGATGGTCTGGATCGCGGTGCTGGTGGTAGCTCGTTGCTTGTTTGCCTCTCTTCTTTCTTTGCCACTTGTGAAATGTGCAATGTGTGAGTGCGTACTCGGAAGAAGCAGAGAGCAGCAGCAGCAGCAGAGGCTGTAACAACATCAGCAACATCAGCAGCATCAACAGCAGCGCCACTGCTGCAGCGTCGACCGCCAAATTGATCGAGAAAGCGCGAGAGATAGAGGAAGAAAACTAGTGACAACTGACCGGCCTCTTGGGGGTTCTTCTCTCTGAAGATGGCATTCTAAACTAGGCACTAGGTTCACAACGATTCTGTCATCTACAGGCTTTTATTTGCTTTTAACAGCATCGTCGCTTAGTGACTATAAATTGCACAGGAGGCACATGTGGCTTATATAATACATAGCGCAAAGGTAGCAGTATAGTAATATGTGTTTTGTCATGGTTTTTGTACATTTCGTCGGAGTATTCAGCAGCAGGTGTTTGTGCGTGTCGGCATCCTCCTCGATGTTCAGTTCATTCCTTCATTCAGTCCTTCTTTTTACTTATTTCACTTTTGCCATTTCTGGACATATCGTTCTTTGCATTTCCATTTTCACCGGCATTTCTCGCTGCAAAATTGTATAAAACAAGATTGTTGTGAGATTTTTGCTAAAAAAGGCCCCTAATGATTTACCATTTATAAAGTTGGCGAGTGTGTCCCAAACTCCGCCAAAGAACAAGGCGCAGACGAGGTTCTCAAATGGCAGGAAAGGATCGTGGATACCGAGAAGCATAGAGGACAGCTTGAAGTAGATGAAGAAAATTACAATGCCCAGGTAAACTAAAGAATGTGGCGCAGAAATCAGGTCTGTTTTCTTGTCGAGGATGAAGATGATCGAGGCACCAATACTGGCCTTGGTTGCGCTGTAAACGAAAAATCAAATTAAAATTAGCATCTTCACTGAGGGTGCAAGTGCACTTACAATGAGGGCTGCAAGAACTCAATAGAGTTAGGCATCCAAACGCCTCTGAGACACCTCTCGATGATCTTAACAAGAGAAGCACCATTACCTAGTGAAATCAAGTGTATGATTACCAAAAAGTATGACTGTGGTGCAATGATGCAAACCTTTCACAGTGCCGATGATGACCATAATGAGGTGCGAATTTGGGTACAGCTGAGCGGCATGTCCGACGCCATCGTTGATCTTCTTACAGCGAATGACCTCCTTCATAATGGCAATCACCACTTTGATTGGCAGAAACTTGCATATTTTGTAGACAATGTCAAAGGGTGAGTAGAAGATCAGGTACCTGAAACAGTCCTTGCATTAGCATTGCATCATTTCTCTGTTAACAACAGACAGCATACCAGACAGCAGTTCCAAGAATGACGTGGTTGGTGCTTTTGAATGCCTCCACGATGGGCTCACCAAGCAGAAACCCGGAGAGTATGTTGCCCGCAAAAGCAGAGAACATGCAGGAAATCCAACAAGCAAGGGGGTGCTTCCGCGAGAACGCATGATGTCCTGAAAGTGGAATGTAAGTTTGTCAGGCACAATTCCGTTTGTTTTCAGACTCCGACACATACCAGTGGATAGATCTTCGCGCAGATAGAGGCACGTCACGACAAAGTGGGCAATGTCAAAGTAGGGGAACATCTTGAGCTTGGTCAGCTCATTGGAGACCTCGAGGAAGATCATCGGATCCATGGTGAAGCGGTGGTGGAGGTGGTGGTGGGCGGCCTAGTGCCAGTCGACCACTTGTGGGTACGTTGGTGTGTGTCAGGCAGCTGTGTGGCAGGCAGAAACCAGGGAACTGTCTAGCACTGCATTCCCGCAGCCGAATACTTCTGCACGACGAGGTCGAGAAGGCACATGTAGGTTATTATTAGCTGCAAGCAAAGAATCCCGACACTCTCGCGCCAATGCCAATTCGCTCACCATGTATCCCCTTCTACCACTTCTTTTCTCTGCGTACGAGAGAGCGAGAGTCTGGTCGTCTATTTTTTGGCGAGTCTCGCTTGTCGCCACCTATCAACTGGCACCTTAGTGAATGCGAATCTCATTATGACTCGCTGATTGCCAGTCGCCCGTGCCAGAGACGCTGCTTGGCTGCCTCTGGGGTGGGTAAGGCAAAGACAGGCCAGGTTTTCAGTGGTTGACGCAAAAGACAGCTCCATTGATAGCTCCTTTGACGCAAAGAGAGCTAGCCGCCGATAAGTCGCTCTGATTGGACATAAGCACGTCCGACCATTGATCATTGTTTGATATGGCGATCCAAACTAATAGACAGCTGTAAAATGAGCCGCGGAATTTCTGGTAAAAAAATTATGCCGAGACTCAGAACATGAAAAGTAGAGGACTAGAATAGAGGGGCCATATGCGCTTGGCCTGGTTCGGATTTTTTGGCCAATCAAAACAAAAATAAAAAAATGTAACTGCAGATAAAGTCGGTAGAGGACAGCACAGGACATGCAGTTTGTGTCTGACTATTTTCACTTCCAAGTTGTGGTACTGTGAAAACGGTGGTCGCTTGTTCCCTTACGGAAGCTTGCGCCTCGTGTCTTTCTTTTGGCTTCAGCCTCTGCATTTTGTCGTGCAACTGATTTTTTAATCACACTGGTAGAGCGATCCAAAAGCTCATCCACACTACAAAATGCCTCCCAAATTCGACCCAACTGAGATTAAGATCGGTATGTATGCGGTAATGTGCCCGATCAACCTGTTTACAACTTTTCCCCCTTGTTTTCAGTGTACCTGCGAGCCATCGGCGGTGAGGTAGGTGCCACATCATCTCTTGCCCCCAAGATCGGTCCCCTCGGTCTGTCGCCAAAGAAGGTCGGTGATGATATCGCCAAGGCCACCTCTGACTGGAAGGGCCTGAAGATCACCTGCAAGCTGATTATCCAGAACCGTCAGGCCACCATCGAGGTGGTGCCATCGGCTGCTTCGCTGATCATCAAGGCTCTGAAGGAGCCGGCCCGTGACCGAAAGAAGGTCAAGAACATCAAGCACAACGGCAACATTACCCTCGATGAGGTTATCAAGATTGCCCGCACCATGCGCCCTCGCAGTATGGCCCGCAAGTTGGAAGGTAAGCCCATTTAAAGCACTCTTTTGATTAACACTAACACCACCACTACTTTCAATCAACTCAGGCACCGTCAAGGAGATTCTCGGAACCGCTTGCTCCGTCGGCTGCACCATCGACGGCTCCAACCCACAAGATGTGATCCAGAAGATCAGAGATGGCGATTTGGAGATCCCGGAAGAGTAAACTCTCTTTATTTTGAATAAAATGCATCGTATTTTGAATGAAATACACAAAATCATTCTGTGTCGGTTTTATGTTTTGCTGCCAAATTCAGCTGCTAATGGGGCTTTATGAAGAGGAAAAGAGGGCTGCCTTTCTACCAGATGCCACTGGATCGTCCACCAGGCGGGTTGTGAACTCGAATACTGGACTTGCCCACCTTGTCGTCGTCAATCTGCTGTCCGTTCAGGTTGAAGGATGAGTCCTGGTGGGCGAACATCCATTAGTGGTGGTAATCAACAGAACTGTCCGTGCTCTCAAGAGAAGCTCTCTCCCTTACCTGCAGATTGCGCACTCCACTGCGAGTGGACCCCTTGTAGAAGGCAGTTGGACTTACTTCCTGACTGTCGTGCACCGACATGGCCGCCAGTGTATTCAGGTCACTCAGCTTGGGCTGTTCACTGTTGCCGTTCACTGGTTGACTGGGGGCTGCCCCAGCCGCAGCACCACCAGAAATGGCAGCAGCTGCAGCAGTCGAAGGTGCGGCCAGTGCCGGCGGAGCGGCCTCATTGACCGGCGCCTTGCCACTTCGGTCCACCTTGATGGGTCCATTCTTGGCTCTGGTGTTGATGACCCCATAGAGGTAGGGGGAGCTGGGCGGGCAGCTCAGCAGACGACCGGCTCCCTGGGTGACGTGGAAGCCGCTCTCGTCGAGCACCACCTTTCCATTGCTGATGACCACCTGGGGACCGCTGCTGACGTGCATTCCCTCAAAGATGTTAAAGTCCACATTGGAGTGATGCGTCTTCGCGGAGATGGTCTGACTCTTCGGACCCCAGATGACAATGTCCGCGTCGGAGCCCTTCGCCAGACGACCCTTTCGCGGGTAAATGTTAAAGTACTTGGCGGCATTGGTGCTGGTCACCGCCACAAACTGCTTCACATCGAGGACGCCCGTCTTGACCGCCTTCTCCCAGAGAATGAGCAGTCGCTCCTCCACGCCGTTGACTCCATTGGGAATCTTGGAGAAGTCTTTAGCGCCCATTTCCTTCTGTTCAGTGCTGAAGGTGCAGTGGTCAGAGCCGGTGGTCTGCAGCTGCCCCGACGCCAGCAGGTGGATCAGGTGCTCCGAGGTAGTCTGGTCGAGGCGGAGCGGCGGCGAGAGGACGTGCGCCGCGGCCACTCTCCAGTTGCGATCAAAGTAGTGCGAGCCGTCGGTGCCAAAGCCAGCGGTGATTGACTCGCCCAGGACGAGGCAGCCTCGGTTGCGGGCACTGGCGAGCACGTCGGCGGCAGAGCGACTCATGACGTGCACCACGTACAGTGGGCAGTTGACTTGGTTCGCCAGGACAATGGCTCGATTGGTCGCCTCCGCCTCCACCTCCTCCGGTCTGCTCTGCAGATGACCCTCCGGCCCGGTGACGCCCTGGCTCTTCAGCTTCTTCACATTGTAGTCGATTATTTCGCCGTTCTCGGCGTGCACCAGCGCCAGTGCGCCCAACTCGCGGCACTTGGCAAAGACGGCAATCAGCTCTTCGTCAGTGAGCATCAGATCGCCCTTGTAGGCCATGAAGCACTTGAAGGCGTTCACTCCGTACTCCTTCACCAGCGCCTCCATCTCCGCCTCAGTTTTGCCCTTCTTGAACTCGCTGATGGCCACGCGAAAGGCGTAGTCGCAGCAGGCATTCTCCTTGGCCCACTCGTTCCACTTCTTGAAGGCGGCCACCAGACCGACGCCCTTCGGCGGAATGACAAAGTCCATGACGGTCTGCAAAGAGCAAAATATAAAATGGTAATTAGATTCCTCCTTTTGCAGGCCGATGCTCTTTCAACTTACGGTCGTTCCACCGGCGAGAGCCGCCTTCGTGCCACTGTAGAAGTCGTCGCAAGTTGTTGTGCCCATAAAAGGCATATTTAGGTGGGTGTGAGTGTCGATGCCACCTGGCAGGATGTACAGGCCACGGGCGTCAATGGTTCGCACACCACCCGGCACAATGAGGTGCGGGCCGATGTCGCTGTTAGAGGTGGAGAAAGTGGGTTCAGTATAATCTGGTACAGGAAAAAAGAACAGTAACTCACCGGATGATGCCCTCTTCGATGTAGATGTCGGCGTCGAAGATGGCATCGTCGTTGACGCATTTGCCTCCCTTGATGAGAATGCGATTCTGTGAACTCTGCATTTTTAAAGGACGCAAGAGAAGTAAGAAAAACAAAAACAAACAGGGTTTAAAAGACTGATTGAAAGGTGCACTCGTAGAGCAGATCGCAGCGTCAGCAGGCAAATGGCAACGAGTCTAACGAGAGCATGCGACTTTGCGTGTGCGTTTCTGTGTCAGTGTTTGTGTGCAAAGGCAAAAAGAGTTGATGCCTCCTGTGCCGCTTGTGTGGGCAGCAGCTGTGTACCTGCAGGTGAATAGGGATCTTTTTAGCTGAAGAAGGAGCGTTGGCAGCCATGATGCTGAGATGAGGTGAGCTGTTGATCGGCGAGTGCTTCACGAGGTCCGTTTGTCGATTCCGTTTGTCACTGCACTGTATTGACAACCGTTGGTGACAGTGATGCTGAGCTGTGCAAGTCTGTTAGGTAAGTCTGTGTTCGGTTGTGTTGTGGTGTGTGTGTGTGTGTTGTGCGCGGCGATGACAGTTAAACTTTGAAATGATGCTTGCTGAAGAGAGTGAGAGAGAGAGAGAGAGAGGCAAGCAGGCAGACAGACAGACAGACCGACAGATTGGCAGGCAACGCACGGTTGTACTACGGGTCAGCGACAACAATAGCCACAGATGGAGTGGGAGAGAGAGGGAGCTGGTTTGGGGCTGCACTTCTTCGACGCGCCTCTGTGAACACAGCAGCAGTACAAGCACAGTCAACGAGGACAATTGAAGCACGGGCGACACTCCCCTGGCAGCGGAGTCGATTTTCTGGCGCGATTCGGGCAGAGGAAAGAGGGAAAGAGAGAGACAGTCTGGCGACGGAATCGCACTGCAGTTTTATGCTGCTGCTGCTGCACTGGCAAACGGTGGGAAGGTGTCAGAGTGCTGCTGCTGCTCCTGCAGTAGGACTACTGCAGTGCTGTGAACGCTGTCCAAGTGGCCGTTTGCTCTACCACTCTCTCTCTCTCTCACTCTCTCTCAAATGGCGCGCTTTCGGTCTCTATGACAGCACCGGCCTTCTTCTTCCACACTCTGCCGGCACGTCCCGGGATTGAGAATGGGCCACTGTCTATATAGACACTGCGGCAGACGGTTATCACTTCTTATGCACTTCACATGCAAATACACACACCAAACAGTCCGTCAGTTGTTGATCATCAACTTGATATCGGTATTAGTGACTGCACTATGTGTCTGTTTATGTAAGAAGAAGAAGAAAAGGAAGATGGCCTGGTTGCGTAAACACTCCAGTGAGCACAAGCTCATCTGGTAATTGGCTGCTGATGACTTGGCAGTACAACTGCTGCTGCTGCTGCTGTGTCGGTCAGTGGCCTTGGGTGTTTAGCAGAGTTGAGACTTGACAGTGGAGAAAACACTGCCTTCTGGTCAGTAGTGGCAAACACAATCTGGTTAGCAGGGAGGGGAAAGAGGATGGCACTGATTTGTCTGCCGATCTGTCGTCAAGTAGTCTAAATTGGCTACAATCGGCAAGCATCTGTGTCGGCGTGGCAGACAGCTTTTCAGCTTCAGTAGATGCTCATCATCAAGTGGTCTTTGAAGATGGAGATCGGACACGCATCTGGCATTCACATGGCGACTATCCGCTCTGTGCCTTCAATTGGGGAGAACTTTGAAAATGGCCCTCTGACTTGCGACAGACTGACTGTGAGCCACTGCTACTGCCGCCGCCGCTACCTTAATAGACCAGTCTTAGAGTGGTGATAATAATAGCTCGATATGCAAATGTCAGGATCGTAAAAGTCATAGTGACTGACTGGCTAAAGAAGAGTATATGTGTGTGTGTGACGACAATGAGACATTCCCGTGGAGTAGAAAGCTCATATCGCTAGTGGCTGATATGAGCTGACTAGCCAAGAAGGCAGAGAGGGCGAGAATTCAAAGTAGAGCCACTTGGAGCACAGCGCTGAGGATAGCGGATGTTGAAGGCGAGACTGTCTTGACAGCCACAGAGAGAGGGAGAGGTACTCCAGAGGTGTCACATTGGGGTGATAGCAATTGGCACACTTTGTGAGAAAGAGACACGCAAACAGGCACTGACTGCTTAGCTCCGTTTTGGAATAAATAGAGTTGAAGCATCTAATATCAAATGAATGCAAATAGATATACTTACTTTCGCGGACATGGCGGAAAATGGCACAGAGAAGACTGACTTAGACAGGTGGTACCGGTGGTGATGACCAAGCGGCGTCGATGTTTGCGGATAGTGATGATGATGCTGGCTGGGCTGATAATTGCGAAGATTGTGGTGGTAGTCGTCAAAGGCAGTGCCTGCCCGAGAGACGACGGGGAAATGAAGCGGTGATAAAGAGTTGTCAGCAGCAATTGAAGGGCTTTGCTGGCGCTGGGGCGAGTGGAGGACTTTCTCCTCGCTGAGCGGCGATGACACTGCCGATTGCTGTCCGCTGCTGCAGTCATGCGGAGAGTGAGGTGGCTTCTCACCTTGGCCCATTACCGCAAAGATGGCACTTGACTCATTGCGACCTGCCTTCGTGTTTGCCAGCCTCGCCGTCGTCTCCGGCGAGAGACGCCAGAAGAGTGACTCAGGGCTGCTGCGAACGGGGAGCTGGTGGCATGAACTTGAGACGGCCGGAGACGTGCTGAAGATGGACTCTCCGAGGTAGCCAAAGGCGTTGTGGTGCTCTGTCTGGCGGTGTCGCTGCAGTCCGCGGTCTGTTCGGTCAACCGCCTCAAAGAGCGCCAGGTGAGAGCGACTCTTCTGGCGACATGATTCTGACAGATTCCAGGTGCTGACTTCTATCAGGTCCCTAGCAGGCGCCATCGAGCGCAGAGCTAAGGAGCAGTAGTAGCAGTGGCAGTACGATTTTCCTCTACCTGAGTGGTGTGAGTGAGTGTGTGTGTGCTTTCTGTCAGGTGCTCGTCAGTCGATCGAAGAAAAGTGTTCCTCAGTGATGGCGCCTATTTAAATAGCACCGTTCAGTGGCGGTCGTAGGGCGTTCAGTGGCAGCGTCTGCACTGCACTGCACTGGAAGGGACCTGACACCTGTAGCCGCTTGCTGGCAATGGCAATGGGCTCATCAATGCTCCATCGATGCCGATGCAGCAGTGGCAGAAAGCAAAAGCAAAAACGTGACCACATTGTTCACAGCTGTTTGCGTGTCCAAAGGACGACGCTTTTCCTGTCTTGTCGAGCCATGCCGTTTGCGCTGCAACCTTCTTCATCAACTTTTCCAGTAGCTCCCTCTCCCCGAGAGCACATCTGCCCGGTGACGGCAGTCAGCTGTTGTAATTGCTAGCCAGCAGCACTCACACTTTCATTCTCCCGTCTCAACTCAACTCTTCCACCCCCAAAAGGACAGCTAGGGGTGTTCAGCACTGAACCGCTGTACACGCTCAAACAACCACAACCACACATTTACACTTTTTATTTAGTACTAATGCTGTCGCGCAACAAAGCAAACACGTCCTCGGCCGTCTTGTCAGTGTTCACAATGAGCATCTTATTGCGAGACTTGGTTCCAACGTCCAGGCTGATGCATCGAGATCTGACACCTAAAACGTGACTCATAAAATCAATTAATTCTTCATTGGCGGCTCCTTCTCTGTTTTGGTGCAATTGGTGGTATAAAAGCAAGCGCCCATTAGCATATAAAGTGGTGGTAATGATGGTACCGGTGCTAGTGCACCGTTAGGAGACATACCTGGCTGGTGCAGCAATCTGTACACTGATGGCTTCATCGTCGATGCTCACTACGTTGGACTTTTTTGCTCCCGGTTTGGCCCAGACCACTAGTCGAATGGAAGATTTGCTGTTGGCAGCGGCAGATATGCATTTAGGAATCGCCGATGACATGATTTGAGATCAACCAAGCAAGCGCACTTCATTTGCACTCGCTAACGCAAACAGCTGATGAACAGAAGCAACATCAACAACAGCAGCAGCAGCAGCAACAGTACTAAAAGTCGCAACCTAAACGCAAGGTAGCGCTCGAGTATACCATCGAACGAGACACATTTTTAAGAAAAAGATTTTGAACAGACAATTTGATAAACCTTCCTTTCAATATTCACTTCATTTTGTAAAACTGTACAAACACAAATAAACTGTTCCTGCTGAACACCTGATTTAGCTGTTGGATACTAACATTCACGTGAAGACACAATGACGTATAACTGTTTAAATGATAGTGAAAAGGAGTGATTGAGCGCGTGAACGTCATTTGAAAGCATAGCATTTCAATTCCTGTTTAGTTGAGGAAAAGGTGCCCTGAATGTGCTCTACCACAGAGAGGATGTGCTTCCGCTGATAGCTGACCAACTAGGCGGCTGCCTAGTGCTGATGGTTTGGCTCGACGTTTTAGGCTGTCTCTCCCTCTCTGCTGATGTGCCCACCACCGTCGAGGACTTGCCACTGTGACTCGTCGTCCTCGTCGCAAATGGGTCAATTTGCATTGTTTTCCTCAGCTGCGTCATCGACCAAACAGCAGCGCCCTCGAAGGCTACTCGGTCCATGGCTCATCACCGGCTCTCCTTCACCTGCTCCACTCTCCCCCATTCCTGGTTACCTTTTAGTGACTACCATTATCTTCCTCCTCCTTCCCATAGTTCCCTGTCAGGTGTTCTCATTAGAAAGTGCTTCTCTTGGATTTGAAAAATGTTACGGTACGCAGTTGAGTGGTCAGTGGCACTGATCAACGATTGTCATTATTTTCCTCTACTTGCAGACACGCCGGAGAACCTATTCAACATTCAGTCATCGATCAACAACACCTTCCTACTGGTGATCACCGCCGACAAATGTCTGAAGCTGCCCACAATCGAGATGTTCCTCGTTGCCTTCGACGAGTCCATCGTCAACGAGGTCGGCAACAAGGAGATCGACAAGCTCGACCAGCGAAAGCTGAACATGTTTCGCATCAACCGCCATCGCCGGTGGTTTGGCCCTGATGAATTACACAACTTTAACATTCAGTCCAAGTTCAAGTTTGCCATCGTTTTCTTTGATCATGCCGGCGTGGTAGACATTGCCATGCAAGACGAACTCCGCACTTGTGTGTAGCACTTTTTCTTGTTATTCTAATGACCTACTAAATGGCCACCTTATCCCGCCAACAGTTCCATCAAATCAAAGCTCCACAACTGAACTTGTGCTCATCGCCTTTCTGGGCATTCTTCTGCTAATAACTTGCATTCTCTTGGCCATTCTAATTTACATGTGCGTAACAGTTAACTATGGAACATAATATCACTGCTTATTCTACAAAATTTTCACTAACCACACAGAAACTACTTTGGCAGCGGTCAACTGCAGAGTTATCTCATTTTCTGGCGCAAAGAGGACAATCGTAAGCTGATTAAAGGTGAGAAAGAGAAAATCTGAAACTAGCGAGTTAATCACGTTATCACTACAGCTCGGTACTTTGTGGAAGAAGACGGAAGCACCTCATTTGAGCCCAAATCCAATGTGATTCAAGTTAGTGAACTGTTGACCACAGTGCCAAAACTGTTGGAAGGTGATGCGCTGAAGGCAGAGTACAACTACGTTCCTCGATCGCAAATGTTCAGTTGGAATCAGGCAAAGCTGCCTGAGCATAAGACGAAGAATCGTTATGGCAATCTGCTGCCTTACGATAACACACGAGTCATACTGAAGAAGGAATCGCCCGGTGACACTGACTACATCAATGCCAACTTCATTGATGGCTACAAGAAGGCAGGACGGTATATTGCCATGCAGGGGCCAATTGATGCCACCATTGAAGATTTTTGGCGATGCGTTTGGCAGTTCAAGTGCCATCAAATTGTCATTCTGACCAACCTCGAAGAGAGTGGCAAGGTTTGCTTTTTTCGGCTGATATCTGACAATAAAACTAATAAACCCATTTACCTCAGAGCAAATGCGAAAAATACTGGCCGGAAATGAGTCAGTTCTATGGAAAGATCAAAGTGAGCATGACCAAGACTGAGCTGTTTGCCGACTACACCATTCGGCACTTTCTACTGGAACGGGTAAGTGGAAAAGGACATTTAGATGAATAGTTTAATAAGTTTATTCCCCTGAACTGTGCTTCAGGACCACGACAGTCTGGTGGTAGTGCAGTACCACTTTCTCTCCTGGCCCGATCACATGGTGCCGATGTACGCGTGCACGCTGATCAGCTTCATCAACTGCATTCGCTCGTCGAGTCTGTACCAGGAGGACAACAGTCCGATGGTGGTGCACTGCTCCGCCGGCATCGGCCGCACCGGCGCCTTCATCGTCATCGACTCGATGCTGCGAATGGCGGAGAAGGAGAAGAAGATCGACGTCTTCGGGCACTTCTGCAAGGTGCGCCAGCAGCGCATCAACATGGTGGAGAAGTTCGCGCAGTACCGCTTCGTCTACCAGGTGCTCCTCGAGGCGCTCTCCCATGACCCCACTGACATCAGCTGCATCGACTTTGCCACCTACCTCGACCGCCAGACAAAGGGCAGCGACAAAACTTGTTTGCTGTACAAACAGTACGAGGTAAGTGAGGTGACACTTGTGCGGTGTGTGTGTGATATTGACGGGCACAGGAAGACAATGAACAATGAACAAGTGCAAACAAAAACAATCAGAGCTAAAACGATTCATCTGCCACCCTTAGATTCTCAACACAATGTCATTGTGCAAGCTGCCCTCTGAAGTGTGCAAGTTCGGCATGGTCAACTACCAGTTCAATCGACGCGCCGATGTGGTTCCCCGTAAGGCGCAGCACAGTGTCCCACAACTCCATTAACTTCCTTCCCCTTCCCCTTCTCTCCTTGACAGCCGACTACGCTCGAGTCATTCTACCCAATCTGAACGACTACGTGAACGCCGTCTATGTGAACGTACGTGTCCAGTGGCCATCAGTGCTAGTGGGCACGGTGCCATACTAATATCATCTTTCCCCTATCACCTTTCACAGGGCTATCGCAAACAGGACGCATACATCGTGACGCAGATCCCATTCGAAAACAATCGCCAGCAGTTCTGGAAGATGATCGCAAGCACTCAGGCTAATCTGATCGTCTTGCTCAATGAAGCGAGCGGCGACGAACAAGTGGTAAGTGTCACCCTCATCCCCTGGCAACAGGCACATTCACACACATTCACACACACACATATTTACTACTTGACCAATAAAACACATTCACACAGTACTGGCCCAGCTCGGTGAACCAGCGACTGGTGGTGGACGATGAGCTGAGCGTCAGTCTGCAGAAGGAGGACCTCTCGCAGCACATCATCGTGCGCACCTTCGTTCTGAAGCCCGCCGAGACGATCGTTAAGCAGGTGCAATTACGCGGATTTCAGAGCCTCCTCGGCAAGTACTCTCCCACCGCTTCCAGCTACTCACTAATTGAGCTCAAGGAGAAGCTGGACGCGGGCAACATGGCCGGCAGTTCGGCGCCACTCGTCGTACAGTGCACGTGAGTCGGCGGCGGTCCATTCGGTTACTGCTGTTTCTGCTGCTTCTGAACCCCACTAACCTCTTTTTTCCCCCGCTGCCAGCGATGGCGTGCAACTGTCGGGACTGTTCTGCGCCGCCGACTTTATATTCGAGCGCATCAAAGAGGAACAGCAAATTGACGTCTTTCTTGCCGTCCAGAAGATCAGAGCTAATCGACCGCAGTTCATTACCAGTTACGTAAGTGCAGCACTGTCCTTACCCCTTTCCTCGCTGCCAACTGCCGACCTGACCTTCTTGCCCTCCTCTTCCACAGGAACAATATCACTACCTGCACCAAGTGGCACTGGCCTATCTGAAGTCATTCGACCACTACGCAAACTTCAAGTAGATATTAAGCGTAATGTAACGAGTTGTACTAAAGCCAGTGGGCCAAAAAGTGTAATGTACTGGCCTACTTTGAAGCAATAAAGGCACTAGTAGGAAATAAGAACAAGCAGAATATTATTGGCTGCAAAAGACGCATCGCTCATAGCGTTATAAAAAATACATTGCAACAACAACAAAGTTGAAAGTTCACAAGTTGTACAAAGGGGGTGGCGCAGATATGAGAAAGAGGAGACAATGTACAGCAGGAGAACGGCAAAAGAACAGGTAGTGGTGGTGGTGGTGATGGAGCATGATGGCTGGGTGCAGTGGAGCAGAGTACAAGAGTTAAGAGAGAACGAGAGAAAGAGAGAATGTTTAGAGGGCAAGAAGTACATGCAGTGGCATGCAGGCGACAATGAAACAATTAAAAATTAGAAATGCTATATCAGTGATAAAAGGCCTACGTTGAAGATAAGAAAGAAGGAAAGAAAGAGCAGTGGTCGGTTATCGCCGGCGGCGAGTGGGATGCGACGGGTGGGCAAGTCGGACGGGAGGAAGACTGGCTGCTGCTGTTGCTGGTCTCGCCGAGCTTGCTGCTGTCTTGAGGTCCGCCGAAGTACTCGTCGAAGGTCAAAGTTCGTTTTAATGATTTTTAGAGTGAGAGAGTTTGGCAATATCGTTTCGGAAAATTGGAAAACAGTTAAAAGTCAAGTTTAACAGCGTAAATTAATAATTATGTAATTAAAAGAAGTATATTGAATTGATATATATGTATAATATAAATAAGAAAGTCTCAACAAGGTATTATTATAGAATGACACACTTTTTCTTACTCTCGCGCTTATTCTTCTTGTCCTTTCCTTTTCGTTCCCTATCTTTGCGAATCTCTCGCACTAATGTATAAAAGGCGTCATCGACGCCCATTCTAGTCTTTGCCGACGTCTCAACAAAAGGTATTCCGTAGTTTTTGGCCACCTCGCCTGCTCCCCGCATGTCGACCATTCTACAGGGCAAGTCACACTTGTTCCCCACCAGCACCATTGGAACGTCGTCAGCATCTTTAACACGTTTAATCTGCAAAAGGACAAACGGTGAAAGCGGTGCATTAGTACAGGACGGCTGAGTGAGAGGTATGGGCGAGAATGAATGCTATGCATGGGTTGGGCAGCAGGCAGCAACATCCATACTCACTCACTCGCACACACACTCATCATGCCACACATTTCAACATACTTGCTCTCTATACGTGGAGATATCCTCAAAGGACTTTGCATTGTTGACGGCGAAAACTAGAAGAAAACCTTCACCAGTTCTCATGTATTGGTCTCGCATAGCACTGCATCGGAATGTAGAGGGTAAAGGAAATGTTGTGTTAGATTCAGGGGGATGCACCGGGCTTTCAGCAGTCAGCACAAACACACACTGACAGCTGCAGGAGTAGCCGTAGTGACCTACCTATATTCCTCTTGACCAGCAGTATCTAAAATATCGAGGAGACATGTCTCTCCGTCAATGACCACTTGTTTCCGATATGAGTCTTCTATTGTTGGATCATATTCGTCCACGAAGCTGCAGGGAGAGTGGCAAAATTGTCAGGTGATGAGTGGGCATTGATAGGTGCCGGGCACTGGTGATATACTTACTGATTTTGAATCAGTTGAATAGTTAAGGCACTTTTGCCGACGCCACCGGCTGCATGAAAGGGGAGAGAGCGAATAGAGGGTGTGATTAGCAGAGCATGAAGAAGGGGGTGCCGAGGATGGTCGAGGTGGCGGCTGACCACGGGCGCGTCCACCGCCGTTCCAGGGCGAACGGAGCAGCAGCAGCATCAGCAGCCGTAGCGGCTGCAGCAACGGCAGCTTCAGTAGCATCAGCATCAGCAGTACTGAATGGACAGACTTACCGCCGACGACGACGAGCTTGTACTCGGTCATAATATTTGCATTGCGTTTGCAAGGATGACCGGAGGAAAAATAGAATGGGTTGGGGGACTGGTGGCACCGGCGACACACCGCACAAAGGGCACTGGAGCAAAAGTACTGGACCGCTGTTGGCGTGCTCGGCACGGTCGGTCGGGAGGTTGCGGCGATGGGCTGGCTGACTCTGCCGATCAACAAAGACTACTGAACGAGCAGTAGAGGCGACTGTCACGCAAAGAGATAGAGAGCGAGAGTAGGCCTGGCTTTGCCAGCTGACTCACAGCCTCAGTCGTCTTCCTTCCCCACACTCTGCCAATGCCTCCTATTTCACCATTTTGTGTGCTCCAAGCGCTATCACACAGCCATCTCTCGGTGTCTAAACGCAAAATGTGCTCTTCAAAAAAATGGCAGTGACACTTTCAATGGCCACCTTGAGTCACTTTCGGCAAGTTTGTCAAAGAACGCAGCAATTTATACAGATTTTTGGCAATTTTTAGCTCAAAATTATAAAGAGATGGCTTATCAAAAGGGGATTTTTTCAAATAATATTCTCGAACCATAATGACTTTGAGGTGATCTGTACTGAACAGATTATTCTTTGGACATTTGAGCGACATTTGTTTCTTGTCACTTGAGACACTAAAACAAAAATTCATGTTAAAGAATTATCTTAACTGCCATCTCACACTTGATCATTATAAAAATCTTTGTCAAGTATTCCCAAGAAAGTTCAACTAGTTAAAACATCAAATTTTGCACTATCAAAAGCCTAAACTCTAGAAAGGCTTTTATTGACAATCCACACATCTTCATAGTAAAGTTAAAAATCTGGTGAAGCTCTCGAACGACTAACATTGACATTAAATCGAAATCGATCACGCCTGTATTCTGTACCGATTAAAGTCTATAACCAAAAGTGACCTCGGGCTCTGAAATTTCCCGCGGCAACTGGTGGCATCTTCATCAACAGAAAGTTTTTTCGTTCACTGCGAGGCAGTGATAAAGGCCATCAAATAAACTTGTCCCACATTTGATTGTGATTGGCCAGACAGGGTCGAGAGGGCAGACAGGTCAGCGGTGAAGAGGAGACCAAGAAATTTGAAAAGGGCGGCCAGCACTGCCAAAGGACATGCGCATACCCACTACGGCACTCACCGAAAAAGAATAAAGCCACTGCTCTCAGAGTGCACATAGGCAAAAAGTGGGGTTCCCAAAGCGTTCAAGGAGGTAGCAAAATATAAGAGATTTTTCAAACTTAAAGCTTAAACTTGAAACT
>JAALOO010000247.1_pt1 | contig 50205 bp, 29 predicted proteins | sample 7257641 | NCBI WGS metagenome assembly JAALOO01 (sample SAMN14085613, study PRJNA598686) | mite metagenome | biome: ENVO:01001000; feature: ENVO:01001002; material: ENVO:01001226; isolation source: single female mite from University of Michigan culture on fish food culture... ...
AAGTAACTTTTTTTCTAGAGTCAAAAGAGTGCGTTAAGAGAGAGAGAGAGAGAGAAACTGTTGGATTTTAGGGGTTGTAGAGATAAAAAATAAAGTACTTTGAATTTGCCTAAAAGCTCTCATACGATTGTGGTCAAACTCTTTAGCTTTGTTTTAAAACAAAAACCACAATTTTAGCTGTTACATGAGCTGAGATTCATGATGTAGGCAAAAAATGACAATTCGTATAGGAATAATACGAGAGCCAATAAAATAGAAAATTCGACTCACTCTCACCTTAAATGAACCAAATGCTGTTTGCACTGCAAAATAAAATTTTCAAGTTTTCAATCAATAAAATGTTTTAATAAAAAGTAGTATAGTGAAAAGAACATTATTTTACTACTGCAATATTTTTTCATTTTCATTTTCATTTACAAGTGATTTTTCAATTCTTTTTAGTTTGTCTCTTAATTAGAATACATGGAAGTTTTTTACTAACATGAGAAAGGGAATGGCAAATGATTTGGCTTTTTGTGTTCATTTGCATGTGCACTCGATCACAGACAAATGAAGTTGTGCTTCGCCTTCCCTACTCTGCCATTTACTAAACTGGGTTTTTAGCCGGCAAAACTGTCTTTCTTGCTTTTGTTCTTTTTTGACTGTCAGCAAAACCACTTTAAATTAAAAGTTTCACTTACACAGCGTTTGCTTTTCTGGTCGTCCAGTTCATATTCAGCTCAGTTTAATGTCTGTCAGACTTTATTTTTTTTAAGTTTAATGTACCGCTCGTTTTAATTGTGGCCTGTTTTACATAGTACTTTTTCATTGACAGCCACTATGGTACATCACTGTCACATTTCTGGGACATAATAATGAGGTATTCTGACTCACAACTCTTTCCAGTGAACATGTCAAATCAAAAAGTGTAAAAATTAAAAAGTTTAATTTTAAAATGCAAATATTTTAGTTTACACAGTTTTTGTGACTTGTTGAAAGTTTAAAAGTTATTACAATAGAATTTTAAAAAAGACGATTTTTAAAAAGTACATTGTGTTAAAATATTTTTTACTTTTGTTAGTTGTTTGAGCATTTTTACATTTTATAATTACTTAATCATTTTTTTTAGAAAATACCTTTTTGTGCGTTTATTGATTTATTCGCTGACCGAGTGATATTTCAATTAACAAGAATTGCGTTCTTTTTCACAAGAATGCACTGTTCAATTTTAGTCAAGAAAAAGCCAGCTGCTTACAACTGTCAGAATTTGTTCTGTTCAATTGGGGCATTGATTTGCACAGTTTTAAAACTGCTGAACTTTGTACTTTGCCAGACAGTCACTATTGATCAGTTCACCCACTACCTGTCTAGGTGAATCTATTTTACCGTTACCAGACGGTGCAGAATACTTTGTGTTTCTTAACAGTACGCTGAACTGCGCTGAAAGTACTGAAGCACAGCTGAAGCAGATACCTCCACTCGAATGCGTACATTCCCATAAACACAGACAACAGAGACACATTGCGGCACTGACGCCTCGGATCGATTGCCTCCTCAGTAGCACTTGACACTAGCAGCAGTTGAGCGCATTTGGCTGCCACTTGGCCGACAAAGAGCAGCCACTGTTGTCGGTGCCACTTGCTCTGTCCGACCACAAAGTTTGCACTGTCAAAAGAGGAATTCTCTTCTCTTTCAAATTTTGCTTTGCGAGCAGCAGTATATAAAAGAACGCGCCAAAAACGGAAAAATTTGAAAATGCTGCTTTGGCAATTTCAAACACAGTTTATCAGCAAAGTGCAACGAAAGTTGAGCAGATACTGCCGACAGTTCCACTTTGATTGACGATGCACCTGTGTAAAAAAGTCATTTATTCTCACTAAATTTTCTAATTCTCTTTGTTTGGCTAATAAAAACACGTGATAAATGGCCAAACTAGCATCTTTGGAAGACAACTGTAAATTAGTGATAATTGAGAACGACCGACTGACACAATCAACTTGAACTGTTTTAGCATGAGGCGATTTAAATTTTATATTCTACTATTACTATTGCTCACTCAGTCAAATTTAAAACAACATTTTTGTGCAAAAGCTTTTATTGTGGCCTAATTTTCAACATATTTTGTACTTATTTTTATATACTAAATATTTAAGTGCAAACGACAAGATATTTTTATATTGAAAATATTTGCATTGTTAAAATCAGCAACAATTAATGTGAGTGAAATTTGTTTATAATAAAACATATAAATTTGAAAAAAGAAGTTAAATAACATTTTGTAATCATTTAAAAACAATACAAAAACACTTTATTCAAGTTTTATTTTTAAATTGATTAGTTTGTTTTTAAGTTTTTAGCCTACATTTGCAGTGCTGTTGTATCGGTTTAGACCGCTTCAATGAGCGCATCATCAAAGAGTGATCATAATTAAAATCGTCAACTGAACTATCCTTTTCATCCTTTTTATCTGTCGTGCTCTATTTGATTATGTCAGTTTCCGTTTGATCAAATTGTCCGCTTGTTTTGTAACAGTCAGTACATTTTGTCTGCACAGCAATGATCGATCTAAAAGCTAACATTTGACAATCTTATACAAACTCAGTTCAAGCAAACTAACCCAAATTGAAACTTGGCCAATCAAATAAATGAGTCTCAAAATCTGTAATTTTTTTGTAACTACATTTCTAAAACTGGTCGATTTATCCATTTTATTATATACCAATAGTTAGTCAAGTTATTTAAAAAAATTTTAAAAAACTGATTTTGAAATAACCTGTTGTATGTATAAAATTAAATTTTGTAGAAATTATTTCAACAACTTCTTTCATTTTTAGTTTATTTGTATTTTTACACAACTGAAAACTTATCATGATGTACTAACTGCATTTTTTTACTTTAATAAAGTTTTAATTACTTAAAACTATATTTTTGCATACGTGTTTTACAAATGATTTTTATTAACTTTTTAAACTTTTTTGCAACCAGTTTGTGTTATATCTATGTTTTACAAACACAATTTGATCAAAATTAGTTAAATTTAAACCACAAAAATTTAAAGTATTTTTCACGCTAGATGCTACTTTAGTATTTATTTATATAAAATTTCAAATTTTTAAATCAAGTATTTAGTTTTGCTAAACAATATGATTTATTATTAATAAGCCATATTTTTTATTATATTTTTTTACTGTAAAAATTTTTGGCATTTTACCACTTGATTTTACAATTTTTCATCACTTTTTTGCAATGTGATTTTAGCAATAGTAAACTTAATTGCCTATATACTAAGTTTATTAACTAAAAATATTTATTTATATAAAACATTTTGTATAAACAATAAAAAACTTGAAAATCAGTTTAATTTTAATTTTAAAATATAAAGATAAAGAAGCATTAACTTTGCTGAATTGGTCATTAGAAAATCAGCACTGGCGCATAAATGTCAAATACAAAACATTTTCATTATATTTCATTATTTGTGATGCAGGCAAGTTGACATTTTTAGGCATTTAAATGTTTTAACTTTATTCTCTATTCTGCTTAAATAATGGCACATTATTTTTTTTTCAATATTATGGTTTTCTAAAATAGTTTTGTTTGATCAATTTATATTTTTAAATTTGCCAGTTTTTATGGTGAATGGTAATCAGTAACGGTGGTTTTTTAACGATGATGAGCAATATTTGGTGCAATTGTCACACACATGCTGAAATCGTATATTAATAGTTTGTTGAAAGCATTACAAAAAAGGATAGTAAAAAATGAAAAAATGATGGCGTTGATGATTGCATTTACAAAAAAAGAAGAAATGTGCGGCAATATTCAGATTAATACGGCTCAACCGTATCTTTACCAGTTGAAAAGAAATGCATTTGAAAGGTGATTTAAATGGTTTGGTAAATGCCATAAACGCCATCTCAAATGTACTCACCAGCTTTATCGATAATGAAATTTTTCTGACCAGCGGGTATAATTTGTTGTCTCTTTTTGTGAGCAATCGAATTTCAAACTTTAACGATCAGACAAAGAAAAAACTGTTTGCCGAATTAATTTGCTACATTACCTTGCACATATGTCACAACAACAAGGCTACCACAATACACATACACTAAACACAAACTATCAAAGTGAAAATTGAAAAGGCAAACAGCATTGCTGTTGTGACAAAAAGATCTACTCTCAGGAGATTACTCATTCTGCAGGAACACACTCATAGCAAGACACTGCGTACAATAAAAGTGCTGATGGTTGATTTAATTTAACCTTTTTATGACCATCATTTCTCATCTTGATGCGCTTTTTAATTTGGTAATTATCATAGCTATTGTTGCTGATAAACAAGTTAACGCTGAGTGCTTGTCAGTGGCAAAACACAATGTGCAGTGCCTTTTTTTCAAATTCTATTCATCTTGTTTTTAAATCTTTTTATCGCTTTGTTTGTTTGTCTACACGCAGTGTTTTAATTTTACCTCAACTCTTCTTTTAGTGGTGGTTTTTATGATAATTTTGTTTTTAGTTGTATTTTGTTGAAAAAAAATTCAAAACAAACACTAAATGTGTTTGCTCTAGAGACAGTCTTTTTATGTACCTTGAACAAAATTAATAATAAATTTTAAAAACAAAGCAAATTCAGTGCACGTTTTTTGTGAAACTAAATATATTAGTTTTTTCAGCAGAACGCACTAATCTTACGTTTAATTTTTTATGACAAGCTGAAGTAAAATATGTTTTACTACTGTTATGTATTGGCTACTTTTACAGTTTTTGCAGTTTTAATTATAATTTAATTAATGAAATGCTCACATTATCTTTAAACAAACTGTTTTAAAAAACATTGCAACTGATTAAAAATACCTTTCATAAGTTTAATATTTACAAAAAACACTAAATAATGCTTTTAAAATACACTAGGGTGAGTAATGGTTTATATTTTTATCAAGAAATTTAAAAAAATTGTTGTGAGATAAAACGCTTATTTTGAATCAGTAAGTAAAATAATTTTTAATTTAATTATTTTAGTTTCAGTCAAACCGTTAAGATAACTTTTTGTTATTATTTTGTATTTTATATTTTTTGTAGTTGTTGCTACATTAAATTAATTTATTTGAGCATTCAATTTTGATTTTTTTTGTCAAATAAATTGACCATTGTATAAAAAGTTAAGATTTATAAAAAATATGCTTGATAACAGTCATAATTGGTAATAATATCAACAACTTAACCATTTTTGCTAAAATTTAATTTTCTAGTTTTTTATTTTTAAAAAACCGTTTTATTTTGTAAAAAACAACATTTTTGCAGATTAAGTTTTTATCTTTCAACTGAAAAAATGTTTTTATATCACAAATTTTTTATCGTTTAGGTACCCTTTAACAAAAACTAATTAATACTTAAAATTGTTTTTAGTTAATGTTTTTTAGTTTACTTGGTCATGTTTCTGTTTTTAAATGTATGTTCCCACTTGAGTAAATTGATAAAAGCAAACGGTGTAGTCTATACAACAAGTATAATACTTTTCTGAGCTTTATTCTGAATTTAATGCTCATTAAGAAGCAAACAATTAATAGCGAACAACAGATGTAGGCACCATTTTTTTCTGTATGGTGTCATTTTCACTAATGCTCTGCAATGAGCGCTGTTTAAGGTACGTTTCCTTGGCTGAAACAAGTTTGTTTGTAATTAATATACGTAAATATTAATATTTGACAGTCTTTTTATGGCCAGTGACGCTAGTGTAATGGCAAACAATGTGTTTTAGCAGAGGTTCTGCTTTTGTTTCCTTACTGTAAAAACTAAGCTTTAACGCAAAACTATGGATTGTCATTTTGGGCAAACTGCATGATAAGGTAGTTAGTATGAAACAGTCATATAAAAAAGTGTTGACTAAGTACAGTTTTATTTTACCTGGATAAAACTTTGTTTTTCAAAAACAAATTTTGTACATTTTTTGTGTTGAAACTGATATAGGATAGACAAAGGTTTGCAAAAAGAGTCACAAGCATTTTCATTATTTCTAACACCTTTGTCAAAGCGCTCTTTGCACTAGCTTAAAAAGCTATTAAGAGCTGCTTTAATAATGATAGCAGGAAAGTCATCTATTTATTGACCTTTTTCCACTTTGTCAAACCAATAAATTTTTTATTGATTGTCATTTTTTCTGTTATGGTATCTAAATAAAAAACAAAAGCTTTTACTGTTTAACTGAGTTTTTCCATTTGTTGAGTGCTTCTCATAGCTATCATTAATGGCTTTGGTTTGAGGCAAACCCAAAATTGAGTTTTAAAAAATTGTCAACGGGGCAATTAGACAAGTACAGTGCGTTACTAAACGCTCATTTCAATCAAATCATGCTATTTACAAAGCGTAAATAATTTCTACAATTGAGACCTGATCATATTCACTCTGTTAGTTAACAGTTTTGATGTCTATTTATCATAAAAATGCTTTACTAACATTGTTTTTTGAATGTTTTAATTGTATTTTTTACTGTATTAATTCAAAAAATAATTTATTTATGTTCTAGTTTTAAAGTTTTTAAAGTTATTATAAAATGATTGAAAAAATAGACAACTCACATTTGTTTACTAATTTTTTAATTTTTTATTTGTTTTATCCGTCGTTATATAACTTTGTAAAGTTATTTTAATACCTATACTGATTTAAATATTAAAAATTTTTAATTTAATTTAATACAAATAAAATGATGAATTTTTTATTAAAATTAAAAGCATATTAAATAAAATATAATTTTTTAAAAGTAACGGTATTTTCTACTTAATTAACTTTTGAGTTATAAATATCAAACATTGTTTTTGGCAAAAGTAACATAACTGACTAGTAAAAACAGAAGCATTAAAAAAAGCATTCTCATAAAATTTATAATTGTTTTTGTTTTTTGTTACTATGAAATGTTTAAAAAACTCAATTGACAGTATTACTCAACTAGGGCTTCATTAGCATATTTGACACAAGCGATACATCAGGAAAGCCATAAACAGTGTTATTTTGTGTGGTTGTCGCCCTTACACTGCAAGTGAGTAAATCAATCACTGTTTTAGTTTATTGCCAAAAAACTGTTCAAGAGTCTTGCCTGTCTAGTTTTTGAAAATGAAATCAAACAACAACAGGAAGTGAATAAGTTGATGTACTGTACAACCAGTTATTTATTAAAATGTAATTAAGTTAAGGAGTACAATGAAAAGTTATTAGTTGAAAAAAGCCACGATTCATTCTTTGACAAAACACAACGTTTTTGAAATAATTAATTCAATTAAACTGCTACACCACACTTTCTATCCATCATCTTTTTAGTGATGTCAAGAGGAATTGTTATCGAACTAATTGCTAGCCACAAAAATTCCTAGTCATGCTTCTTTCTAATATTTTCAAAAATGTGTGTCAATTCAAACAAGTTTGCAGTTGCAATTGGTCCGATTGGCCTTCCATTTGATTTGTTGACTCGACTGAGTCATTGTATCTAATATATTATTTTTGTTTTTTAGACCAAAGTTGTGCGCAAATCTTTAGTAAAGTGAACATCATTTGGTTTTGCGCTCTAGATGTAGTCTGTCCGTTGTGGTTCAATAAAAAGTGTGTAGTATACATACAAAAATTATTTGGTTTAAAAAAGCAAAATGCGTTAAATTGAATTTTTGCCTAAGACATTGTTGCGTCATTTGCTGTCAAAGAATTTCCATTTTGTGAGATTTATCAATACGAAAATAGATTGCTACTAGCAGATAATTTGTGTTGAACATATTCAATATATCAGCTAAAAACACTTTAAATTCTACATTTTATAGTAGCATCAGTGTTATCTTTTATTTTTTTCATTTTTTTCTGTAATGCACTTTATAATATTTAAACATTTGAGCAATTAATTTTGTTTTTTATAACAAGTTGTCATTTTATCACAACAAAAATAACAAAAAATTTTTATTTTTTAACAATTAATTGTAAATCAACATTAAATTTTAAAATTATTTTTTATTAATCATGATTTTCTAACAAAATATTTAAGTTATATAGTCATTTGCGAGTATAAAAGTTAATTATTTTGCTTGCTTTAGCATTTGAATAAAGTGAATAAAACATTACAAGGTTATTAGTTTGCTTAATGTCATCTATCAAATGGTAGGTTATTCAAATGTTTCCAGACAATCAATGGCAGTTTATTTCTAAGGTTGTAGATTGAAACAAGGAAATACTTCTGAATTGCAAGTAAAATATATATATTTTAATAATCTGCTACTGTAATGTTGTTATCAAATCAATCCCAAACATCATTGTTTTATCACATTTGCACACTATCGGTATTTGCACATTTTTCTCATGCATTACACTAAAAATCAATACTATCGATCACTGTTTGAATGAAAGTACAAAATCAGCAGTTTGCTTACAGTAGAATACTGTGCTGAAGACTACTCTCTATCACTGCATAATCACTACCGTTTAATGTGTTATTGTGTTCTTTCTTATTTTACAAGCGTAATTAACTTTAAACACTATACTTTTTACAAACTGATTGATATGTTTAGAAATTTCAATAAACCAATTAGTTTAATAATTGTAAATTTTGCGCAATAAATTGTTTTACCTTGTTGCAACTAATTTTGTTGTTGTCAAGAATATAAAGAGCAGGAAACTTTTCATACCAACATTATTAGCTTCTTTCTAGTGTCTCTTTCTTTTTTCTCACCATCGATCGCTCTTTTATTGATCCGATTTCAATTATTCCCGCATTGTTTCAGCTATTGGCTATTGGTTCGAAGAAAAAAAGCACCAGCTCATGTTTTGTTTTACATTTATTTGTTTACTTTCTGCTTCATCAAATTTAGGTGCAGAGTCGTCTGAGTCGAGCAGGAAAACTCAAATACCACAGACATAGTCATGCATTTTTCATGTGACCCTCATGTGCTTTAAGAGCATACTCTGTTGCTAGTGCTTTCTGGTCTCATTTGTCGTGTTCTGTTCGATGACACAAAAATAATAATAATAAAACGATTGTATTCCTTAGTAGTTCTAAGCTAAGGATTATTTCACTTTTCTTTAATTCTCAAACAAAAGATTTTTTCTAATTCTTTAACCTTTTGAGAATTTAGACGTTTGTATCAAAAAGTTGTTTGTTTCAAAGTTTTCTTTATGGTGGCAAGCACACCAAACACAGATGCACACATTTGCAAAAACAAAAAAGTGGCACATCTAGTGAGAAAACCAATAGAGCATTGTGAATTGGAAACAAGAAAAAAGCAGACTTGTGACTGTTTGCACTAGCAAAAGACTGAAAGAGGCAAATGAAAAAGAAATTAGAGCGGACAAATGAAGAGTCAAAAGCAAAAAAACGAAAAAAAGCTGTTGTAGAATTGGGTAAAGCCTGGCGACAACGATGTTGTCTAATAGCGACGGTAATTGGACTAGCTTTTTCATTCTAAAATGAACTCTTTTTTCACATTTTTCTACGTTTTTCTTCAGATGAACAAGGCTTATTGCATTGTTTTGAACTAATTTATTAGCACAGACATTTTTTATTTTTTTAAGTTTAAAGTACGTTGCAAATTGATGAAAAACGTGAGTTTCACTTGCATTTATTGTTAAAAAATTGTGTATGCTGTTTTTAATAATTAAAATTATATTACGCTGAATTATAGTTTTATTTAAATTTGTAAATAATTATTGCACAAAATTTGTATTTCTAAACACTTTTTGAGTTTTTTAAAAAGTTTTGTAATGTTTTTTTACAAAAATCACTAACAGATTCAGACAACAATCGTCATTTTGTTTGGAAGTGCTTTTTGCAGTTAATTAGTATGTCCATTTTCAGTTTTTTTGTTTTGATCTCTTTTTTAAATAGTGTTCAAACAATCAAAAAAGTTTTTTTTGACAGACACTGCATAACGCATTCATTTGATCTGGTTGATTGGTTCATTATTTAAGGTGGGTTAGGTGCCGTACATAATCTTTTTCTTTTGGCCACTTCTAATGGCTTGCATTTTGTCTAATTTTGCCGATTTTTTACTGTTGTTTCTTTATTTCTTTTCTTGTTTTGTCTTCTGCCCACCAGCTGATTACCACCGTCAATAGTTCACACACACGGAACTGTGCACCGTCATTGTGAGTCGCTGGAACAGTTGTTTTTTGGCAAGTTTGCTCCATTTTATTTCCGAACTGGACAACAGCTTAACTTGGTCTGTGCTAGTTTGATGGAATTAGTTATGCTGTGTGGTGGTGCTTTGCTTTGGCTCATCTAATTGAATTTATTCTGGCATGTCCATGGCAGTGCCCAGCCGTTGCCAGCTCATTGAGTCCTTGCCCTGTGAGTGAGTAAGTGATTTGTTTATTTGCAAGTTGCAAGTTCTTTATTAGCTCAAACTCGAAACTGCTCCGTTTCTCTTTGAATTTTTTTGCGTTCAGTCGCTGGGCGGCAAATTGCTGTCGGTGCTAAAAACGGAAAGCACACGGTGATATTTGCAGTCGTCTTTACAGCTCAGCGAAACTAGGCAAACAGACAAACAAAATAAATGGGCATATTCCAAACACATTTCCACTTGGAAAACCATTTACGACAGTGTCTTTATAAACTAATTTCCTTCATCCCTTTGTTTGTATGTTTGCTGTTTCACAAATCATATTGTTAAATGCAATTTAAAGTTTACAAGACATTCTTTGTTGGTTATTTAGTTTAACCTCTTAAAAGACATGCAGCATTAGCTTGAAACCTTTTCTTTGCCATTTTTAAAATTCCAAAAAACTAATTTGCAACGCATTTACATAAAAGACTAGTATAATTTACTTGCGCAACACAATGAGCGTACTGAGGTACTTCATTTTAGTACTAAAAACATTGATTGTGTTTGTATGTGAAATGAAAATGGCCCGTTTGAAAGAATTCAAATAAAACGCAAAGAATTTGTCCATAAAACCCCCTCTAGCCTGCTGCCATGTCGGAAGATAGTGAGGCCGCTTAGAAAGTACTTATTAGGAGGCAAAATGGACAGGACACAGTGCAACACCAAGCAGATGTGCCCTAATTAGCCATTTGTGTGTTCATTCTCGCCGGGCCTCACCAAGTTCACTAAGCCGCCTGGTCAGCTACGTGCCGTCCCATAGTCGGCCATTATCATGCGGTTTGCGTACTCTGCCTCCATCCCTGAATGTGTCGGTGTTTGCTCATAGCACTGAATAATTGATGAATCCATGTCACATGCGAATCGGTGCTGAACAAATGAAAGAGAGAGAGAGAGAGAGAGAGAGAGAGAGAGAGAGAGAAAGAAAGGCACCTGCAAAAAGGGGCTGTTGTACTGAGTGCCGTAGATTCAACTGCAGGCCGACGCTCAACCCTGGTAGTCGACTTGTGAGTGGAAAAATGGAAACAGGAAAAGTACACAACACAGTAAAAAACGAAAAAGAGACACACACCGGCGCGACATTACCTGAAACAGCAGCAGCAGCAAAAGTAGCTAATCGATTGAATGGCACATGCAAAAGCGGACGTGGCAGCCACCTAATAGAGACTGTGCCACACGCAACGCAAAAGTACACTGAGCGGTAGCAAAACTGTGGTAAAAATGCCTACAAACAGGTGCAAATAACGACACCGGACAAATGACACTGCAGAGAATGCTGTCGCTAGTGTCGTGTGCTCAGATTTGTTGTGCTAAAATCGAAATCCAATTCACTGAACCTACGTTGACAAGCACATTAGCATTAATCTTGCCTGCTGCCACTGCTTTTCTGTGTAAATGTAGGTGAAGTGCGCTGCCTCATTTGCTGGCTCCTTGTTTGCTGCATTTTACAATCTTTTTTAACATGTCAGCTGGCAGAACAGAACAACTTTCAGCCTAAAACTGCAACACAACAAATTTTTCTCAGAATGTAATGGATGCGGCCAGTTGACTAGTAAATCAAACAACAATAAGAGCAGATGGCCAAAAAGCAACTGAAGCAACCACACTGACACTCGATTAGTCTTTACTCTGTGAGCGATGTAAATGCCTCAATGGAAGGATTTTCAAACAGATTCACTGGCCAGCCTAGAAAACAATGTTTCTAAATTGAGTTTCACCACTCTAATGAATACTAATGACTCAAACAGATTTGGTCGTGTGACTAGAATGTAGTTTTGGCAAAGTATTAACACGATAAATGCCAAAATTTGAAGTGACCAATTTGGTTTTTATTGAAAGTACCTCATTTAATTACAAAATCTCAAAAAATGCGTTTTGAATTTTAAAGTTCAAGTGTTTTTTTAAATAAAATAGTTTAAAATATAATTATAACAGCATTATGACATTGCAAGCCGAACTATGTATTTAAAAAAACATAGTGTATGATTTATTGTGAAAATAGTTTTATAATAACTGACAATAAATGAAGATTAATTACGGGATTAACCATTGGCTATTGTTGTATAATTATTAAAAATGGTTGTGCTAAAAGTTTTTTGCTGATCTGCAAACTCACGTTTTGATTTTTTATAAAAGCATCTCATTCCAAAACTAGTTTATTGATATGTTTAAAATAAACAATGATTTATTGGTGTTTTAAAAACACATTTTAATCATTTGTATAGCTGCCACACTTTATTAAATTAAAAAATTTTTTAAAAATGTTTATTTAGTTGTAAAAAATAGACTATTTGGGACATTTGAATAAAAACTTAGTCAATGTTCGCCTTTTAAATAAGAACAGGTCAAACTAATAGTTTCTTTTGTGCTGGTACTTTTTTGTGTGTTGTTTTTTAGTTTAACTTTAAGTTTAAGTTTACTCGTCTAGTAATCTACCTGATTGGTGTTTAATATTTCATGATCAAACGTTGATTAAGTTTATCTGCATTTCAATGATTGCAAAAACAAATCGACTAATTTTTAGATAGGGACTATTGACGTTAGTTAAGTGTTTTTACTTGCAAAATTAACTTGCACACTAGTTTTGTAAACCGGTTTTAACTTAACAATGTTTATGTTTTATAACTTTTAACGTTAAATTATAAAATTGTTTTAATAAGATGAAAATAATCAAATCAAAAGTTAACAAAAATAAAAAGCATTTTTTGTTATTGATCCTTTTTTAAAATGAACTAAAGTTTGAAAAATATGGTACATTAATTAGCGATGATGTTTTTCTGACATGTGCAGAAAAGCTTTTGCTATTGTAATTTGCCTATCATAGCGTAAATTGGTTTAGGCATTTTCATTTAGACGACAATCAGTAATTTGTAAAGAACGTTTTCTGCTAAGGTTTGTGTTTCACTGACAAAAAAGGAGAACATTGTGTTTGTCACTTAAGAACGTGAACCAATCAATCGATAGTTAAACGAACTTGTCGTTTGCATAAACGTATACTCTAATAACAATTAAAAAACTAATTGCTTTTAAAAACACTCACAAAGAGTAAATGTTCATTAGTTTTTTCAATTGATTACATCTCAAGACATCAGTTAATAACTCTTTGTCAACAAATTTATTTAATTTTTGCAACACAGTAAATTTTTTCAGTATTTTTCTAAGTAAAATTCAAATCTCAACGTATTTTTTTATTGCATCACTAATTAATTTTCTTTCAATAGTACTGAACTTCTGCCTAAATCAGTGCAGCAAAGCCCATCAGCATGGCACTGCTGTACCGGTTCTCCAAGCTGACTGACCGCAACAACACCGGTATTTTCACCTTTATTGTGACCCGTTCAGTGACACGCGACCTGCATCGTGACGCCACTACAAAGGACTTCTTCTACGGCTACCACAAGTGGGCGATCTCCTTCACACGAGCCAATGACAAAGTACTCGGCGTGTACCTGATACTCCGCGACACTTCACCTTCCGCCACATGCTTTGCAGACTTTTCACTCAGTCTTCTAAACCGAGAGCACTTTAGCCGAAATGAACAGTACAGTGAGAAGCAGTGCAAGTTCACCTCGGACCATCCAGCGCATGTATGTATAAATGGGAGATAGAGTGCGTAGAGTGCCTGCCTTCCTGCCTGTCCCTGCCCCATGCAATCATTCGCTCGCCCGCTGATTGCCAAGAGCCCATCTAATTTAGCTGTCTAATCCAATTTGCAGTAATTCAATTCACTGCCGTGTCACTCGTGCGCGAGCACTGCACAGCCTTGGCTAGTCTTTTTGCGGCTGGCTGAGTGTTCTTTTGTTCACCGGCCACCAGCCCCCTTCAGCTAGCTTTGCATTTTAAATTAAAACTTTAAACATATGCATAGTGTACGAAAATGGTGTGAGCACCAAACACTGTAAGCACTGTAAGTGTTTTTGGATTTTGCTGCTGTCTCAATTGGCCACTCGTACATTTTCAGTTTTAGGGAATTCGCCCTGCTTCACTGATTTTGACTCAATTTCTGACACGCTTCACCCACCGACTTGACAGGTTCAACCGAAAACGCTAGTTTTTCTGCACATAATTTTCTTAAAATGGTTTCTACTATACTGTAGTAATGATCTAATGGAAGTGTCGTTCACTTCCTGCTTGGTTGTTTTTCACAGCGCAGCCGTTAACTACAATGTCGTTCATCTTCTTACTAGTTTACAGTTTTTTTGTATAGCATCTAAATTCAATATATCACGCTACACACTCTTTCCGATAACGATGTCTGGTCAGAAAGTTGTGCATCGATATATCATTGTTGCACCAATTCATTAATTTAATTTTGAGTTGGTGACTCTTTTCTCTCGTGGTTGCCTTCAGTGTCCTCCTGTCATGCAATAGTTTTCTCTTTGCTCCAATAAAATTAAGTTTGCGGCAAAAAAATTATACAAAATTTACCGATTCAACTAAACTTTTACAACTCTTAAAACTTACAAAACAATTTGGTACTGCATGCTGTGCCCGGCACGAATGTTTATACAAAGGTTTACAACTATTGATGTAAACGTTACAAAAAAGTTGATGTGCTGTTTCATGTTTTTGTAGAACATTGCTTTTTATTTTGTAACTTGGCAGTTTTGTTAAGAAATAAAGTTTTTTATCACGTCAAGTAAAAAGTTGTTCAACTTTGTAAAAAAAATTTTGCTTTTTGTTGATAATAAGGTTTACCTTTTTTCCAAGTATTTTTAAAACTTGCTTCAATGTTTTACGTTGGTGCTTTTTATGATTACATTTAAATGCTTTAGTGAATTAATCGGTATCACCCCTAATAAGATTTTGCTCATTTGTAAAAAGTCAAGCGGACTCTGGAGATGCTGCTTTAAAAACATATTTTATTGAAATAATTATTGTATAAAATATATTTAAAATTTTTTTAAAAAAATTGAGACAAATATTTGACGTTTCAAAATTGATCCAAGATAACTTACTTAAAAGAGCTAATGGCTTTCTGTATTGGTTCTTTAGCAGTTAGGCGACAAAAGCGGAAAAACTTCTTAATGTGGCGCTACTTTTCGGATCGCTTGTAATCAAACTGTGACTTTAAGTTCTGAAAAACGTTGTAGATGAAATACTTTTTCCCGAGAGTGTTTGAACCTCGTTGTCTGGATAGTTTTTTACAAACTTGTTGAAATGAAATCGGTCTAAATGACCAGTGTCTGGTAGGGATTGGCGCAATTTTTCAATGACGGTAAGCGCATTTCGAACAACAAAGTCATCGTCGAGCCAGTGCTTAAACTGTTTATCCAAATTGGTAAACTTGGCCAGAAGTCTGCTGTAACTAGCATAATTCTCCTGCATTTTGGAAGTCTCCCAAGAGACCACACCGTTGACCCAGCATACTAGATACTGGGTAAAGCTTTTTTGCGAATGGCGTTTTCCTTTCTTAAAGTTCCTTGAAAATAGAATAGTTTTTGGGCGGATGTTTGTTTTTGTTGCTGCTATTGCAGGTTTGTCGAGGTTTTTGCTTTGTTCATCATCAACAAAAATGACAGGTATTTTCAAAGACATTTTCACAGAAAGGTATCTCGAGGTACGGTTAAATCAATTTGCGAAGAATTAAAGAGAAATGTATTGGGTGAAAAACAGTTGGACTTCAAAGCATGAAAAATGAAAAATCGGGTCTGCTTTGAAGTCACTAAAAAGAAAACTGTTAAAATAGACTCAAAGCTGGCCTTATTTTCACCTTATTGGTTCATTTTACTGAGAACCTCAGGTTTGAGTAAAAGGCAGAAATTAGAAAATGAAAAACAAAATATTTTAAACTTTTGTGGTTTTTTGTAATTTTTTCTGAGATTTAAAAGAGTGCGTGCAAAAAAAGAAGAAATTGCAGAATTTTAAGGGTTATAAAATTAGCAGTATTATTCAAAGTTAATGGCTCAAAAAGTTTAGTTAATTTAAAATGCTTTTTAAGTAGCGTTATCCTTTGTTAATTCACCGTTGCAGTTTTTGCAGTTTTTGTGTTTTATTCCGACAGCCCCAAATATTGTTGTGCATTAAATGGACCAGCACCCACATTGACAGTCTGCTTGGTTTCACAAAAAACTTGAAAAAACACTTTAGATAAGCAAAAAAATTTTTATTTAAAAAATAAAAATTTTTAGTGCAGAAATTCTTTGTTGCTGATAATTGGGTTAGTGTTGTCTAGTGAAAGCATGTTAATTGCGTTTCATAATTTATAAAACGCCGCTATTAGAGGGGTGACAATTGTCGTGAGAGTGCAAAATAGAAGCACTCACTTCTGCGCAGCGCCTCTTCAAATTATCACTGTCAAGATAGTACTATGACTGTGAAATTGTTCTTTGGATGATTTATCATAATGGCTGGTCCTTTTTGTTGTCCTTTTACTCTGGTCATTTCTCATAAGTACTGCCTGCATTTTGCAGTGTCGCCAGGCAATGTATCTCTATTTTGCCAAACAGTGAAATATAAACCACACTGTTCAAAATGATTGCCCAGTTAGACTAGCATTTTTTATCAAGCCATTGGCATGGGAGTCGTTTGAGTTGTATTTCTAGCCCACTTGAAAAGTTTTTCTCAATCATTAATTGATTTAACACAAACTAAACTTCTATAGCACTCATTGCGCAAAGTATTACATTTCAGTGCCCCCACACTTAATCAATCGATACATTCCGATTGAATGTATTTTTCCCTTTTTCTCTGAATAGATGTTGAACGTGACACGAGCTCAAACGACGATGAGCGCATTAGAGCTAATGGAGATGATTTGAAGCAAACGACTCCTTCCCTTTATCTACCAATAGATAAATCTCAGAAATTGTCTAAAGTTGGTCTTTTTTTATTTAGACGCATGCTGATGTTTTTCAAACGGATGTAGCAAAGATGGCGTGAAGCAAACTCGAGCTTGATTAATGTTAAGTTTTTCAATGTTTTAGATTATAGTTTTTCATTTGTTTGTCAGTGCAATTTTTTAAGTCGGCTACACAATGAAGTTCAAATTGTATAAAAACATTTTTAATTTAGAACATTGCCATTGCATATGACTCTCATTTGCAATAATGCACTTTTTAGACAGTCACAATTTTGCTTGGTTTCCCTTGTGGTTGTAGGTATTGAGCATTTTTTGTTAAAAACCTACACTTTTTGTAAAGTTAATTCCTTAAACAAAAGTTTTACTATTTACTTGCACTTTATTTTTGTTTAAAAGTGTAGTTTAAAAATATAAAACGACAAATTTTGTGCTTTGTTGCGCGGCTTTGTTCCCTCACGTATCGTTTGATGCGGTTGGTAAATTGAACGAATGCTATACTTTTTGTTGTTGATGCCAAAGTAAACTTGAAAGCTGCCTTGCTTTATCTATTTTTCTCACTAGAGGTACTCTATTTAAAGAATTCTGTCTGTTTACTGCAATAAATACTGGTACCTTACAGCAATGAGCCAATTTAAATGTGTGTTCAAAGTTTTCTTAGACTAAATGTGCATCAGCAAGGCTGCGCTTTTGTGAACTGTCACGTTCACTGAGCTAAAATCGTTTTTAGTTTTTATTTTGTAGTAACATGTTTACTTTTTCGCTAGTGCTTCTTTTCATTTATCGTTACTTTAATCATTACTTTATGCACACAAACATTCCGCTAGTGACTAGTCGCACCGTTCATTTATCGTAGTTTAATAATTTACGCCTTTGAAAAGTAAATTTGGCGCTATTCAAATTCTGCTTTGAAGCCTTGCCGTCATCTACCATCACCACCACATCTACGCGTGCAAATAGTCTTGATAAGAACGTCATTATTTGGCAATATGTAAAATCGATTCTACTTTGAAAACTGATACTTCTCATTCGTCCTTGCTTGCTTGCATTCCTCACGCCGCACTGCATTCAACACTGTTCATGTTATTAAATATGAAACCTCATTTTAAAGAATGTGAGAAAGTGCGTTTTTCTGGTGAATACTGAAATAAAAAATCTCGGATGTAGCTTTTTTTCATTTTCCAATTCATTTGCCAAAACATTTCCTAAATGATGCCGCATATGCGTTCAAACTTCTACTACAACATTCTCACAATACTAATTGCCTTTGAATTGTAAGCATCCATTGTGTTTTAAATTTTTTTTTCAAATAAGACAGACGGGAAACGTCGATAATTGGGGCTGCCATACGTTACTCTGTTAGATTATGCGCGAGTTTCCATCAATTGTCTAGAACAGCGCTTCTGGCAGTATTTGCATTGGAAATGAGAATGCAGCTGAATTTTAAAAACAGTAAAATAAAATTTTAATAATGTTTTTAGTATAGAATTTGTTCTGTCGCAAACGTTCATGTGCGATTTACAGGTGTCAAAATCAGCCGTTTGCATAACAAATGTAAATTTTAAGCAAATCACACAACTGTGGAGCACCAGCTGGTAAAGAACTTTTTATTTTTGAGTACAATATTATTCAATCAAAAAAATTTTTTAAAAAATTTTCTGTATATTTTTGCAAAATTTGCACTTGATAATCTAAAAAATTCTGCATATTTGTTGTTTAAAAATCTTTGACATTTAGATAAATTGAGCATTACTTTAATTGAGCAGCTGTAATAAGAAAACTAATATCATTAGTAATTACAACGAGCAACGAGCTACTTTTAATAAGCAGAAAAAGTGCAATATAAACTTTATTTTTATCATTAGCATGATTATGTCACTTTGCATCAAGTAGCAATTTGTTATGCAGTATGTTGGCAGTTAAAATTGTTTGGCAATACTAGAAAAAACTAACTAATGTTTTGACAATGTGCCTTTGTTGTAAACAGTTTACAAAACTTGCCTTTTTTGTTGAATAAAAAACCAGTCTTGGTTCTTTAGCATTGCTTTTGACTTTTCTAATGTCAGCCAAGTCAAACATTGTTACGCCAAGTGGGCCGACGCCGTCAGTCAAAGTAAACCGAATAAGGATAACAAGAATTTTTTGAGTTGATTTAAATTTGAAATGAAACAGATTTAGATTTAGAGCATTGTGCCACTTTTAGGGAATTTGCCACATTAATCTTAACCCTGGCTATGGGCCGCACACTTGTACTTAAATCAAAGTGCCATTTGACAGTGACAAGCACAAAGGGAAAAGACAGCCGTAAAGGGCCATCGATAATGTTGCCCATTGGGTGCAAAACTTGGTGTCGGCTGACGGCCGCCCAGTGCTGCGCTACATTTTTATCCATCCAAGCAGATAAATCACTGACTGCCAAACGGCACTCTTCATTACTTTAATATTCTTTCGATGACCATCAAAGTAATTGCCATTGTTTACACAGTGATCTTTCCCATCCTAGTGACTTTCAGTGAGGTTTTGCAGACGGCACTGGGCGTTTGTTTGATTGAATTTATTTCAATTATATAAACCCACTTGTTTCAGCTATAGAAGTCGTACTTATTAGAGGCTGAAGAACGTTACATCAAAAGCCATCGATTGCTTATGACTTAATTTGCCCACATCTTATGTTTTAACTTTATAAAACCCAACATTTCAGTTTCAGCTAAACAGACTCTAGATATAATTTATTATTTGTACTTTTAAACAGTTTGACATTTTGCAAAGAAAAAAATGTAGCAATCATACAGTTACGTTTTTCGGATGATTAAATTCAAACGTCATTTTTTCTCTAAACAGGGCATCAACAAATGGATTCCACTTTCCGACATTCAAACGCGCAATTTTGGCGACGAGACAGGCGAGTTCTTACTGGAACTTAGCCTTGGCAATATAATGACCGTTTTTGAGACGGAGATTAACTTGCAAACAAGCGGAGGACCGCAAGGAGCGACAGCACCGGGTACAGTTGGCGGGGGCAGCAATGGGGGTGGAGGACACCACCCAGTGGCCACTTTCAAAAATGGCAAAATTGAGACTACGCACTTGCACTTTGGCTCATTTGACTGGAACATCTCCATTGTGACGCACAATCCAAACAGCAGCGGGGCGGCAAATATGGTGCGCGGTCTCTTCAAAGACAACGTCAATAGTGACCAGGAATTGTTTCGCTCAGTTGATGGCACAGTGCGACCAGGCAGAACCTTTCACGTCTTCCTCAATCGCCTGACCGGTTTTGAGAACTCTTGCCGAATTCAATTCCGCTTTGTGCTCGGACAGGGCCAGTTCAGGGAAGACTCAGGCATGCTGGAGCAGATGTCAGACATGAACGGACGATCTCGTGGCTTTCAGCTAGACCAGCACACATTTGCCAATCTGACGTCAATGGGCGTACTGCATCTCTACTTTGAGTTCTTTAGCTGCAACTCCATTAGCGAGGTTAAAGTGCCCATTGCACGAAGCATCTCGCCCACAATAAATTGCTATGATCGCAATAAACAGGTATTTTTTGTTTCAGCCACTAAAGAAAGGATGTTCTGATTGTTACTGAGCTCTAATTGCAGGGCTGGTGCATTGAGGCGGACCTGGAGGGAGAGTACATTAAGCTTAAGCTTTACTTTATGGACATGCACTCGGTTCCACGGAACCACTTGCGATATGTCTCCTGGTTCACTTTTCTCAGCGTACTCGACCCGACTAGTGGTCAGCAGGAAAGTGTGCCTGTCAAGAACTCACCACATTTCAGCTACTACATTCAGGACGCATTAGACATGGGAGTGGTCATAAGTACATCCATTCCGGTGGCCGATGTAAGACTTTTTCAATTTGCATTATTTCAGTTTTTTAACCAAGCAAACATTTTAAAACTTTTTTTCCTAGATAAAAGCTTCTCCAAAACGATACCTAGAAAATGAAAGCCATCTGACCGTGCTTGTGGAGTGGTTCGATTCGATTATGCTCTTCAATCACATTTATCACAAGTATGACGACATTGCGCGGATGCACTGTCATCAGATGAGGTACTTTTATACTTTAACGTTCGCTTGGAGGCTAGTTCTTGCAAATTTGTGTCAATGTTCTCTAAAATGACATTCGTTTGCCATTAAACGCAATGATAAATGGCATCAACACGAAGAAGCACTTTCAAGCCCTTTTAATATTTTTTTCCTTTCTTGGATAAAACTCGATTACTTTTTATTTTCTTACATTTTTTTGCTTTTTGTTGCCCTCACACAGGCGTGAAATACAGGCACTCACCAGTGAGAATTACAGCCTTGAGCGGCAAATTTTTGCTTACCAGAAATCGATTTCGATGGCAAACAACATAGGCAACATGGCTCGACTAAGCATCAGTTCGCCGTCAAAGCCGGCGCCGAGCATCGGTTTTGGCTCATCACCCGGCAGCTACCGGACGCTGAACCATTTGGGCACTGAGGGCAACTACTACAACAGCGATGTCTCCTCTGAGGGCTACTACGAGCGCGACAATGCACAGGATATGGGCGCAGTTGATATACAACAACAACAGCAGCAGCTGTCGTCACCACAGCAGACTCAACAGTCTCCGGTAGTGAATGCAGCTCAATCGTACCACCAGCAGACTGCCCACTACTTTGCTGCCAACTTTCCAAATACAGGTGGCAGCGGTCCCAGTTCAGCGAGGCAGTCATTTTCCGGTCCTGCCTCGCCGCACCACCAATCCCATCCGTACCACCATTCAAGTCAGCAGTACGTTAATCAGGCGCAGCAACCGCCTCAGCAGCAGCAGCAGCAGTACCACCACCATCAATTGCCTGCCATTCCTAACAAGCTGACCTACTCCACATCGGGCTACATGCTCAGCAGTCCTGGTGCCACCAGTCCCATGGCAGCTATGTACCACCAGCAGCAGCAACAGCAGCAGCACCTCGATGATGGTACAGATCAAAATGGCGGCAATGGCAACGGTAGTGTTGCTGATGACTACAATCCATTTGCAGGACAGTACCGATTGAAGGTCTAATGATTATAAAATGAAAAAACTTGTTTCAGCATTTTGGTAATCCTCCACAAAGACACAAACACTCCTCTTGTTTTATTTTGTTACTCAATTCTATCACTTTTACCCTACGTTTACCGGGTCTCAGACTGCACAGCTCAAAAGACACACCTGCACATCGGCACCACTTGAATACTGCACCTTTTTCCCTGCACATTGTCATTAATGGCACGCACGCAATTCGAGTCGCCTTTGCTCTTTGCTCAGGCTATCCTTTTCGTTTTCAATTTCAATTTCATTTTCGATGGCTGCAACGCATCAATAATTTAGCGTTGCATTTCCGTGTGCGTCAACGTGTGCACTGCCGCAACAACAGCTTCAGAAGTTACGTTCCCCTGACGACCATTGGCAAACATTACCGAATCTACAAACCACTGACCAATGATCGTCTGGTCGCTTGAATTATTGTAACACCTGCAAATTATTCACACCATTCTGTTTTTTTGGAATTCTGGTATCCAGTTTCACTTTTCTTTTACTTTATGTTGTGTTTTCATTTTCAATTTAAAGCAAACAAAGCCCTTTTAAACTGATACACACAAAAACATGTATTTTCTTTTAACACAATGGTTTTTCAACTCCTTTGCAGTTTGTCCGTTTTTCAACTATTCTACTAATCTCAGTGTGCCATTCCGTTGATGTTTTTGACCGATTGAATTACTTTTCTGTATGGTGTTGTACAAAAAACAAGATATTATTTCAATAAATCATTATTATTATTGTTGTTGTAGATAATTTGACAAATATTTTGAGTTTTTTCTATCACTTCTTTTTTATCATCATGAAAAATGAAAAAATTATTTACAATTTTTAGAGCAAATGTACTTAATATAAAATAACTTGCTCATTGTTACTTTTTTGCTCAGTTGTAATTGAATTTACAGCAAATACATGCCGCTGATGTGCATTCTCGACTGACCAGTGAAAGGACTACTGGACATTGTGGGAAGACTAATGGCGTTTCAAAACTGACGATAACTGCACATTTCAATTTACATACATAAACAGACAATTAAGAGATAATAATGCAAAGTAGCAAGCACTTAAAGTATAGCACTCAATAAATCGATTACTGAGACCCTCTTTGCATTTGAGACAGCTGCCTGTTTGCACGCTCGACAGTTTTGCAATTTGTCTGCATTACTCGGCATCACTTGTTTGTAGTGGTTGCCTTGTTTTTCTATACTATTGTATAAGCAATCGTCGTGCGGTGATAGACACTGGCAAGCAAAGAAACTCCTCTCTAGTGACCCATTTTGTCAACTGAAATGCGCTAAATAGTATGCTTTTGCTGAGCACCTAAATCAACAATAAAAATATTTTAGTTAAATTTTTTATAGACTTTTTGATTATCAAAGTCACCATCTATCTAAAAACACTGAAAAAGCTACTCAAGCATAAGATAACTGTTCAACTATAAGGCAATGACAATGACAAAACTTCAGTGCCTCAATGAGTTTTTGTGTTAATGTAATTTACTGCGCGCGTAAACTAATTATAAACAAACTAACAAATTTTTTTTATAAACAAAAGAAGCTTCAAGAAAAATATCAACACAAAAAATGAGTTTTGCTAATTAAATAAAGCCGATTTGAGTATTACACAATAATACTTCTACAATGTATTAAAATTTTAAACGCAATTCATTTTTATCAAAATATATAATTTTACTGAATAAATGGTTTTGTCAGTTTGATAAAGCAATGAGTTTAACGCACATAAATGACCATTTTAGAGTGGCCTTTTAAAATCAATTGTTTAGCAAAATTATTTTGTTTTGTTCTGCTATTTGAGCGGTCGATTATGATGCGGCAAATAGTTTGATTGATTATAGCCAATGAAAAAAGTGCATTTATGCAAAGCTATCACGGATGCATTTACAAAACCGTCTAGTGCCAGTGCTTCTGCCAATGACGGTAGCGTTAAAAGACTAAAGCATTTTTTACCAACTATCGATAGCACAAGAACTATGATTTGGAGTTGACTCTAACTATTCATCAAGTTCAATTTGCAATCCTGTGTTTGCATTTAATTATTTACCAAACAAAAACTGGCACACACTGCACAACTGTCATCCATCATAGTTTGAGGATTCCCACCAATTGAAGCGTCTATTGTCAGCCTCAGGAATTGTGTTTCAAAAAGCATCAACCGGCGTTGTTTTCACTTAACACTTTTGCCCTTTTTATCTGTAATACAATAATTTTGATAATGTATAGATTATGACGTTTAAATTAAATTAATATATGTACATTGCGAGTGATAAGATGATTAATTTCAAATGAAAAAATGAGTAAAAAGAAAAAGCATGGTTTGTAGTAAAAAAACTCGAGTACAAAAAGTAAAAACAAAAAGAGCGCTCTAAAACAAATAAAATGAAATGAAAAGACAATTCTCAAACAGATGCAAAATTAGATGTGCAATCAATTTGTTGTAGAACAATTTTATCAGTATAATAAATGACATTTAATGAAAAAAGTAAGTCGATGGTTTTGCATAGTAAAATTAGCCTAGGATTAGACCTTGCAAGGAACAGCAGAAGTTTCGCAGTGCTCTACTGCTTTGTTGATTGCTTTCAGCAATGGAAATCGACCCCAACCGCAACGGTTACGATAATCATCGTGATTAATAGACCAGATGAAAACACCAGAAAGGTGATTAGAGATGGCATATTTTGTTTTCAAATACAAGCTTAATTCATCGTCGAAACCCACGAACTGATCAAAAACCTAAAACAAAATTAAAAACAGCATGTGAGAAACAAAAACTACTCATTCAACTGTCAGTCACCTGTAAATGCGCAGTTATGTGATGTTCATCCTCGGTCGATACCTTCACATTTGGATGGCCCAAGTATAAATCGCAAAGCTACGTGCAAAAATAAAAAATGAGTTTAGCGTGGCAATGGTGCATCTAAGAAAAACATTATCTAAAGCGGCAAAGAAAGCCGTCAAGACATATTGCCCTGAAAGCACGCTTACCTCATTAAAGGCGAGCAGTCCAGGCTTGTTGGTTATTGGTCCAGCAATTCCTGGGCCAATTGCTTTGGCGCCTGGCTCTGCTGCTGAAGGATTTTCCAGCGTAAAAGAGCGGCCAAAGAAAGCCAGCCCGAGAACTGTCTTATCTCTCGGCGCTTGCTTGTCGTTAAGCCAATAGCTGAGAGTGTAGTTCTGGGAAAGTTAATGACAGAACGACCATTAGCACATTAATGGCTATCAATAATTGATTCACACTTCTTGATGTCCTACACTTACAATGTTTAGCTTGCTGTCACGCTCTGTTAGCAGGCCTCTAGTTGGCGGGTATAGCGGCGCAAAGTGGTGCACCTTGTCATCCCAAGATCCGTAGTAGTCAAAGGTGAGAAGGATTAGGTGGTCGACCAAACTGAAAATAGAGTCAATTAGCGTTATTTTCTAGAAAGCAAAGAAACAAAAAGCAGATACTTACTTGCTCAATTTCGGTACATCGTAGCCTCGATCAATCTGCTCCTCAAACGGTGGGCTCATGAGACCAATCTCTAGGCTTTTATGTGGAATCGAGTCAAAACGGTTTCGCAGAGCCTGCATAAACTTGACCAGATTTTGCTTGTCGTCAAGCTGAAACAGCGTTTGACCTGCCGTAGATCTAGGCGAGCGTTGGCTGCTCTCTAAGGCTGATTTGCTGCCGTAGACGGGGTAGAACCAGGCAAGAATGGCGCCATCAAAATCATAGTTGAGCACAAATCTGTGCACATTCTGGCACAGTCGATCGCGCAGCTTTGACGTGGCCACTAGAAGGGAAAATAATTGAGGTGGTGTGCTCCATCCGCCTACTGCTACCAGAAGCCGCAGATGCGGAAATCGCATTTTGAGCGTTTTAATGCGTTGCAGAGCAGAGGTGCTTATGGTGTCATTACTGTGGCGAGCGGCATTGCCATCAGCTCGAGTGACAGGCGCGCCAGGCAGCACTTCGCCGTTCATGTTGATGCTGGCAAATGCGTACACCAAGTGGGTGCACTGCTCGAGAATGGCCGCATTCTGCTCCAGCTGATGAATGTCAAAGAAGCGACCTCGACTGTCGTTGGTCGGCGCAGAGAGTGATCGATGAGCGTCATAAGTGCAGAACACTTTAAATTTTGACTTGTCGATCGGCCCGCGGCTACTGCTGGACATGTTCTCCTTCCTGAGCCACTGGCCGCTCGTCGTTGTTGCAGAGCTCAATGAGCTTCTGGACAGAGGTGCTGGTTTTCTTCCACTGGCCCGCACTAGCGCCTGAGCATTTGGCAGTTTTTGAAGAGTTTGGTTTTGCTGTTCACTGCTCTGGGCAACGGTAATCAGAATGGGAGATGCATCCAGCCATGAGAACACTTGATTTCCTCCTCTCAGGGTATCGTTTCTGGCGGTTGGGGTTTCTTTCTTTTTGATGCGATACCCAGAAGGAATACGAACCTTTTTAAACCTTTTCCAGTGATTGAAGTTTGGCCGATAAATCTTCAGAATATTTTCTGGATTTTGGCTCTTTGTTACAATTGAGTTTAGGTAGGCTACATACAGTTTTGCACGGTTGTCATGCTGTAACTGACGTTGTGAATGTTCATTTTCAATTGGAGCACTGATCAGCTGATATCCACTTGCTTCAGTGTTGAATTTGTTTCCAAATCGACTGTACGCAAATTTGGGTAAAGTGTTTGTTCTCACTTGACGGATGACAATGGGTTTTTGTTGCTCAACAACTTTTCTAGTATTGGCAGCAGTGTTAATCCTATCGAATTCATGGATAAACTGTCGATCAAATGAAGCTTTTGAACTTTGTGGTACAACTCGTAAGCTATTTCGGACTTTTGAAGTTGAGCCGGCAAAGTTTGGAAGCAAATAAATTTCACCAATGTTTACTCTGTTTTTGTTGTTGACTTTGTAGCGTTTGAAAGCCGCTGGTACTAGCGAGATAGAGGACATTGCCGTCTTGATGAGATCTTTGTGTCTGCGAAGTGCCTCCCGATAGGCTTCCTCATCTGTCTGCTGGTCATTTGCGCGGCCACCATTTCCGGAAGGTTTCAGGATTTTGTGTATAATTGTAATCTTGGGCACATGAGTGAGGATCATCGTTTCCGAGTCAGTTTCACTGCTAGCGTCTCCATCAGCGGATGCATTGAAAACCGTAGCCGCATTTTCTCCTACCAGCAGATCAAACGCAGTGATTGGAGAAGAGGAATTTTCTGCCTCGTTTGCACCTCTTCTACCCTTCAATGCATCATCATCATCGTAATTAGCACCATTAGTGGCAAATTGTCTGGATTGTCCGGAACTTACTTTGGCTGTCGGTTTCGTATTCCAAACGACATTGTTTTCTCGCCTACTCGTCGATGCTCGCAAATCCTCCTCCACCGTCGTTCGCAACGGTTTGTTCAACAATTTCGAAACCGTGGCAGTAATTTCTTTCACTTTTCTTTTTGGTGCTTTAGCTGCTTCAGTAGTACTGCTGGGAATAGCTTCTTTCATCACACTTGCCTTCGAATAATTTCCCAATGCAAGTTTCTCATTAGTGGTCAGGCTACCAGCGGTGGCAGTGCTGCCGGTTGTGCCGTTTCTGCTGCTTAAAATGATGCTGGAAGTGGTAGTAGAGATGGCTACGTTTAACTCATTTGGCGCCGCTGTCGTCGAATCAATTGGCAATAAGTCAATGGCTGTGGTTGCAGTGGCTGCAACAACGCTCTCATCAGCAAACACTGTAGTTGATTTCTCAAGAAGTGTTGGTGATTCTGTTACTGGGGGTGATTCAGTCGTCAATATAAAATTTTTCAAATCGGTGTCATTGGCATTTTTTAATTCCTGTTCTGATGCGGCCATCTCAATTGTGGTCGTTTCGGGTGACTCCGTAGTTGTGGTTTGTCCACTTTCAAGTACGTCGTCTCTTTTAGAGTTTTCCAATAATTTTACTTTATCAATTTGCATGCGTAGTAAATCTCTGGTTTGTTTCAGTTCGTGGAGCAGTTTTGTATCCTCTGAAGGATTTAATTGTCGGCTAAAGTTGTTGCTATTTGTTTCATCCTTGTTGGGAAACGTCTCATTAAGCCCGCCTGATGCTTTTGCCTTATTGTCACCATATGGTGGCAGGTCGTCAGTGTTAGAAACTTCCGTCACAACTTCGCCATCACTTGTGTAGAAACGCTCTTCTGGCTCCTTTAAATCAGCATCGGTCTCCCTGGAAACCAAGTTAATATCATCTTCGCTAGATGTATCAACAATTTCTTCTGAATTTTCAAACATTTCTAAACGAGAAAATGGCAATTCAGTTGTGACGGCAGCTTGTTTGGTGTCATTCGTTTCAACTTGAGTGTTTTCATTCACCTTCTTCGTCTTTTCAGTTTTATTAGAACTAAAAATAAAACTTTTCTCGAGGGTGACACTTGCAGGAGTGCTGCTTCTTTCTGGTAAACTAACTGTCGCATTCTCCTCAAACTCATTTAGAGGAATTGCAACTGTGCTTGCAGTGCCAGTGCTGTTGCTGTTGAAGTCTTTTGCTGCTGCATGGCTGAGAACATTGTCAATGAAAGTGCTCAGCTCTTCGTCACTTAAATTTAAAGTGAGTCCACTTTCTGTGGGCATTTCTAGGTAATAATTGCCTCCAAGTTGATGCGCACTGTTTTCTAGAACTGGAGAAATGACAGTACTGGCCGAGCCTTGCAACTCAGAATCGTCAACACTTTTCAATGAGCTGTGAGACACATCTTTTATGTCATTGTTACTACTATTTGATGTAGTGGCTACTGGAGGCATCAAAGTAAACGTTTGAGGCGTAGAAAATTTAAAACTTTGTTTTGCGTCGCGATTAAAACGAGATTTTGACGTTTTTGCAAAACCGACTTCTTTTTGAAAATCGGGCATTGTAGAAAGGTATGTTACATAGTCTTCTAGTAGTTTTCGAATGTCTGAGTTTTTAAAATAAAAAGTATATTTAGGTATTATAATAAAACAATTTCACTAAATACCTTTGGATACTGTATTTGGTGGAGAGGCCGTCGTGGCGGTATTTAAGACAAAATCTGGTGTGAACTTGGCGCCACCATTTGACTGAGAATCAAGTTGAGGAGACAGGCGAGTGTGGCCTGAAATCACCGGCGTCCAGTTAGACTGTCGATTGATTTTTTGTGTTGTTTGGCAGTTATGTCTACTTAACAGTAGTAATGAAAGTACCACTAACATCAATTGTAACAAAGAGAATTTTAAAAAGTGAAACATTGCGAATGTAAGCCCACCAAGTGGGTTTTTTCTTCTTAGAAAGAGTATTTCTAAAAGTGACATGGTGAAAGGTGTCTTGATCAGTTGACACCCGATAAAAGATTTTTAACACATGGCCAAACAGTCAATGATTCTCTGTAAGTAAAAAATTTGTTAATGAGCAAAAATTAAACTATTATAAATGATAATTTTATTTGAAAAATCTTAGTTTATTTTACTGCAAAATGTAAAAAATAAATATATTTTTGAATAGTTTAATATTCTGACTATTTGCTAACATTTTAACATTGAAACAAATAAAACCAAAAGACAAATCATCGTTTTTTCCAAAAACATTAAATCCGTAAACCTTTTTCACACTTTTGGTCACAATTTTGTCTTCTTTGCTCAATCAAATAGCAGCAATTTGTTTTTAAATTGTTTTTTAACACTTATAAAATTAATCCTTAATTGCCTACAACTAATTTAATTTAAGCAAACACATTTACTTAATATTTAATAGTTAGTAATTTAACATATATTTAGCAGTTTTTCAAAAATAATTTTTATTCAAATTGTACTGTCATTTTTCATCAGCATCTTCAAGTGGAGACTCGCCTATTTGTTTGTTTGTTTTTTTGATTGATCATAAACATGAGTGTTTGAGCAAATATGTAAATCACAAAATGTTTTGTACATCATCCTAATCCGCCTATTCATCAACTATTGAATCGTTCGTTTGTAACAGTCAAACAATGTCTATGACACCAGGGATATTAATTTGCAACTGTTTTTAATTATACTTTGTTTTTATGTGCCCAAAGCTTTAAAAACTAGAACTGCGCCTATGTCAGCCAATTCAAAAAAGAACTAAGGGTAATTTAAAGTTGGTTTATCTAAAAAATTTTCACAACAATAAATTTTTTTACGATTTACTAATAACTAAAAAGTTGTTTGTTTAGTTATAAAAAAGATGTTACAATGACTTCCGATAATGTGCACTTTATTGACTAAACAAATTGCATCGTTTGCTGGAAGCAAAAACAAGTAATAGTGAAGTTTTCATTTTTTTCATTTTGATAATGTTTAACTCAAACTGGTGATCGACCTGAGTAAAAACTAATTTTCGCAGTCACTTCAATTGAATAAGCAGTTTACAATGAAACACTATTATTAAAGCCCTCAGCTACTTTATTTACAGAGAAACGATGCCCGCACGCACCATCGACAAAGACGGTGGTTTAAAGGTAGAACATCGTTTGATCATCCGACAACCGTTCATTTGTTTTTGTGACCACCATTACTAGCACTACTCAAATTTATACGCGGATTTGTTCCTATGCAAATAATCGGTGTTCACATTACAAATGGCGGCTCATAGCTGTGTGCGGCAATTGTGATTGATTGTGCCCGCACAGTGTCCTCACAGTGCACTTCTTCTCAGACCAACTAGATTCCAATTTGGTACGAGTTTTACAATGGTGATATTAATAGAAAAAGATAATCGTTCTTTTACTGCTGATGAATTCGTTTAAACGGTTTTTACCACTGTTATGGGGTTTAAATCTGTTGTGCTTTTACAGCCCACTGTTTTCATTTTTTAATTCAGCATCAAAATGTAATCCAATAAACTTAGCCATCATTTGCTTTGCTTCAATATTGTTATTTATTTACTTTATAAAGTTACTCATTCTCAAACTAGTGGGAACACACTACCTTATTCGGCTTTCGTACAGCAAACCGCCTGCACATGCTTATTATCACCGGTAGCATCTATTGTTATGTTTGAACTGTACTAGTAGTCACTCAATCCTAATGATGACATTAATTACAGATTAGTGATTTGCTATCAGAGGGAATGCCTCTTACACAATGCTCACCTGCACCCAATCGATAGTGGCAGCAGCTGCTTCTGAACTGTGTTTTACAATTGTTTTGTAAATATTCTATTTTAGTTGCATTCAGATGTCGTTTCGGCCTTTTTTTGTCTACGCTCGATTATCTCTAAACGTGGAACTTGTTAACGCACATAAAGTCATTCAAACAAAGAAAAATTGATGAAATCTGTTGCACCTTGTTGATCATTTTTTCAATCTATTTTTGCAAACGCTCTATTTGCTTTTGATAAGCCGTCAAACACTGAACTAGCAATCGCATTGTTTTTGGTTGATGTACGTCAATCACTTGCAAAAATCATAGAAAATTTTTCTAAAAAACTTGTAAACCATTGCAAGTCATAAATCTCACTGATTACTAATGTCTATTAACTCAGTTACTTGTACTCAATTAATAGTACAAAAAACTTATTGTCAAGTAAAAAAGCATACCAAGCAAGGCAGTTAACAAAAATGCAATTTGAATAATATATTGCTTTATTAATTGCTTTTCATAGCGCTAACTGATTAGGAAGTACTGCTTAAACGGCAAAAGTGATAGCTATTGTCTGGTGAGTGATTTCGATTAAAATTAAATAGTTGTGCGTCAGTGATCTGGCCAAAATATGGTCACTTGCCTGGTCATTACTAGCGGTCAATAAGCACCAGCCTAACTGCCTTATTTAAAAGCACATTGAGTTGTTGGGCGATAGAATCTGCAGTCAGATTAATTTAAAGTGCACCTCATCTAGTTTACTTTTAAATTTATTTATCTCTGCGTGCTTTATGATCTATCAAATTGACTCTGTTCTTGAATCGAATGTATTTTAATGTTTAAAAAAATAATCTTTATTTTGCTTTATCTATTCCATCTTCAAACAACTACTTTCCCAGTTTGCCACCGGATTTAATTTAGCAATAATAGTGGACACTTGTTAAAAATTACTAATACGTTCATTTTATTGCTTTTCAAGACACAACAGAAAACAAATTTGCTTTAATCTTGATTCACGCAAATTATTATTGATATGACACTGGTAATACTGAATACAAAAAAAACTAGCCTCACTTATGCCTACTTACACCGTTGCTTATATCACTGCTCAAGCTCAATTTGGACAAAATGTTTTTCCGTGCATCTTAAGCAAACAAAACTATTAAGAAACGAAGCACATTGACAAGAGACAGTTGGATGACATAGGTGCGGCGGTCAGAAAAAAGGAGAAAGGCACAGAAGAAGGAGAACAGTAAGCATCTAAACGATGGTGATTATAAATAATCGCACGCCACTACTGACAATGTCCGGTGACAGTTATCTACACAGGTGCACTGTGCCGTGTACATTGGCGCCTTGGTCTCTTGCTCATCTGCCGACAGCTTCACTTCCCTATGATCGGCTTAATTCTTAATGGACCGCTATTAGCAAACGCTAATCCTCTAATCTGTTTGATTGTAATGTCAATTTGTCTGCTGACGAGGTGTGCATATTCAGTTTAGCATTGCAAACTGTGTGAGTGTGTCTCATCAGCTTTCATCTCCTTTTCATTTTCTTCTTCACTTGATTGCAGGACAATACCTTGGCACTGCTTGGTCACTATTTAACTTTAGCACTTCTGGGTGAACCACTTTTTACTTGAATCATCACTGCTCTACTCTAATAGCTGTCAGTGTTTCTAATCGACTTTGTAAGTTATGGGGCCCATCTAATCAATCAGACTGTCAGCACACATAGTGGTGGCACTGAGTTCCAATTGTGATCACCTATTAAAAAAAGGGTTTGACGTGCACGTCATCACAGTATGTAGACTAGTACTGTCTTGTCGACTAGTGTCAATTGACAAACTCTTCCTGATGTGTAACTCACCAAGTAAAAGAAAAAAACACTAATTTTTATGCTCAGAACTTGTGTTTTTATCAAAATTTTATCACTATTTATTGCATTTATTGTATTTAAACTACTACATTTTAAGTAAAACAAAATTTTAATTAAATTAATTTTAAAATAAAAATGTTTTAAATTTAAAAACTGTAACATTTTAAAAATATTCACTCACGTTTTATTGAAAATTGTAGTTTTAATAACTTTTATTTATGGTGAGTCACATGTTGCAATTGTTGAGAAAAAATAAAAGTTTATATTTCAGTTGTAACAAATGCAAATTATTTTAATTTTACAACACAAAGTTTGAAAGTTATAAATCATTGAAAAGTTAAAAATCACAAACAAGTAAAAATTAATTTTTGAGATACACAAGAAACTTTTTACTTGATTTTTACTGACAAAAATTAATTAAATAAGAATGGCTGAATGATATCCGGTGACAACAGTTAAAAATAGAAAGAAAAATTGTCACAAAGTAAGGTAAAACACAATGTTTGAATCACTTTCACTTTTAGTAGTACTTGAAGAGACATAGTCTGACAGAACCAGACGGCGCAAAAACTGTTTTCAAACTAGACGCACGCACTAATCTAACTGTCATTTTATATCTACCTTAATTGGTACTGGATGTTTTGTGTTGTGTGCTCGAGTACTGCTCTTCGAGAAGCACCTTGCATCCTTTTCTTGTGCGCTTTCTTTCTTTCTCTTTTTGAGTAGCACAACTAAACACTCTCTTCTGAACTCTTTTCACTTTCTCTTTCTCTCCTCTAGTTGTTCAAGTGAGAGTTCAAAAGTTAACGGATTCATCTGTCTGTTCTTGTGAATGCATATCCGATGTCAGGCAGTCCTTGTTACCGTCGGTTAAAAACTTAACGCTGCTTCTTTGAAGCTAAATTAGCCTCTTTTTTCAATCTTTCTTTCTCGGCTATTGTCTCATTGCCATCTCTGTATGCATGGCGCGATGTTTGCTTTCGATCACCGTCACTGTCGCCGTCGCCGTACACCGTGACCAGTTACTGCTCATTACAAAGAAACCTATTATTACCTGGCAACGATGCTGTCCGATGGCCTAATTGCCTTTGAACCAGTGACCATTGTCTGTCCGAGTGATGCGACATGATGGTGGTAGCTAGGTAAGTAAGTCGGGTAGTGCTCTCTTATTCAGTGCGTCTAATTGCAAATTGAATGCTTCACAAGTAACTCTTGTTGATGGGCAGTGCTAAAATTAAACCTTTGACGAGTTGCCAATTTGAGAGGTGAGCACATTGAAGGCACTGCAACTGGTGATTTACAGAATAATCAAAATATTTTCATGATTGGTTAAAAATATAAGTAAAACCAATTCAGTAAATTGTTTTCTGTAAGAAATTGTAGCATTTTTTAATTTTGACAAAAAGAATGACAAAAGTGGTAATTATTCTAATTTTGATGATTTTTTACCTATTTACTAAATTTTATTTCTGTGTATTTTTCAGCCGTAAAACTCAAAAACTAATGGCAAAACATCATCATGAATGAGTATAATAAAAAACGTTTGAAATGTTAAAAATTGTGATAAGTTGGAGAAAAATGTTCAAGTGCAAAAGTTTTAAATTTTTAAATATGAATGCTACAAAAAGCGTTTTAAGCAGTTGATGTTCAAGTGCTCATATATTAATTCACAGTTGTGTTCAACACCCATATTTTGGCAGTAGGCTTTTCTCTTCAGCAGACATTTAAGTTTGCTAAGTCTCAAATCGACCTACATTGTCTGCTGCTTTTTATTTCACCGGTACTGAGTTTTGCCAATCACTGCCACTGGTCTTGCTGTATGATCGCCGAATAAAAAGGCGACGGGCACTATTGTTCACGTTGGTGGTAATGATGACTGACTTGAGATGCGCCAAAGCTGACCGACCACTACCGATTTCAAGATTGGCCAAAGTAATTGAGTGACCTGAAGTAAGTGATCACTGAGGAGGCAGTGATGCGCACCAAATCGACACCACTTTTCCCTATTCGTCACTATTAGGTCAGTTCTAGTTTGCATCAAACATATAACACTTTGAGCAGTAATTTATTGCATTTTTGTTTAGCCAACATTTCCGAACTCGTGATTGATTTTATAAACAGTGGTGATTGTTTTAGTTTTTCAGCATTACCTTGCACTGCAGGACTACCTGTGGCTTCGGTGTGTAGGCGCAACAGTGTCCTCACAAAAGCCCAGTAATGGACGACCTGCACGGTGGCTAAAGAGCATCATTGGAGACGGCGTCGTTTTGGCGCCATTGAGCGGCACAGTCTTTTGCATGCGTAATGGCCTAAAGAGGCAATCAAGAGTGGCGCAGTGCCACACAGAAAGATGTCATTCTCAACTTTCTGCAGTCTTTATATGACTCATCTTTCATTTCTGTTGTCTTTATTGTTCAGGCTAAGCACGTTTGAACTTTATTAAGTTTTCAATGCGTTTTCCAGAGTAAAACAAGTTCAATTTATTTTTTAGTTTTCTAACTAATCAAACCAGTAAACGTTAAGGTTTAAATAATTTAACCGGAAATGTTTGCAGAATAACATTTTTGATGGGTACAGTCATAAACTTACATTTAGTTTTCACTAAAAATTTAGCACTTGCAACTTTAGAGGCACTTAAATTTTCAGGCATAACTTTATGACTTTGAATTTCAAGTTTTATTTTAAATGAGAAAATTTAAACATAGTAACTTTAAATCTCGAACAAAATATTAAAAAATTTTTGTAATAAGTCGGCAATAATTGCTCAATTATGCCGTTAAAACTAAATTAGCAAAATTATGCTTGTATAGCGTGTACTTTTTGCTAAAAATTTTGTTAGTAACAAAAATGTTTTACATTATGTTTGTTTTTTGACAATAGTCACTAAACACAAATGATTTTAAAGTAAATAGTATTACATAATCGATTATTTATTTTTTGTTCAGTCTATCTTATGAGTACATGTCGATTTTTGATTCATTACCTAGCCCTATCTATCTTCTTGCTTGACATTAACTTAATGAATGCAACTCACAACAAAAGTTGTTTTTTGTTTTTCATTGTTAACCTTTTAGATTTATCTAAATTTAATTTTAATTTTTTAAATGAAACCGGTTAAATGCCATTGCGTCTAATGAAATTTCCGATGTTCGTTGATTGCCTGCCTAAAGCTCATTGGTGTTGATAAAAAAAACAAAATAGAAAAGAATGCTCATCAGTGTCGATTGATGAATTACTGATTATTGAATGATCACATGGGAACACTAGTAGCTGGTCAGTGTGCATACTCACTAATCGATTTATTTTCAACTGACGAGCATCTTCTGTACTTTCATTTTTCTGAAAATGTTGTCTCCTTTGTTATCAAACGATGGCAAACATATTGTCATCGTTTCCTGGGCAATTTTCAAGCAGTGAAACGCACCAATGGCTTTTCTTGACTCTGACGGACACTAGAAACTGAAGATGGGCGCATTTTGATTCAATTTGTTCACCTTGCCAATTGGTGATTTCCTTTTTAGTTTGCTCACGTTTTCAAAAACTGTTTTCAACTCAGACCACTTTGCTCACTAAAGAGTGTAAAACATAAAAATGAATACAGCATTGAAAATAGGCACTATCAGACACTGAGAAGCACAATAGACGCCATAAAAACGAAACAGATCGTCGTGCGTTTTTAACAAGATCACTTTCTATGTTGGATCTTAATTTCGTTGTTTTCTTTGATGAGCAATATAAACGGCAAGCTTTTCTCATTCCTTTAAACTGTTGTGTCACTCGATTGATGTCTCTATGTCTCTATACACATTGCTTGCACAATTCGGCATTGTGATGCCTCTAAACATCACCATTTTTCTGAGCACTTTTGACTGAATTTGTTCACTTTTGACTAATCTTTTACGTGCTTTACAATTTACTTTTGTTTTTGACACACTCATATCTACGATTGCTACTGCAAATCAATCTTGTTGCCGCATCACAGTGTATTTTGAAAAAAGTCTATATACAGTCTAGCATTTGATCCCATTTTTTTATCACTGATATATTTTTAAACTACTTTCACATTGAGAAACTGTTAAAACAAATGCCGTTTTATTGTTGTTTCATTTTATGTACAGCATTACTAATATTGCTATAAATTTGTTTCAGTGATATAAAAAATGTTTAAGTATTTTTCTGCAAACGTTTAAGTATTTTTAAAATGTATTTTTACACAAAAATTTTATTTGCAAATTGATTAAAATAGACAAAAACGAATAAAGAAATCTCCGTTTGTTTTATTAGAGAAGATCTCCAATTGCTGTCCATCATCACTCAAATTTTTATCACTTGCACTTAAACGTGTACAGTTTATTGCGTTCAGTTTCAATCACAAAGTTAGTGTTAGTTAAGGTCAAAAACTCAATTTTATCATTAGCATTGATTTGAGTCAAGAAGTCTTCCTTGTCTGGCACAGGACACCCAGCTTGGCGTGCACTAATTTGCCTATTTTCCAATGGCACTCAATTGATTCAGGTTAACGTTTAATTCTTTCTTTGTGTGTTCACTTAGTGTTTTCTGCCACTGTGTACAAGTCTTCAATTGGTTTATAAAACTGCCAAAGACCGCTTGCGGCGACTAAACTCGATCAAAAATTTCAAGCCAGCTCAAGTGCAACTTCTTCAATGTTTTAGAGCGCGCATCTTCTCCCTGTTTTCACAGCCTATTGATGTGGTCACAGGTGATTGCAGCACAACTGCTGCATTACATCTTTTTGTCTACTTCACTATTGGGCAAAGTGTTCAATTGTCTGCCCTCTCTTTCGTCTTCTGTTGTCAGCATTTGATGGCAACTTCAAAGTCAGTGCCCAAAGGCATCTCTCTTCTGCCTCTCCGGTCATCGCCATCAATTGCAGCCAATTTCCTTGTTAATCTATTAATTGATGATGTTTTTGTTTTTCTGAACACTGTATTGTAGTCTCTTTTTATGTAAAGTATACAATTTTTAAAACACTAAATTGATACGGCACGTTTCAGCAGCTATCTTTAGTGCAGTTGAAAAAAATACTTTACACTAAATCTGTCCAACTTCTTTCAACTTTTTGTGGCTTTATTCTACAGTTTTTAAGTATCTGATTATTTGAATAAAAACTTTGTTAAGTGTACAACGGCCAATTTGGGACGTAGTTCTAACATTTGAGAAACATAGACAACTACAAACAGCACTATTATTTAATGCTTGCTTGTGATAAAGATCATCTCACAGATGGTAGTGGCTGAGTTTTAGCGCTACATTGGTTTGATGTGTGTGTGGCAGGCCACAGCGATGTTTGCTATTAGCGTCAGATCACCGGCCTTCAGGTGTTTACTAAAAGATACTGCCAAACTACCCTAACCAGCAATCTCATTTTGCCAATCACTGTTCACCTGGCGATTGGGTACTCCACTCTACTTCTACAGCATAGGTGGTAACGTTGAGTGAGCAGACACTCGAGGAACACATCAAGTGGCTTCAATACAACACCTCCAGGAGTGGGAAAGTTGATGTAATGACTATATAAAGCTTTTTGTCACCGTTTGCTTTTTCACATTTAGCATCACCGATCAAACAATACAAATTTATTTAAAATGAAAACTCAATTTGTTCTTGCTATTGGCTTTTTGGCTGCCGTTGGTAAGAAAGTTTGTACCTGACCGACTAACAATATTTTATCTAATTCTTCTGTTTATCTACAGCGCATCTGAGCACCGCCAGCCCACTGGTTCAGGAGCGAGCATGTCGAACTGACATGTGTGCCGGATTTGCCGGATTTCAGTAAATAACTTTGTCATCAGCTTTTTATTCTGCAAACCTCATTGTGATCATTTCAGGTGTTGCCCAGGATACGTCTGCAAAATGCCCAAACAGGAAGGTCCGATCCATGTGGATGACCAGGCTGGCAAATGTGAGAAGGCGGAAATCCACACTCTGCCAGTCTGCCGAACTGATATGTGCGGTGGCATTGCAGGATTCCAATGCTGCGAAGGATTTGAGTGCCAAATGGGTCCCATTCGCCACCCTGACCAGTCGGGCAAGTGCGTGAAGAAGGCGCCAGTGGAGGAAACTAGTTTCGCTGCCGTCTGCCGAACTGACATGTGCGGTGGCATTGCTGGCTTTCAGTTAGTAAACTTATCGAAATCGCTTTTATTTATTACTAACATCATTATTCTGCCGTATTAGATGCTGTACTGGATACCACTGTGAAATGAAGCACGAGCCACACACATCTGACCAGGCGGGCAAGTGCGTCAAGAACGAAGTCCACCCAGTTTGCCGAACTGACCGCTGTGGCGGCATTGCTGGCTTCATGTGTTGCGCCGGTTATGAGTGCAAAATGACCGACACTTTCCCCGATGCAATGGGCACTTGCCAAAAGAAGGCTTAAGATAACGTGTACAAGTTGTTTGAGATGTAAAAAATAAATAATAAAATTTTGTTTTTGTCACAAAGTGTTCACTGTGATTGCCTAGTTGATGTACCAGTAAGTGTGCTTTAGTGGCATTTAATGATCTACTATTTTAAGTTTTATCAGTTCACAGGTAGCTAAACTCAAAACCGCAATCATCTGACGTAATCAATGTGACTAATCGCGCTCTGTGGTAACTCTGCAAGAGAATAATCTTTTTTTATAAGTGGCAAATAATAATATTTTCCTTTTTGCAAGAGAGAATGACATGCAATATGATGTTATCACTTTTTTTTAAAAAAGTCTATTTAAAGAAGACGTCTTCTGTACACTTTGCAAACTCTGCTGCTTTTGTTTCTAAATAACTGCTGTCACAATCGCAAACAAATGAAAGTTCAACTAAGTTTAGCTCTACTTCTAGTAGTTGTTTTCGGTAACAAAATATCAACTTTTTCTATTATAATTATAACATTTTTGTCAACATTTCTAGCTCATCTAAACGCTGCTAATCCACTGTTTGATCAACAAGTCTGTCGAACTGACCAGTGCGGTGGCAAAATGGGCTTACAGTGAGTGCAACCGCCTTTATTTGCTTTAAATCTAATTGTGGTCGTTTCAGATGCTGTCCAGGATACTTCTGTTTGTTGCCATCAGAGTGCTGTGACCAACTGGGTCGTTGCACCAAAATGAACTCACTGCCAGTGACACCAAGTACCGCCAAGTTTGCACTTTACCACTCGTAATAAAAAAGGCTGCTTTTAAGTGTTCCTACCTCTTTGACATTCACTTTCCTTAATTTTCTCTGTCATTCACTTCCCACACAGTGCATTGTTTGCATGTTTGTATGTCCTCGTGTCCAAGTGAGTGAATTACCTTCTCGAGACTGTCTGAGTGGACTGAAACTTTGTGGCAGTTAAACTTTAGTTGTGCTATCTTTGTTTCTCAACTCTTGAGACCACTGTTACATTTGCGTACAGGTTGTCTTAAAGGGCAAATTCCTCAAACCCATTGTGACCAGTTGTCTCATCCTAATGGGGCTGACAATTAGTAGTATGCAAAACGTAGACACCAATGATCTGTTCGTTTATTGAGTCCGTTTCTGTTCATTAGATAGCTAATTCTCTCACGGTTTATGCAGTGACATTGCTTCTACCGCAGTGCACAATTTTTTGCCACTTGATGCTCGCGTTCTTTTTAGTGAAGGTCACTAAATTGTCTAGGAAGAATGGAGACATTTGTCACTGTACAAGAAACCCTGTTTGCATTTGTATAATTTAGTGCAGTTTTTGGTGTTGTTTTTTTCAATCACTTGCAGTGAAACAACGTAAAGTGGCACTTCACTAAAGGTAAAATCTTGAATTAGTTTGTTGGCATGTGAATGAAGCATGTTTAGCAAACTGAGCAACCTTGAGTGTTGTCATGTCATCAATTCAAATATGTAAAACGTGCACCTGTGCTAATGAAATTTGTCGATTAGGCGAGCACCTAACCTAGCTTCAATAAAAAAAGGACAATGAATGAGGGCGGGCATTGTTTTACTTTCTCTCCAACTAGTCATAATCGTCACTAATGGTTCATCGTCAATGAAAAGAATGAGAGATGTCCTTTTGCTAAGAAACAAAAAAGCTTAAGCAGCAGATGAACATTTGGTGAGCAACAAAGAGTCACAATAAAACTAAAACTTGAAAAGTTTATTTATGGTTTTAAAATAAATGTCGCAAAAAGGATGGTTTGAAGGCAGAAGTGCAAGCCACAAAAAGCAAATCACTTGTTTATGGTGTAAGTTTTCTTTTGCTTTTCGATGAACTTTTTGACGACAATTTGAATGGAGACTGGCAGCACCTCTTGCGCCGATCCCTGGTTGCTCGTACTGCGACTTGGCTTGCTCGTAGTGGGCTTCACTGAGTTGCTGCGATTGATCTTCTTCACCTTGGCGTTCTTATTCCCTCCGCCCACTGTCGGGTCTCGGTAGATGTGCTCAAAGTCGCTTGGAGCCAAGAGAGCAGTCGGCGTGTCGGAGGGCAATCGAGCGACAGTCTTGCTCGAAGTTTTCTTTACATTGGCCACTTTGGCCTCTTCTTCCTGGTTTTCAAATATATGCTCATAGTCACTGGGAGCTGTAAAAGGAAATGTAAAGATTGATGGATTTAGAAATACTCCTTATCACTAGTTGTATTACCAATAAGGGCCGTCGGCTGGTCAGATGCAACTCGCTTAGCACTGCCAGATGGGCCTTTCGGTGTTGGCTGCCTCTTGAGCTTTGGTTTCGATTGCTTGGCCTCCACCTTTTTGCCTCCCTCACCTTCATCTTGATTTTCAAAGATGTGCTCGTAGTCACTTGGGGCTGAAATGATAGTAATAGTCAAAAAGGGGTACATGAAAGAGGTAACCAAATACCGATGAGTGCCGTCGGTTGGTCTGATCCCACTCGCTTAACTTTGGCCACTTTCTTCTTCTCTTTCTTTCCCGATGACATAGCAGTAGAGATAGTTGATCTGCAATGAAAATAAAATACTGAAATGCACAATCTCTGACTTACAATAAAAAGTTACTCGTTTTGTTTGTTGCGCTACATAAAAGTTCTTTTCTAACGAATAAAATTCATTTTAATCTAACGGTGGCGTGTAACTCGTCAATGTTCTAAACAAAGACAACAATGAAGCTGCGATCAAATATTGAGCGACTAACTCACAGTAGCACTCCTCTACCAAGTGAACTTAATCTAATGAGTGTTACTACAAAAAAATCGCTGGGTGCTGACCACCGATCAGCTTCAAATGAATCCATCAACACGGTTTACCTGTCCTGCTTTTCAACGCTTGAAGATGAGCGCCTTTCTCCAGTCTCTCAGTATTATTCCTGTTCATCGTCAAAATCGTTCAAAAGCAAGCCGAGTTCATGGGGCCAATCTATTCTTGAACTAGGCAAAATCAAGTTTGCCAGCGCAGAGAAGAAGCCTGTTGAGCCATCAACATCCTCGGCAGTCAAATACTACTACCTGATGAAGGACGGCTCGGAGCTCAGCATGATCTACGGTGGACCAGGCGACTCGCTTGTGCAAATACACGGCACCACCGGTCGTCTACCTGGAAACATTGCCTTCAACAAAGCTTCCTTACCACAACCTATTTACATGTTCAACACTGCAGTCAAATGGCATCACGCAGCTCGCATCATGATGGTGGAGCTTCCCGATGATGGCATCTACTTTGCGGGCATTTGCTGGAAGTTTCGTCGACCTTATGAACGCTCAGATGGGACAGCATTCGATGCTAAAGAGTCCTACGTTCTGAACTGTTTCTGCAAAGAGCCTCTGAGGCGCTTTCAAGGACGTGTTGGACCGATTAGCGTTTTTGTGCCGCATCACAAAGAGAACATTGACAAGAGAATAGCAGGTATCTGGGTATCGCTGTTCTCCGATCAGATTCTTGCTGAGTATTTTGAGGAACGTCCTTTTTTCGAGCCAGAGTATCGCAGCAAGCTGAAGGCCGTCGATGAAAGTTATGAGCAAATGATGTTTTTTGTTTCAGACAGTGCTTCTTGCGTAGGAATTCAGGTGTTGCACACAAAGCAAGAAGAAAAGCAAATCAAAAAGTTGAATAAAGAGTACCATCATGGCAGACCGCTCATTCTCCAGGACGGCTTTTACTTGGTGGAGGGCAAGTTTACCACAAACTTCCTCAATGAAGACAACAGCTCTCAGTTTAATCTGGATTGTAGTACATCAAGCGGCCCAAAAATTATCATTCTCGGCGAAGGTACACATATGATCCGAACCGAAACAGTGCAAAACAATCCAGGCCATAAGCCTTCGACCAAGAAGAGAGCTCACTGGCGTCTCAATCGGCGCAAACGTCGCATTCGCAAGCCATCTTTACCTAAAAGTAATAAATCATCTTCAACAGGAAAAAGTGGCACAAAAGTTACTGAAAGCGGAACTTTATCATCTTTATCCGAAGAAATGGAAAGCAAGAGCGAGAAACAGTCTGATAAACCAGGTTGGAAAGATGGCAAAACTCGCAAAGTTGAAGTTTGCATCGACAAACGCTATGAACGACTTATTGTGCTCGACCAGAATGTTTTGAAGGAAGACTTTGAGCAGATTTAAGCACATTACAAGCATTAAACATTGAAACGCAAATTCTACAGAATTTTGAACAGAATCGTACTAAATACGTCCTTTATGGCTAGCGCGCCAGATGTAAACATAAAATTCTTCTGTCAAAGTCTGTCAGCAAGGAGATTTTCATTTTTAGGGTGTTTACGCCGGTTGCCCTGGTTAAACTCAAAAGTACACGTGTATTTTTCTAGTCAATTAGCTTACTGGTTACTCGGAAACAAGTGAAATTATCAAGCGCATTTAAAAAACTGAAGCGTAGTAGGACTCATTAGGTTAAAGTTGCATGATGACTTCAGCCGGCGATTCCAACAACAGCCGCAAAGTGGCCCTAATCACGGGCATTACTGGTCAAGTAAGTGTTGGTACCATTTTTATTTATAAGAAAAAGTTGTTCTAACTCTCTTCTTTTAGGATGGCTCTTATTTGGCCGAGTTTCTCATTTCAAAGGGTTACGAAGTGCATGGCATAATTCGACGCTCCAGTACTTTCAATACTGGTCGCATTCAACATCTCTACCGTGATCCGCTCACTCATCAGGAAGGATGTAATAAACCAACTGGCACTTATATAGTTGTGACCCTTATCTTATCGCTTTTTTTGCCCCTCACCATAGCGATGAAGCTGCACTACGGTGATATGACTGACAGTACTTGCTTGGTGCAGCTGATTTTGAGCATAAAACCAGATGAAGTCTACAATCTTGCCGCTCAAAGTCACGTCAAAGTGTCTTTCGATCTCAGCGAGTACACCACTAAAGTTAACAGCCTAGGACCGCTGTATCTCCTTAACGCAATTATCACTGCCAACCTGACCGACAGCGAGACGGGAAAGCTGAAAACCAAGTTCTATCAAGCCAGCACTTCTGAGCTTTTTGGGAAAGTACAGGAGATCCCCCAGCGAGAGACCACTCCATTCTACCCTCGATCCCCGTACGGAGTCGCAAAGGCGTACGCCTACTGGATTGTCGTCAATTACCGCGAGTCATACCCAAGTCTGTTTGCTGTGAATGGAATCCTATTCAACCATGAATCACCTCGTAGAGGCGAAACTTTTGTGACCAGAAAAATCACCCGAGGTGTGGCGAAGATCTACCTTGGAGAGCAGGAATTCATCGAGCTGGGCAACCTCGACTCGAAACGAGACTGGGGCCATGCTCGTGACTACGTTGAAGCCATGTGGATTATGATGCAGCAAGAACACCCGGACGACTTTGTCATTGCCACTGGAGAAGCGCATTCAGTGCGAGAGTTTGTCGAACTTGCCTTCAAACATATTGACCGTGAAATTGTGTAAGTAAACTGTGGCTTCTAATGTTTGTCTATTCATAATTGTTAACTTTATTTTCTCTAGATGGGAAGGAACTGGTGTCGAAGAGGTTGGCAAAGAGAAGGCAAGCGGTGTCGTGCGTGTTCGAGTCAATTCAAAGTACTTTCGACCAGCCGAAGTGGTATGACATTTTTCAGCACTACTCGCACATCTGAAACTAATTTTTACTTTTTCAGGACTTTTTGCTTGGCGATGCAACAAAAGCTAAGGAAAAGTTGGGCTGGCAGCCACAAACGTCCTTTATTGAGTTGGTCAAGGAAATGATTGATTCTGATATTGAGCTGATGCGAAAAAATCCACAGGCTTAATGTGTGAATGCACTTGGTGCATCGATGTCATTTCTTCAGTGGTTTAACGCATCACTAACAACTTTGGAAAAATTGTCCTTTTGACTATTTTATTTTCATTTTGTCTTGTGATCTGTTATTTTTTATTTTTATTTTTTAGAAGATCTGCACAGTGAAAGTTGCCAAATGTAACTTTTCATTTCCATTCTGAAATCTCACACTAGATTTTTTAGGTTTCATTTATTTGTTTTGAAAGAGATTTACCGAACCAAGTTTTTTAATACATTAAAATCGATCTGTAAGCATTCCTCCGTTTCTACTTCGTTGAATGTCTGAACGGGTAAAAAACTGATTACCACTCATTACCAGCTTCTCTGGCATCACCATTCTTGCAAAGAAACTCATATTTCACATGATTTAGTTTTTATATACTACATAAGGCAAAACTCCATGTATACAAGAAGAGTACAGCAGACAACATAACAAAATAGACATTTGAGCAAAGAAATGAAAGAAAGATAAACAAAATGTAAGAAAAAAGTTATTGAAGATAAGAAAAATATAAGACAAATAAGAATACAAGACAAATAATAAGTCACAGATAATATTTACAAAAATTAGTGTATATATAAAGTGATGAGGTTATGAAAAATGTGTAGTCACAGATGATGATAATGGTGCGGAAGGAATTGACAGTTGACAGTGGTGGGTACACACAACAATAACCTTACGGCTCCATATTTGAGTTGGGTTTGTGCCGTTTGTTGTTGTTGCTGTTGTTGTTGAAAGGTAAATTACTTAAAGCGGGACTAAGAAAAGCAAGGTGACCCTTGGGACAACGATTGGCGTAATGACCTCTTTCGCCACACTTGAAACAAGTCACCTGGTCCAGGGGACGATGGAACTTGCCACCGCCACCACCACCACCAACAGTGCCACCCTCTGAACGGCCAGCATCTTTGCGCTCCAGCAGAGGAACAGTGGATATAATGTTGCTAAGGGCAAAGTTGGAGTCACCACCACTCAAGTTGTTCTCGTGGTCTGATCGGTTATTGTTGCTGTGGCTGTTATGATTTGAGTATCTATTGAATGAATTGTGGTGCGAATTCTCTTGGTAGTGGTTGTTATGGTGATGTCGGTCCCCGTAGTGGTTTGAACGGTCCTGCTGCAAGTTTAAAACACTATTTTAGAGCAGCTCAAGGACATAAAGTGCCAGGCAACTAGCAGTGCACATACCTGTTCCGCGGCAAACTTGGCAATAACATCATCTCGCTGGTCAGGTGGAATAGAAGGACACACGTAGATCTTATGGCCAGGCTCGTTGCAGTGGTGACAAATGACGCCTCTTCGTTTGGTATCCGGCTGATTGAATGAAGACTGCTGCTGTTGAGGTTGCTGCTGCTGAGAGGGGTCTGGTCCTAGGCCGGTGATGGCATTGCCGGTTGCAGAGACCATTACACCGCCAGTGGTGGGTCCCGTCAAGCTGGGTATATCAAATCGCATATGCACAAACTTACAAGACGGACCGTCTGGGCAGAAACCGCAAAGGTAACTCAAACAGGCGACTCTTCGTGCGTGTCGATGACGGCAAGTAGGGCCGTGTCGACAAAAGCCCCTGTCGTACCATGGACAGTCTTTAACTTTTGATTCCGGGTCAATGTGAAGGAAGGGGCACTCTTTGTTTGAACATGCTCGAAACTTTGAGTAAAAATAACACTCAGGCATCTTGGACATGTCAAACTCGTGAAGAAACTCGCAAGAATCACCTGATAAAGCAAAGGATCAGTAACCGAATTTTAAAAATTGTGATTGAATTCTCACCCTTTTTGCAGAGTCCTCTGAGCCAGTGTTTGCAGACAATTGTTCTATCGGGCTTGACGTGTCTGTAGGGACACATTGAAGATTTGGTACAGGTTCCCCGTAGGTGAAACACACAAACGGCGGCGCCCGACTTGTCCATGCCTGAAAATGGCAGTGGCAATGCGCCAATTTGTTCATCAAGGTCGCGTTCCAGATCGAAGATAATTGCGCCAAGGGGCGCAACAATTTCCTCCATGATGAGTTCTGTAGATGGAGGGCCAAAGCCCTGATTTGTTGATAAATAAACGGTGGAGCGTTTTTGCCGGCAAAATCAGTGCAAAATATTTTGGGCCAAAATAAATTAACTTGTATAAGTAATAAAGGACTAAAGAACCAAAAACTGTTCTTGAACTCAGGTTAACATTGTCCAAAACACAGGTAAGTTCACTCTCAAGACAATCATCTCTGGACGAGATCTATTACCGGGCAAATAATAATATTGCCGGTAAATGATGAAAACAATATCTTGGCCAGACTCTTCGTCTCCGAGTAAGAGAGTTGGGCAGGTGAGCTTTTACAGTGCGAGACACAGTGCTGCCCTCTGTAACACTGTGAAAGTTTACCCAGCACGTCTTTCTTTCTCTGAAAAATAGTGCCTGCAAATGTGTTGATGAAAGTTTTTTTTCCACAAATTGAGCAGGCTATTACGACTCACTCTGCCGCATTTGGAAACGGCACGCAAATTAAAATTTTGCGGAATTTAAAAATTCTTTTGAAACATTTATTGTACAAAAATGAAAACAACCACTGTTTAGCTTCTCCAGGTAACATCGACCTCATCGGTCCTGAAACGTTGAGTGCACCAGGTCTCTTCAAACGGTGTTGTCTGGCCTGATTGGTAGCTAAGCAGACCGGCATAGGCTATCATGGCTCCATTGTCAATGCAGTAGCGATCATCAGTAGCGTAGAGCTTGGCGCCTCGCTCTTCGGCCATTCGCTGCATCATCTCCTGAAGACGCAAATTGCAGCCTACACCGCCAACTATGAGCACTTCGTTTGAGCCGGTGTGGGCCATTGCTCGCTCGGTTGTTTCCACTAGCATTGAAAACATGGTTTCTTGCAGAGAAAAGCATAAATCCTCCTGTGTGTATTCTCCGCTTTCTAGCCACTTTGAGGCCTTTGACTGTAGAGTAAATTAAAGAGTCGTAAGTAAAGGCTAAATTCTTTCAGTGTGCACCAGTGTAATTATACCTCAATGAATGAAAGCAGACCAGAGAAGGATACGTCCATTCCTTTGACCACATACGGCAAGGGTGCTAGTTTCTTTCCTCTGTCAGGTGTAAAAAACTATAATGATTAAAATAAACAACACAATTGAGAGACACACTTTTTCGCAAGTTGTTCAATGTTGTAGCCCGGACTGGGGTCGTTTGAAAGCTTGAGTACGCGTGCAAAGCGATCCAGGCAGTTTCCGATAGCAATGTCAATGGTTTCACCGAAAATTCGGTACTTCTTTTCACTGTAGGCGATTATCTGTGTATTACCGCCGCTGACGTACAGAAGAGTTGGGTTCTCCGCCCCAGTCACAAGTCGACCCATTTCAATATGACCAATGCAGTGATTCACGCCAACAATTGGCTTGTTCCACAGAAGCGCCAAGGTACGAGAAACCAGTGCCACAGAGACTAGAGGTGCCCCCATTCCGGGACCTTTGGTGAAGCAGATGACGTCGATTTCCTCGGGCTTCAAGCCAGCAATCTTCAGCGCTTCTTTGGTCAACTCGACGATTCGAGACCGGTGATGTGCTGCGGTAAACCTAGGCTGAAACCCTGAAATGAAAGTTTGTTGGTTAGTAATTGGAGGTGGAATTGATTGCACTAATAAAATGCACCTTCTCCGGGCGGCGTGATGTAGGTGACGCGAGGATTGGCCAGCACTTCCCCATCGCGCATAATACCGATGCCCAGCTTGTTGGCACTGCCCTCGAAGCCAATGGCGACCACCATGTCAGCGTTGGAGGTATTCGGGAGTGTCCGATGGAGGTATCCGGGTGGAGAAACCGGCGTGTGTTTACCACAGACACGTGATGCGATCAGTGTAAACAGTGGGGGGATGCACTCACCACTGCAGTGCTCTGTAAAGGACCCACGAGGTGCGGTGCTCTCCTCACAGCGGCGAGAGAATTAAGGAACTGAAAGTGATATTCCTAGAATCCGCTGATTTATTTAAGAGATTCTAGCACACTGTGCATGGCTGTTAGCTGTTAGAAGGAAGACTTTTGCGAACTTCCTTGCGCATCTTCTCGACGACTTTGGCCTTTGTTTCGGCCATAAAATTCCACAACTTGGCCTGTTCTTGCTGTGGCAGTTTCTAGTAGTTTTTTAGAAAAGTAGGTGAATACAAAATTAGATATTGGTAAGATAACTTACATCGACTTCTTCGTCTGTTATCATGGCCACTTTTTTGTTGTTAAATTCAATGAAAAAGTGCCGCTTATTCTTCACCGTTGTCATTCCAAGGACTCGGGCAATCAGCACATCGCCTTTATTTGCCTCACTCAACAGAGTAGCCTTCATCTCTTGAACGTGCAGTGGACAGCGTTCATTTGGAATCTTGTTCCTATCACGATGGTTCAAATCAAAGTTTGGATTCTCTTGGCGCAACTTGGCTAGGCGATTCTTCTCAAACTCTTTAACGGTTTCCAGAGAGTTGAACAAGTTGTCGAGGCGCTCTTCGGTGTTGTCCTCATCAGGGTATCCTTGCCACTTGACACCATATAAAACCTCGTGTTTGTCCATTCGCTTATCCACTATTCTTTCGACGTAGTACTCGTCATCGACCAGTCCAGTACGATCGTTGATGTCAACATGTTCCTCCATCGTTGCAAAGATGAATTTGAAAAGTTGAAAAAGTGGTTTTTCCAATCACCTTTTGTGCCAGTACTGCTCCCTGGTGCCGTCAGTTCTCATACACTGATCGGTTTATTGTTTTGATTTGTAGAAATTGACGACCGCAGGATAGGTGTAAATAGCGTAAACAAAAAAAACGGTAGCGCGACAAGTCGTCGAAATGACATCTGCTCGAAACCAATATAAGCCCTG
>JAALOO010000249.1_pt1 | contig 50136 bp, 30 predicted proteins | sample 7257641 | NCBI WGS metagenome assembly JAALOO01 (sample SAMN14085613, study PRJNA598686) | mite metagenome | biome: ENVO:01001000; feature: ENVO:01001002; material: ENVO:01001226; isolation source: single female mite from University of Michigan culture on fish food culture... ...
AAGTTTACAGTGTCTAAGTCAAGTCAAAGTATGCCGCCGGTCAAGTAGATTTTCAAGAAATTTTAAGTTTAGGTTTAGGTCTAGGTCTATGTCTAGGTCTATGTCTAGGTCTATGTCTAGGTTTAGATTTATTTTTAAGTCTAGGTCTAGGTTTAGGTTTCGGTCTAGGTCTAGGTCTAGGTTTAGGTTTAGGTTTAGGTCCAGGTTTAGGTCTAGGTTTAGGTTTAGATTTAAGTCTAGGTCCATGTCTAGGTCTAGGTCTAGGTTTAGGTTTATTTTTAGGTCTAGGTCTAGGTTTAGGTTTAGGTCTAGGTCTAGGTTAAGTTTAAACTTAATTTTTGGTTTAAGACTAGGTTTTGGCTTAGGTGTAGGTTTAGGTTCAGAGGTTAGGTTTGTTTGGTGCCATAACTCGCTACAGTCAAAACTTTTGCTAAAACCGAAAAATTTATATCATCCTATTCCTAAAAAAATGATTTACAGCTAAAAACTTTGCCTATGTTATGGTTTTACAAGCAGTTTTTAATTTTGTTTTTTCAATTTAATTTAAATATTTTTTAGTTTATTTGTTACTTGCTGCTAAAAACATAACTTTAGTTTTAACAATTATTAAAACTGCATTTTTAGAAAAGAAACAACAATTAAAAAACTAAAATCAATTGAAAATTTAAAACTAAGAAATACATTGGTTTAGGAGTACACTGCATAAACTGAGTTTATGCTAGCCCTGCTAGTGTAATTAAAGAAAATTCAATTTATTAAAAAAAAGTGTTGGAACTTACTGGCTATAACAATGTAGAAGAACAAAAAGTGAATGGCAATCCAGAGAAGACTTAAACAAGTGTGAGTAATTAGTAGTCCATTTTGGCCAAGCAGAATTAGCATTGCCACTATACTAAGTGGATTCAAAGAGCACACTATTATGTTGTAGTACCAAAAGGCTATGTTTCGAATGGATGCAAAGGAGCGATAACTGGTCGAAATATCAAGTTCGAAAACTTTTGGGCTAAGCTCAAAATAGTCGGATTTTCTATTTTTAAAACTAGTATTCTTCTGTTCATTAGACATTCGAAAGAGTGCCATCCACTTGTAGCGGCGAAGATCACTGGACAAGGTGAACTGAAGAAAAAGCAAAGTGATGAGTGACCAAAATAGAAATGTCGCCTCAAGGTAGCGGTACTCGGGACCGGCAGCTTCTGTTCCCAGAAGAATCCGTTTTTCTCGACTATCTGTTGCCGGAGAAACAAGCACTACTGCAAAACAGCGAAAAAAGTACGCAAGAACAAAAAACTTTGGAGCACTTATATGCAATGGATTTTTGTTGATGCGGTATTTGAGTGACTGTTTTCTGCTTTTTTGATTTGGATCAAAGTACATTTGGTGTTGATCAACTAGTTTTTGAAAATAATAAGTGGGACAGTAAAATGACCAAAGGAAAAAACGAGGATATTGTGATGCAAATGAAAACATCGTGTGTTTAAGTTTTATTGCATTAAAGTGTTTTGACATTGATTTTTATTAAAATTCAAATGAAATGGCGTTTAACTATTTATTCAAGTATATGCACTCTGATATTTTATTGTTTGTTTGTTCAATTTACATTAAAAAAGTTTTACGTCATTTTTTAATATTTGTACACAAAGTTTATATTTTACTTTTGATTTATTGGAATAAAGGTTTTGAGTTTGAAAATATTTATAGATTCAAGTTGAAACATGCCAATGCTAATTTATTGACAAAAATAGACACTTTTTACTAGGTCACTAGAATTTATTAGCTGAATTTATTTAAACATAAACTGTATTAAATAAAATAAGTAGAGTAGCGGCCACCAGGCAAAAATAAATGGCAATGTTGACAAAAATCTAGACGCATTGCATATCATTAAAAATTTAAATTGTTTTTATTCAGTTTTGAATAATTAACAGTAGACAATACAAATGTTAACATGTGTGTGACAGCGGCCAGATAAAGAAAAAATGTGCAAAATATGTGATTGGCTAAGTGAATTATTTAAACTAAGGATCAAATCATTTTTATGAAAATAAAGTTAAGAGATGATGAGAAAAAAGTTTTTACTTTTGACCAGTTAGTTATGCTAAATGGTCTAAACAACTTTGCTAAACCTGCTCTTCTGCGACACTGGCGTCATGTCCATTCTTCAGTTCTCGCATTCGAATGTGGTTTGATCGGTTGGCAGCACTGTTTGAGCCTGATGACTGTCGATTGCCAAACTTTTTAGATGTTTTTCCCTTATTGGATCCTTTTTTCTGCTGTAGGCCATTTGTTTTGTTTCCGTTAACTGTTTTCGCAGGATCATCAAGATTGTTGGCCGACACGGTTGGCTGACAGTTAGCGAGATCTTGTTCTATTTGGTCACCATCACCATCATCTTCATCACCTCTGGAACTACCACCACCGCCGCTATTGTCGCCCTTGGCATCAAGAGCAGTGTAGTCAGACTTTGGGTAGTTCATCTCCAGGAGAAAGTAGTTCCAAGTGGAGAGAATCCAAGTTCGGTTCGTGTAGGCGAGAACTGCCAGCAAAAAGGCGAGCAGCAACAGGAGAATGGCCAGGACAATGTAGGAAAGGGTGATGTAGTGGCGGTACCGGCGAATGGCCTCACTTTTCTCGTTTTGCTCTTGAGAGCCCTCTTTGATGAGGCCACCGCTTTCAGTTTTGAGAGAAGAAACTCCAAGGAAACTTTTTGATGAAGAGCCACAGTCGCCAAAGTCCGCCTCATTCAGGTCATCAAAGTACTGTCCGACGATGTCATTGCCACTACCACCACCTCCTTTGCTGGAATGCAGGTAACACCGGTACTCAGGCAAGGCCTCAAACTTGGGCGACTGTCTCGGGTCGGCGGTTTCGCTGTTGGCGGCAGTCAGAAAGCGGAAAAAGGGCAACAGGGCACAATCACAGCGGAAGGGATTGCGGGCAAAGTTGAGGTGCAGGGCGCCCAGGGCCGGTCCGCTAGAGCGAATCAGCGCCATCGACCGGGCGTCCATCGTTTGGATTCGATTTCCGGTCAGGTCGACGGTGCTCAGCCAGCGCAGGCAGCTGCCGTTGACCGGATATCCGCTGAGGCGGTTGTAGGCGAGCTGCAGGTGCTGCAGTCGAGGCAGGGCGCAGAAGAAGGAGGAGGAAGAGAATGATAGTGAAGAAGAAGAAGAAGAAGAAGAAGAAGAAGAAGAAGTTCTCTCAAAACTCGTCAGCCCATTCGCCTCAAGGTTGAGCAGTTTCAGAGTGGAGACGTTGCTTTTGCGGAACACCTCGCCGAGGGCAGCCACCAGCGCCAGGCTAGCCTTGTCGTTTTCAATGGCGCCATCATCCGAGTCCGCCGCAAAAAGTGCTTTCTTTTTTCCGTGTTGTGAAGAGGTTCTTTCTCGCATCTCAAAGGCGTTTCGCAGGTGAAGCTGCTCTAGTGACCGTAGTGGAGAGAACATTCTCGGATGGGGACTTTGCCTTTCAAGAATATCCGAAGTGGTGGGGGCGATTTCATCCGGCTCACTCTGGTCGTCGTCGTCGTCGTCGTCGTCATCCTCACTGTTGAAGCTCATGTCGACGCCATCCTGGACGCTACTTCCGCCCACGCTGCCGTCGCCTCGGTCGCCGATGATGATCGCCATCGGGTTCACCCTCCTGCCCCCGTGGTGGTGGTGATGTACTTTGGCGGGTTTGGGTTTGGGTTTGGGTTTATTGGTTAGGTCAGCCTGGGCAGCAGCAGCACCGGTAATGCGCAGTCGATTGTCATTAAGGTAGAGCACCCGCACGGAGCGCATGTTGTGGAAGGCCTTGCCGTGGATGGTGCTGATGTTGTTGTTCGACAGGTCCACAGTGTGCAGCTGGTCATAGCTGGCAAGTGAAAAAAACAAAAATAAATCAAAAACCAAATTTAAGTAAAAGACTGAATCAAAAACCTTCGATTAAGGAGAAGCAGATTGGCCGGCAACTCCGGAAAGTGGTTCCCCGTGAAGATGAGCACCTCAGTGCGATTGTCAATTGCCTGCAGGTAGTGTGAGGGCGAAATAGTCTGACCACTTTTGTTTGCCTTGCCAACTCCAAAGCCGGCATTGGTGCAGTTGGTAATGTAGGTGGGGCGGCTCTGGGCAAAGGCGCCCATGCCGCACAGGCAACGGCCCTCAAACTCCGGGGGACATTGCCCGGCGCTCAGCTGACTGCTGATGTTTAGCACTGTTTTTGGCGATGGTCTGCCTGATGATGATGATGATGATGATGATGAAAGTGGCTGACTGCCATTTGAGTGCTGGCTGGTGGCTTTGAGATTGGCTGAGGATGATGAGGCCGATTTGAAGATCAGATCATTTGGTTCTTGAGCGTGCACTTTGAGGAAGAAGAAGGAGAAGTTTAAGGAGAGAAGCAGGAGTAGAATGAATAAGTTCATTGAGGTGGTTGTGAGGGTGGTGGTGGCACTAAAGTGGTCAGACGACATGATGATTAGCTGATTTGCGTTTGGAAATGCGGATCTGCGCTTGATCTGGTTGGTGAAAAAAGTTTTAATAGTTTTAAAATTGATATTAAAAATTAAATTGTAAATTTAAAAAACTAAAAACGCGCATTGTTATTTTGAGAATCAATCAATAAAATGGAGAAAATGAGTTAAATATGCAACTGTCACGCAGTTGTATTACTAGCGTTTTTTGTCGTTGCAAATGCAAAATTAAAAAAACAGATGGCTAATAAAAATGCAAAACAACAATAAAAACGCATTCTAATAAAACTAAAAAGAAAGGCAGATAAAACAGGTCGCAAAGTACAGAAAACAAACTTACATCTCTTAATTACTTGCAGAAATAAATGCAAGTGTTAAAACTGTGAAAATATGCGCAATAAAATTATCAAAACAGTATCACATTGTAAAAATATCGCAGACAATGAACTACACAAAAAAATAGTCGGAAATGCACAAATGTTTAGAAATGCACAAAAATTCAAATTTCAAAAAACTCAACAAGTTTTTCACTAAGTCAACCCCTTTACACTGACTCATTTCTTTGTAAATGTCGCATAGGAAAAAATGAGGAGAATTTTGAAAAAAAGAAAAAAATGTCAGAAAAAAGTCAGTGCCGAAAGAGTGAAGGAGCACAGAAGAAGAGAGAGCACAGCTGTTGCTGCAGTGGTAGCGGCGGCGGCGGCGGCGGCGGCGGCAGCAGCAGCAGCAGCAGTTGACAAATGCGACAACGCGTGAATGTGTCAGCCAATCTTGATGATCAAGATTGTGCACTTGACTAGTCAGTCAGAGAGAGAGGCAGACTGTGCTGCTGATGGTGATGGTGATGGTGATGGTGATGGTGATGATGAGCAGTTGTGGTCAGCAGCAGCAACAACACTAACTGGCCCACGCTTCACTCACTGACGCAGCACACTGAAGCGGAAAACCGCAAACCGCAGCAAACAGCAAGCAGACAAACAGTTTAGGCGCTGGTTGCAAAACTGTTCACACACAGACACAGGCAGCCCACAGACACATGTGTTAACACTCACTCGGACAACTTTAGAATGTCCTCTCTTCGATGTGGTGCTCAGTGTGCTCAGTGAGGGTTCTCACCGAGAGTGTGTCTTTCTTTCTTTCTTTTTCTCCCTGTCTTTCACTGTCTCTGGGGGTAATTGTTGCTCTTCACCAGCGCTCCCTCGCTTACTCACTTACCCTTCACTACCATTGTCAGCAACAGCAGCAGCAGCAGCATTGGCAGTCGGGTGTGTCGATTTGCATGCCAAAGGAGGAGATTCTTCTCTATGCAGTTGTTTTCCCGCGCGCGCGGTGTTGCTCGCGCGACAGGACACCCGCGGCGGCTAGAAAGAATAGAGAGAGAGAGAGAGAGAAAGAAAGAACAAGAATGCAGAATTTACAGCCTTGCAGCAGTAGCTAATAGTGGTGGTGGTGGTGGTGGTGGTAATGGTGGTGGTGGTGGTGGTTCAAAATGGCCCCGTGCTGCCCGCGTCGTCTTCGTCGTTTAAGCACAATGTGCTGCGATCTGAGCCAGTAAGAGCTGGCAATTGAGTTTTTCTCGGAGAAACTTTAAACACAATGGCAAAGAGTGTGAAGGCGAGCGACGGACAGGTAGGCAAACAGGCAAACAAATTTGTCGTTCAGCTCAGCTCAGCTCTCTATTGCCTAACAGTGTGTGTTTGTGTATGTGCCAATATTTGATGTGGCCGTGCAAGCTGCCTGCCTGCCTGCTTTCCTTTCTATTGCCCAGCATGATTAGCCACAGTTGCAACGGCAGCAACAGCAGAAACAGCAGAAACAACCTGGTGGGCATTGCTGCTGTTGCTGCTAGCCAGTGGCCAGTTCTGCTGGTAGGCAGACAACCTGTGTGTGTGCTTGTGTGTTCACTTTTCAGCCACAACAGTGCGCCGCAATTTTAGTTGCCGCAACAGCAGCAGAAGAACTGGAATTTTACAAAATTGAGGGTGGTGGTGGTAGTGGTGGTGATGCAACTACTAGTCTCTACTAGTTTCGCTTGTGGCTGCCTGAATGATGCGGTCATTGTAGTTGATGCTGCTGCTCCTGATGCTGCTAATGCCTTAACCGGCTGGCTGAGGCCGTTGCACTTATACTTTTTCATTTTTTATTAAATTATTAAACTCAGCAAAAAATCAGGTATAAAGTATCACATAAAAAACTTGTATTTTTAATTAATTAAAATTAATAAAATGCAGTAAAAAGTTCTCTAAAAATGAATGTCACATAAACTTTTAAACTTGAACTCCATTAATTGCTCAAACTCGCAAAATTCTAATGTCAGGCTTAGGTGGTGAGATGACGCCCAAAACACGGAAAACACTGATCGAGCCACCAAACCTCTCAATACTACCAAGCTCAAACCTTTTGTGGGCGCGGGCTGCCAACCAAAACTAGTGAAGGGTAACAAAACCAAAGGTTTTCAAAACAGCAGCAACATCAGCAATTTAATTGGCCACTACTGCCACCAGCAGCAGCAAAAGCAGCAGTCCCCTTCATTCAACAGGCAAATCAATTGCTGGCCTGGCGCAACGATGATTCACCCACTCAAGCTGGCAACAGCCACAGCCAAAGCTGTTGATTGCTGCTCTACTACAATCAATTGTGCATGCCACAGCACTTCTTTTTATTTTTTTACTTTTCTTTTCCTTTACTTGCTCACTTTTGCACCTTCTCACTACTTTGTACTACATTGCTTTTCTTTTATGTGTGCTGGTGATATGCCGGTTTTGTTGCGCAATTGAAAAGGTTGAAACTTTTTTCAATGTCTTTTCAAATTGTTTTGGCTGAAAAAAGGGTACCTTTTCAGCAGTTATCACAAGGTTAAGGTGGTAGTTGATTAATAGTAACTACTTTAATAATTTTGTTCTAGTTTTATCATTTCATTTGCATTTTAAAAATTATTTTGAATTAGCAATTAATTAGCAGTATACTTAAGTTTATTAATAAATTTAAAAATTTCTGTTTTATTTTATTCTAGCATTTTATGTTTGTATTGTGATAGAAAGCATTTTAACTTTTAAATCGTTAAACAACTGTAACTTGCATTAACTTAAAACGATTTGTTTTGAGAAAACTGAAAATTGTGTATAATTGCACGCAGGAAAAGCTAAATGTGCCGCCAGCTAATAATTTGTAATGGCGGCTCAAGTTAATGTTCAGGAAAAATTAGGAAAAAACGGTAGGCAGTTGACAGTTGGTTTTTGTGTTGAATTGTCAGTTGCCACTGCAAAATGCTGTCGTTAGCAACGACGACAACGACGGGTGTTTGGTGAAAAGCAACAACAACAAAGAAAAACAACAACAACATCTACAGTCAAGACAACGGCGACGACAAGTTTCTCCCCCCCCCCCTTTGAAAAGTGCACACTTGGTATTTGAAAAAACAGGCGACACTGCGCTAGGCTAATTAGGATGTTGTCAATTGTAGTCTGAGGTCAAAATTAATCTCCCCTTTTCTCCATTTCTCCCTTTTCAATAGCGTCAAAGTTTAAATCTCGAACATTTGGCAACGTTTTCAAAAAGCGGAAAGGAGTAGATTGGATGGGTTATGATTTTATTCCTTTTCATTACTACCCAACTACAATTCAGTTTTTTCAATTGACCAGTGCACATCTGATTTTGACCACTGGTGACCACTGGTTAGGCTGAACAGGGGAGAGGAACATGAGAAAAGGGGAGGGGGGGGGCAAATTGTGGATAACCTAAACCGGATTGCAATGGAGCACTAAAAAAAGAAGAGCAGCAGCAGCCTGGTCGGTTCAATGAAGGCAATCGCCCGGCAGACCAATTAAATTGGCGGCTGTGGTGGCCGTCAGTTGCCGGTTTTCTGCTGTTGCCTCTTGCATGCATTTAGCAATCAGTTGTGCTCTGCTTCGCTTTACTTCTTCTTTCTACCGCACTTAAGTTTTTTTTATTAAAAAGGCTATTGAGAAAGGGTAATTAAGTTTGTCTGCTCCTTCTCTCTCTTTCTTTTTTTTCTTTTTAGTGTTTGGCGTCTGGTGGCTATTGTTTTTGTGCACTGAAGGCTAATCTTGCTTTCATCGTTTTGTGTTTTGCGGATTCAAGTTTTTTTCTGACAATTTGATGATCAGCAGTTGGTCATAGCCGCCACCCTAGTCAACAGTGGTGATTAATTGCCAGAACAAAGCAGTTAAAGCACCAAGATGAAGATGAACTTAAAACTAGTTGCTGACCAGTTGCTAGGCTTTGGTGGTCATTAATCTGAATAATTTCTGTTTAACTTATAAAAACATATTTTATAAAACTAAAATTTTATAGTGATCAATTAAATAAATTGAAAACAATTTAAAAAATATTTTTAAATTTTTTACTATAAAAATGCTTATTTTAGTTATACACACAAAAAAAAGTAAAAGCAAACATAAGTTAAAAGTGTGCCTTTAAAGAAATGTTTTAGTAAACTATTTGCATGACTAATTTAGTTTATTTTTAACTGACCTTACAACTTTAAAGCAAAAAATACTTTAAACAGTGACGTTTATACTTCTTGTAAAGTATCACAGTGCACTGGTATCACTGTTGCCACAAATGCTTGTGATTTCACTTAAAATTTAAATTCAATAAAAAATAATAACACAAAAAAATAAAATAAAATTAAATTGAAGTTTTAATTTCAATCAACAAAAAATTAAAATACGCGTGATTTGGGCATTGGCAAAAACAATAAATGTTTCTGATGTAACTTACAGGTGGCTAATTATTTAACTATCAACGATACTTTACCGGCACCTGTCGTCTCTAACAACAACTACTTCAAGTTTATAATCACAATTTCAATTTTTTTTCTGATTTCTTAAACTTTACATTTTCATAACAACATTTGTAAATTTTAATTTATTCAATTAAATGTTAAAACAAACTCAAATTAAAGTTTTGAAAATGTTTAAAAACTTAAAACTAATAAAAATATTGAAAAAATGGTTTTATTTCACATTTTGATATTAATTTTGTAAATCGATTTATTTCGTTCAGTGAAACAAATTCTCTAGAACGTGTTGTGGGTTGCAAACTATTGAGCTATTAGTTAAACTGTTTTACTTCATTTTTTAATTTTTTAGCAAAAACAATTGTAAAAGAAAAGCATTGAATTTGAGTTGAGTGCCTAGCTATGCCTCACTGCTGGGAAAACTTAATTGACAAGTGGCGGAAAATTCTGACTTTTTGTTGTTTGTGCGCCTACCCATTTTTTGTCAATTCCAGTACTTTTGTTGTTTCAGAAGAAGATCCATTTGTCAAAAGGCTTGTTCTTGCGCTTCAAAATGGTGGCAGTCGTGGTGCTACCTGTTCCAGTGAGCAGTGGCTGAAATTAAATTAAACAGTAAAGTATATCAACCGTTACTTAACGGTAGCAGCCGCCGCCACCGTTGTTACTTGCCGTTATATAAAAGCTCATTCCAACCGAAAAAAGGCTGCATAGGCATTTTTGTAAATTTGTCAACACACATACACACAATCAACGTAATTTAATTAAAAAACTGAAAACATCAGCTCACTGTACAATGCCTTTCTCCGCTGTGGTCTTTCTCCGACAAACCCTTGGCTGCCTGTTTGGAGCATGCCTGAAGGGCGACACTAATGGTAGTGGTGGTGATGATGCTGATGCTGATGCCAATGCTGATGGCAATGATGCTCGTGGACAGGGGAACATTGCCGGGGACAACATGGAGGAAATTAGCCTGATGGAGCACCACCGCCAGCAGCAGCAGCAGGTGACCCGTAATCGTGATCCGGAAATCTGGCACATGGTCCAGCTGCCGCCCCTTCCGCTGAACAGTCGCTTCCGCCGAGGTGACCGCAATGCCTCTGCTCGACGTGCCAGCACTCGACGTGGCCTTTCCTTGGATTCAGCCGTGGTCTCCTCCACTGAGAAGTTGCAGTCGTCGCCTGACAAGTCCTCCTCGTCCTCGTCCTCGTCCACTGACAAGTCGTCTTCTGATGACGTTCAGAACAAGGGTAACGTTTTTTACACGGCGTTTTGTGGCAAGTGTTTTTACGCTAATGTGGCTTTTGTTTTGATTTAGATTGAACGATTTCAATTTGGGCATATTGTTAAAGAAATATTCCTCATTAAGATATAATTATGTTTCAACGTATTTGTGTGATTAATATAGTAATAGTGATTGTTCTACTGATTATAAAGTTATTATAAAATTAAAATTAAAAGTTGTTTTAAATTAATTTGGTGCATTAGTGCAAGTAAATGTTTTTATTATAATTTGTTTGATAACAGAATGCTCATATCTCCTGGTCCAGTTTTCTGGTTGAGCCAACTACAAGAAGAAAATAGATGAGAATGTTGACTGCAAGCAGGCGGAAGGTGTCATGAGTGATCAGGTAGCCGTTCAGCAAACAGAATCCACTTGAAGAGATTGCCTTCAGGTTCTGACTTAGATTGTGCATCTAACAAGGGTAAAAAGTTAACATTTAGAAAACAACTAGTTTCATTAAGAGAATGTACCTTCAAGTGTGCAAGCACAGTTGTAGCAACAGCACTTTCACTTGGCCATCGTCTCGCTGCCAGCGATCGCCGCCCTACCATGGCGATCACCGTACCAACGATGGACTCGTTTTTGCGCACCACTGCCCCCGAGAAGAAGAGTATACCGCCGACGCTGACAATGTGAAAGAGCAACACCTGAACGTAGGCAGCATTGACGATGACCGCTGCCCGGCCAAAGACGCAAATGTAGATGATAAACGATATCAGCAGGACATAGATGACCAGCACAAAGCTGAGAAAGGACCGCCAGAAGGCGTTGTAGTCGGCGACCTCATCCAGAAGACGATTAAAGGACCGTACTACTGACAACAGCTTTCCCAGCTCCCATGGGTAGCTTCGAGATATTTCCCTAACATCATTTTTTTCTGCTAAGTGTACAACACTAGCTTTTCTCGCATCCAAAGTTTCAGACCTAGTCAGAGCATTGCAAGCCATCGTCATCTGATTGCCCACCAGCGACTGCTTGACGTAAATGTAGTACGCCACAATGACAAAGTCTACCAGGTTAAAGTAGATGACTGCAGAACAAAAAAAAGAATAACATTTTTTAGCAAAAAGTACTCAAGTAAAAAGAGCAGAAAAAAATATTAGCGAGTATTTCTAAATACCAGCAACTTACCTGAAACGAGAAGGTAAATGTAGTAGCAGTGTACGGCGGTGTACAGTACACTGGCCACCGGGTGAGACCAGTAGAGGCCACTGTAGACGTGCAGAAAGACCACACAGAGGCAGCCCATCGGCGTCAGTGATCCGCTGATCAGGTGAAAGTAGCAGAAGGCGCCGCGCCGGAAGCGGGCAAAGCGGAAGTAGGCTCGTTCGCTTAGGCCAAACTCCCGTTGAGGGTGAAAGGGACTGCCCGGTTTGGTGGTCATTGAATTAAGTGCCAGGAACTTGTAGTCGAGCAGACAGTCGGAGAGGGTGAAGCAGACAAAGAGCAGGCTGATGACGCCCCACATGAGAAAGGTCGTCTCGATGTACAGCCCATCGGCGCCCATCACCTCATGGCCGAGCCAGATTCTCAGCTCTCGATTTCCTTCTTTTTCTCCTCCTTTGAAACGGACCACCAGGGCAGCTGCTGAACGCACCAGATAGGCGACAAAAAAGTACTTGACCAGGCGAATATGAGCCGGACATTTGGCCACTCTAAAGCGGTTTTGAGAAAAGTTCAGCACAAAAGGCACTTCTCTGCGGTACACTTCTGCGGGGTGAATCTTTCTGTACTGCAAAAGTTGATATCGACTGAGGTATCGTGGAATTTTGCCAAACAGCTCAACATTGTAGTGCACATGATAGTAGTTGACTTGCTCTTGAAAGTACAGTAGAGGCAGGTAAAAGGAGGCGACAAACAGTTTGTGGGAATTTAAACGAAAAACGTTTTCACTGTTGTTGAATGGAGCCATTTTGATCAAATTGTATACTTTTGAATGATTTTAACTGTTGGACTAAATCAATTATTTGCAACAATTTAATTTGAACAAGGTTTAAATTTAAAAAATGTTCTTTGTAAAATGTAAATGCATAAAAGTAAAAGTTAGCTGGAAATAAAACTAATCTTTCATTAAAAATTAACACGCGTACATTTACATTTCAATCGTATTTCATTTTTATAAAATATAAAACGTTTAAAATATTAATGAAACAAATTACTGTTTAATATTTGTTTTGTTCTGTAAAAAATTTAAACAAAAGTTCAAGCTAACTTATTGAAAATTTACTTAACTTTAGTTTAGTTTATGTGAAATACAAAAATAAAAGTAAATAAAAAGTTAATTAAAATTATTGTTTACTTAGCTTGGTTCATTTTTGCATTATTTTTCCAAGTAAAAAAACTTACTTAAAATTTATTTTTGAACAATTTTAAATTTAACACTAAAGGCAACTAAACTAAACTGCAGATAAACTAATTTTGATAGCATCGAAGAAAATCAGCTCCCAGTGTCAACTCGTTCAGTGCCCCACTGTTGATTGACAGTTTGATGCTGTACAGATCGCCAGTGGTGTGCAGTCGCATTGGAATTCGAGTGTCAGTTAGGTGAAAGTTTTCTGGAGCAGTTCCCGGAAGAATTAGGCCTAACTGAGCGGCCAATCGAGAGGATAAATAGGAGTTCATTGTTGACGGGTCTACAGTTGCCGTAGTGTGAATGCGATTGTCCAGTGTCACCTGAAAACAGCTGTTTGGCAGTGAAGAATAGGCGCTTGTAGGTTGCTCAGTCTGCTGTGGAGGCAACTTTGGGTACAGCTTTGGAGCTGAAGTGTTCTTTTGATTGAAGTTTTTGTTCAATATAAAGTTAGGATTTTGTTTCTTAAAGGTATTGTTGTTGTTTCTGTTGTTGTTGTTATTGTTGTTATTGTTGTTAAACATTGGTCTGTTTTTTTGATGATCAATACTTGTGCTAGGGTTATGTTGTTGCTGAGTTGCAGTGTAATGTTGGTTGTTACGTCTTTGAAAATTGTTTTTCTGAACATTCTTTTGCTGTTTGTAATTGTTGAATTGAGGATTATTCTTTGTTTGACTACCACTGTTTTCAGTGTCCAAAGGTTTTCTAGCGCCTTTGTTTTTGTTGAGGTTAATGCTGATGCTAATGTTCTCAGAAAGTGACAACTCGCCGAGCTGATCGCCCAGTGCGCTCAAATTTGGCGTTGATTTGTACTTTTCAGTGTTCTGTTTGTTAAAGTTCTTTTGTTTATTTGGCTGAGCATTTTTCTGGTAGCCTCCTTTCTTATGAGCTCTTTTTTCGTCTTCTAATTTGAATTCATCCTCAATGGCCTTCACTTTAATGAGGTAGTCTTCATAGGAGGCAAAAGTTAGTTGAAGTAGGCGATGGTTGAATCGGTTGGGCAACTTTGAGGAGATCATGAAGATCTGATCCTGCAGGTTTGCACCTGGAACAGTGTCCAGGAGACGTTTCAGTCGTCCGACGTACTGATACACTGCCTCGTTAGGACCTTTTTGCGCCCGTGAAAACTCTAAACGAGACTGATGAGTTTGAAGGTTTTGATCAACTGAAAAGGGATTAGACATTGTGATGATAAAAGTTTTTAAATGTTTTTACAAAACAATTTAAAAAACACAATGTTGATACTACTGCATTCAAAAGCACGCAGCACATCAATGTCCAACAACGCAAAATAAAAAAAGTACAGTTGGGAGTTAACGCTTGCTTATCTTATCAAAAAGCAAATATAAAAAACAAGGATACTTTTTTCACTATTTACAAAGTTGCTTAGTTTCTCCAAATTACTTTTGTTTTTCTGCATTTTTGCATTTGCAACGGTTTATTTCAATTTATTGCTACTAAATTTTTATTTTTATTAATTATAAAAAAATTTAGTTTATTATTTAACATTATTTGTTTTGTTAGGGCATAAATGTTCTTGTTTTTCTACATTAGTTTTAACAAATTTGTTTGATGTTAACAATAAAAAGTTCAATTAGTTTAAAGCAACAAATTAGGCAACATTTCAAAATTAACATAAGTAACATTTTGTCACCTTTTTAAAAATTGCTTAACACATTGTTTTGTTCCGCTTTGTGCTGTGTAAAATCAATAATTAACAATAAATTAGTTATTGACATTTGTTCTTTGTTTGGCGCTCGGTTTGGCTTTGTTTCCGTTTTTGCATAATAACGGATAAAGTATAAAAATTAAAGAATGGACAAAATGGACAAAAGTTAAAAAAGATAAATAAATATGCAAATAAAAAAGTTTAAAATAATGGATGGATAAAGGACAAAATTAAAATTACAATAAAAGTTTTAATTATAAAAGAAAATTATGTTTGAACAAACAGTAAAATGCATTTCATGAATTTGTTTAAAAAATTGTTTAAAATTAAGGAAGAAAATGTTTGGATGGATCAAGAGGGCATTTTGTTTCGTTGTACTTGTTTTGATTAAAAAAGAAATGCTAAATACAAATGAAATTGCAATATTTTACATCAGTATCAATTATAAACAATTAATGAAAAGTTGAAAGTACTTTCTGGGCTGTAGTGAGAACAACAGTTGTAGACATTTGTAATGGGGATGATGAGGAAAAATTGAATGATTTAAAATAAAAACTTAAAAACAAACAAAAGTATGTAAATGGACAACTGGTTACCTTTTTTGGGTTTAACTTTGTATAACGATGCTTCGATCGGCAAACTCTGTATCACCTAGCCTAGATGCATTAGCCACCAGTCATGAACTTCATTGACCAGCATCTGCGCCTTGACGAGGTTAAACTGCTTGCCGCCATTTGCTCCTCCAGCGCCAGTTCCTCCTTCCAGCTCGCCAAGCACATCCAACTCGTCATCATCGACGTCGTGGTCGTCCTTGTCCTCTACCTTCTTCTCTTCAACGGTATCCTTAGTGGAATGATGATGATGATGATGATGACGATGGTGATGGTGGTGGTGGTGGTGATCCTTGGCAAAGGTGGTTACCTTTACCACTTTCTTCTTGGCGCCAATAGTTTTCTTTGCCTTAAGAGTCTGATCTTCATCGCCCGCCGAGTCGGAGGCAGAGTCTGAAGATGATGATGAAGAAGAAGAAGAGGAAGATTTACTACTACGGCTGCTGCTGCTACCACTTCCTGAAGTAGAGTCAGTTGAAGAGGATCTCGAAGATGAAGACCCTGAAGAGATGGGCGATGAGCTCTTTGTCTTTTTCTTCTTCTTCTTACCCTGTTGATCAAGCCTTTCCTCTTCTATTTTCGTTTTCGATGAAGGAAGGCCGTCAATGTTGTTCAGCAGCAGGGCGGTGGCGCCCTCCGCCGATCCCTCCCGTGAGTGGTCTCGAATTCGTTTCGATATTGTCGACTGAAGCTTTGACTGCAACAGCGTCGAGGGTGTCGTCACTTTGTGGTCCTTTCGAAGTGACTTCAGGCGGGCGCTAAAAGGGACGTAGTCTTTCGGTTTATTTGGCGGTAGGGGCGGTTTTCGAGTTAGTGGAAGAGGGTGTTTACTGCTCAGTTGCTCCTTCTCCTGACTGCTTTCCTCTGCCCTGCCTTGTTCTTCTACCTCATCGGCCTTTTTCGTCTTTTGGTGGTGATGATGGTGGTGATGGTGGTGGTGATGCGGGTGAGGGCTAGGTGCGTCATCATCATCTTGAGCAGCATGACCAGCCACTGAGGTAGTGGCAGTAGTAGCAACAGCAGCAGTAGTAGACGTTTTTTCACTCGGTTCTGAAACTCTGGAGCCCTTTTGATAGCTCCGCAAAACGTGGCCTAAGTTCTGGTCGGCCTCAATGGCCGCCGAGGTGGGCGGATAGCTGTGCAGCGAAACAAAACGTCGACTTTTCCCCGAAGTAGAAGTCGCAGTTGGAGCTGCAGTGGATGGACTGGTCTGCAGAGGCTGAGCTGCCTCCAGAGGATTTGACTCCTGATCAGAAGATGAAGGTGGCGATCGAAGGAGGATCGAGGATTTGAGTGGTGTGTGCTTTGGATGGGCACCACCGAGCGGTGGAATCTCCTCCTCGAGGTCCTCCTTGAAGGTGGTCCGCTTGACGATTTTTCCTGTCGGGACAGGAGTTGGAGCTGCTGCAGCAGCGGAAGAAGAGGTCGCCGAAGAGCCGTCAGAGCCAGATTCACTCGGTCGGCGAAGACTGGAGGCGATGATAGAAGGAGGTTTGGAAGCTTCTGACAGCGATGTCTCCAGCATCACTGGAAAAGTCATGGCCAGGGCCTGTTTTGAGGTACAAGGCTGAGTGTTCATGTACCACTGATCGTCATCGTAGAGGGAAGTTGATGGACCAGCAGCTCGAGGCTGTTGAAAAGTAGTCCCACTGAATTTTTGGGCCGTTTTTGAGCTTCCATTTGCCAACTGAAGTTTATCACCAATCGCCGAAGTTCCACCTGGAAAGTTGTCCCCAGTGTCTGAACTGTCACCGCCACCACCGCCACCGTTGCCAAAACCTTTTGTAGCGGACTGTCGAGAAACTGGTGGCGCCTTTTTGATGCTTCCCAGGCCTCGAGACGGTCCAGGTCCTCGAGGCTGATCATCCTGGCTCGCGCCTTTATCATCTCTTTCACCACCGCTGGAGCGTGATGATCTAAAGGAGCTCTTTCTCTCTACTTCAGGCGTCGTTTTGAACTCCACTCTCTTTACAGGCGGTGGGGCCAGCGGAAATTGCTGATGATGATCAGCTGAAGATGATGGCGGTGGTTCAATGGCGGGAACCGGTTTCAGTGGTTTACCGTAGCCAGACGGGCCTCTAGCCAGGCCTAAAGTGGACGACTTTTCCGGTGAAGATAGTATTGACTTTGGTGGATACTGCTGCGTATTATCACCGGTCTCAGCTATGGTACTGTCAACTGGTTTAGTCATCGTCATCAGTGGACTTCTCTTTTGACTATCAGCAGTTGCTGCCTCTGAAGTGCCACCTTTAGACGTTTCCGCTCCTGGAAACGCCTTATCTGATAATGCAGTCGTAGGAGTTCTGATCAACGACGACGGCTTGGGCACCGGACCAAGCTGCAGGGGCTCCAGTGTAGACGAAGAAAGCGCTAAAGAAGACGGTGGAGTGGACGTTGTTGCAGAAGTTGCTGCTGCTGCTGCTGCTGCGGCAGATGAAGTGGCCAGCGGCGGAGTTGTTGTAGAGGTGGCACTGACTGCAGTTGACACCTGAGCTGTTGCTGAATCTAAATTTGAATTGAAGTAAAAAGGTTAGATAAACCTAACCAGCGTTCTCCTTAAAGAAGAAAGACCACTTACCACTTTTTGCCGGTGGAGGCGAGCTGTCAAAGAGAAAGGAGAACCCATCATTCTCCTCACCGCTCTTTCCCATCAAAGATGATCCACCGCCACCACCACCACCACCAAAGAAGGCGTTTCCGCTTCCGGTGGTGGTTGCCGTCTGTGGCTCATTAGTTGCCCGGAGGGAGTGAATCAACGACTGGTGCTGCTTCTCCTTCTTGATTCGCCGCAGGCACTTATCCAGCCAGGCTCTGATCGTCGCCTTGGCCACCTCCTCCTCGATCAGGAACTCCAGCTCCTCCCGGGCCAGCAGCTCCTCCAGCTGAAGGGACTTTCGAATGTCCACCGATCGATAGGAGAGCATGTTGAGGACGTCGTGGAAGGTGACGTCCTCGCCGTTGTTCAGCCGCTCCATCTCGTGGCACATGTGCTTGAAGAGAAGCCGATCCTTGAAGGGCTCCACCTCGAGGCGGCCCTTGAGCAGGCGCAGGACAAACCGTACCCGGGAGACGGGAATCATCCCACGCTGCTGGATGTCCACCAGGTTCCAGGTGTTCTGAAAGTTGCGAATGTCGGCGTAGGAGAGCAGCGCGTCCTCCTCATTGGAGTAGAAGAGACTGAAGTTCTCCATGATAATAGCCACCAGGAGGTTCAGGACGATGTAGGTGATGCAGACGTAGAAGGAGCAGAAGAAGGCCAGCGAGGCGTAGTAGTTGCCGCAGTCGGTCGACCAGAAGTTGGCCCCGGGGGTGCAGAAGGGCGGCGAGAGCATGGCGTCGTGCATGATCTTGTTCCAGTCCTCGCCGGTGACAATGCGAAAGAGCGTGATGACGCCCGCTGGAGCGATTCTGCAACAGTGGTCAAAAAGCAGAAACAAAAAATGGTCACATGTATGTCTTGTACAAAATATGGACCTTTGAAAAAACTTACCGAAAGTTGGCATGCCTCGAAACGTTCTCCCCAAACTTGACCGACCCAAAGAGGATCACCCCGGCCAGAGCGTAGCAGAGGATCAACAGAAAGAGGCCCATGATAATGAAGAAGGACTTGTACACGCTGACGGCCACTGTCAACATCAGCATCTTCAGCGTGGCGTGCTTTCCGGTGATGGTGAAGAAGCGGAGAATGACCACAATGAAGCCAATTGAGTTTGAAGTGGCGTTCATCAGGCTAAAGTGCAGCGCCAGCCAAAAGACGCCGCAAACAGTGACAAAGAGGTCATAACGATTGCGTCGTGATTGCCAGTAGCCTCGAGGCGTGAAGGCGATCATCTTCATGAAAACCTAGTAAAGAATTTAAAAAAGGTTAAAATAATTGAAAAAAAATCTTCAAAATCAGTTTCCGTTTACCTCAAACACGAACGCACAAGTGAGACCGGCGGAAACGTTGGCCAGATTCCTCGACCAGCGAACCTCTTCGCTGTCTTTGGCGCTCTGCAGGCTGCTTCCCTGCAGCTTCTGGACGGCACTTTCCCGCTCCCGCATACTGGCGCTCTTGTAGTCCCAGCTGACGCAGAGGAGGCTGCTGTTGACCAGCACCAGAATGGCGATGGCCCGCTTGAAGGCAATGTGCTGGGTGATGTCGTAGATCAGCGCCCGACCTTGGTGGTGGTCCGGTCGCGGCGGAAGGTGAAGCGGCTGGGCGATCTTCAGTCGCTTCTTCAGGTCGCACCAACGGCGCTGGTCGACGGTGAGCAGCGCCGTGCCCTTGTTCTCGCCGTAGTTGGCAATGACGACGCCGACGAAGAGCGTCAGGCCGATCATGCAGCCGAGGAAGACGAAGACGTGAATGTAGATGGCGTCAAACTGGTGAGAAGATTGGTTTGGTGTGGAGAAGTTTGAAAGGGTGGTTATCAGTCGAGATAGGTGAAGACAAAGTTAGGTTAAAACTGTATTAAAACAAAAGTGTTCTAATTCGTAGTTAGGCAAGCTACTAGTATCATTCTAAGCCAAGACTAAGCACTGGTGCTAAGCTAAGCTAAAAAGCTCTGTCTAGAAAGCTGTCTACAAGCAAAACTTTCTACTAAATAAAAATTTGGTAAAAAGTGGGTAAATTACGCGATTGAGCCGTGCGAGAATGACATCACGAATGTCCAGCCAGCCTTTAAAGGAGAGCACCTCAAAGAGGGCCAAAATTCCATTGCCCAGCGAGTCAAAGTTGAACCGACGTGGATTGGCCCTGATGTGTGTGTGTGTGTGGCCCATCAGAAAAGAAACGTGGTAGTGTGAAGAAAATAAATGAACGAGGAAGAAGAGGAAAAGGAAAAGAGGAGAAGAGGAAGATTGATCGAGCCATAAAAATTGAAAGATAGTACAGGAAAAAGTAAACAACATAAAAAGTGGCAGATTAGTTTAGTTTAGTGGCTGTTGTTGCTGTTGTTATTAGAGTAATAAATGGGTAATAAAATGGTAAAGTAAAGGAAGGGAGGGATTACTAGAGATGGAAAAAAGGAAAAACACACAATGAACTCAGCTTTCAATTTTAAGCTTATCGGCAGGAAAAATAGATTATATTTATGTTTAAAAGATGATAAAAAGTGGCAATTTAAAAGATGAAAAGCAAAGCACCGGAAGAAGATTAGACAACGGCAGCAGTAGACAACAACATCAACAAAAAAAGTTGAGTTCAAAATGAAAAATGATAGCAGATTAGAAAGCAAGATTAAGTTAGACAGCGCAGCACAGGACATTTTATCATTCTTAAAGCTAGTTCTTTATTCTGTTATATTGCCCCTCTTAAAAGCACATCTCATTTATCTTGTTCAAAATTTTGCTGCTGTAACTTTTCATTGTGTAAAAGCAGCAGCAGCAGCAGCAGCAGCACCTACCCTTGACTTGGTGGCATCAATCATGATGTCACGGACGTCATTGTAGCCCTCCAGTGAGAGAATCTCAAAGAGAGCAACAAAAGCCGACTGAAGGTCGTCAAAGTGAAAGTTGCGCGGATTGGCCCTAAAGGTGTTGTTCGAAAAAAAGTGGTAAAACACACCAAATACATGTTCATCTTTTTAGCTTGTGCCGTAGTAGCCTGGCTTATTTGTCAAACCTTTGATTCATTAAGCTAAAATTAAAAACAACAAAAATAAAACAGGGACTCTACTGGAAGTTGTTAGGAAGGGAAAAGGATAAAAGGATAAAAAGTTGATAAATCAACTTACCAAACTCTTGGAACTAAAACTGCCGGCATCTCATTACTTTGGTGCTCAAACTTCATCCTCGTCACGTGCACCTGGCGCATAAAGACGCCCACACAGTCTTCCTGCAATGTAACAAAAGCATTTCAATTTTGATTTTTGTTATCTTTCCACCATCTTCAATCCACTTACCCTTCTCGTAATACACGGATCATTACAGCGAGCCAGCTTTCCGCCAAACATGTGCACACCAACGGAGGCAAAGACAAAGAGGAGGACGATGAGCAGCACTGATACGAGGGCGATCTCCTTGAAGCCTCGACACAGCTCGTAGACCACCTTTCGCATATGCGGAACCAGCGAGAAGATCCTCAGCGGCCTAATGCACCGCAGCACCATCAACGTCTGTTGCCAACTTCCGCTGGGAACCTTCTCCGGAAGGACGCAGATAAAGAGCACCGACACGCCGAAGATGCTAAAGTCCATGACGCCGGCCACATTGGCGAGGTAGGCATTGGGCGTGAAGAGCAGTCCATCGGCCAGCGTCTTCAGCGTCAGCTCGATGGCCATCGCAATGATGAAGGTGTACTCGGCGATGATCAACCAGGGCGTGTTGGCCACCCGCAGCGAGCCCGTCTCGCACATCATCGAGGCGCAGCTGAAGGTGGTGATGAGGATCATCAGCCAGTCGCAGTAGGGCACCAGGCCGAGCAGCTCATGGGCGCCCTTGTACCGCAGCTTCCGCTCCTTGCCCGTCACCGGGTCGCGAATGTGCGGGTCGTACTTGGCGCTGACAATTGACTGGCAGACGATGCGAAAGGCCGACTCTCGACCGACAATCAACAGGGGCGTGTCAAAGAAGGGGTGATTCTCCCGCAGGTCCGACTCCCGCTGAGTGCGCCGCATCTCCGCCTGCTGTCGCTTCCGCTGGAGCATCTTAAAGTCAAAGTCCTGTCCTCGACCGCCGCCCGCTCCACCTCCGGCCCCGGTGCCTCCTCCTCCTGCGCCCGTCCCAGTGCCCGCTCCTGCGCCGCCTCCAGCGCCGGCGCCCGCTCCCCCGGGACCGGTCCCGCCCGGACCGACGCCCATTCCGGCGCCCAGCGTGCCGACGCCGCCCATTCCGGAGACGCCGGAGGCCATGCCGAGCACCGTCTGCGACTCTTCCGCCGCCCCGCCGCCGCCGCCGCCGCCGTAGTCCTCCTTCAGCTGACCCCTCACCGACCGCCTCATCGCCGTCCTGCTGCCCACCATTGAGCTGTGGTGGTGGCCGGTCACCGTTCGGGAGTAGGTGCTGGAGACGCCCCCGACGCCGCCGGCCGCCGCTGCGGCGCTTTCCCCCAACAGCAGCCGCTGAGCGTTGGAGTCGGAGACGATGCAGGCCACTTGGACTCGGCGAAGTAGAGGCGACGAGTGGCGGCCCTTGCTGATGGGGTTCAGCAGTTTGATGGGCGGTTGAGCTAGAGGGTGAGGGGGGGATGGATAAGTGGTTAATAAAGGTTTCTATTTAAACTTTTCTTTCATATTAAAAAGGCTCCTACCATGACCACCACCACCGCTGCTGCTGTGGTGCAGTGAGATCGCCTTGGCCCGGTGAGCCGACATGGCCAACAGGGCGGAAGAGGAGGGTCTCATGCCGGCGGGCATCAGCGGGCCAAAGGCGCTCATGATTGAGGTGCTGCCCGGGCTGGAGCCGTTGGCAGTGGGCGGCTGTAGGGGCGAGGTTTGAGCCTTCGAGCCAAAGTCATCGGACGTTCCAGGCGGAAGGAGGGCTCTAGCCGAAGATGAGGAAGAGGAAGCTCCAGGTTGAGCAGCTGAGGTGGCGGCAGCTGCAGCCAGATAGCCATTGTAGAGGGAAACCTGTCGATGCACTCCGCCGCTGATGACACTGCCCAAAGGAGCACCTCCCCCACCGACACCGGAAGTGAAGCTGGAGATGCCGGGAATGCCGCCCAGACTGCTGAAGCCGCCGAATCCGGCGCCAGCGGTTCCCGTTGTTCCGGACAGCGGCATTCCAATGGCGCTGTATCCAATGCCGGCGGTGGTGCTGTTGCTGGCCAGCGTCGAGCTAGTGCCCGAGAAGTGGTAGTTTCCCACCATCGGTCCCAGCGAGCTGGTGGCCAGCGTCGAGGTTCCCAGGCCGTGAAGTGTTCCCAGGGCGCCAAAACCGCCACCAACACCACCACCTCCCAAACCCGTTCCTCCGAAGTATCCGGTGGAAGTGGTGGCCAGGCCGCTGATTCCCTTTCCCCCACCTCCACCTCCTCCTCCTCCGGTCGTAATGGCGCCCGTTCCCGTGCCCGATGTGGCACCGGTTCCCGAGGTGGCCAGCGTATTGGTCGCCGTGTTCGTAGTCGGCGACTCGATGAAGGAACGCATGAATGAGTCGCGCACCTTGGGAATGCAGAACTCATTGGCCGCTTTGTGAAGGCGGGTCATCTGCGGCGAGTCGGGAAAAGACTCAAAGAGTCGCAGTCGCAGGGGGAGCTCTTCGTTGAAGCCCGCCGACTGCTCTCGCGCCTTCAGCTGTTTCACCTTCTTGATGTCCTCATCGAGCTCGAGGTTATCGAGGATGACGGCGACGAAGAGGGAGAGCACGATCTGGGTGAAAGAGTGAGAGAGAGTGGTAATGACCATATGGGTTAATAAGTTTTAAATGACTAAAAAAATTATCTAAAATGTTATTTTCAACTTACCAAAGACACAAAGAGATGATAGAGGATAAAGTAAATTGCCACCAAAGGGCCAATTTTCCTACCGGACCTGAGAATGGTCTCATTCATCACCTCCGTCCAGCCTTCCTGCGTCAAAATCTGAAACATGGACATGAACGCCTGGAATGGAGAGAAGTGTTTATCAGTTTGAAGTTCTTTTTCACAACTAAAACCCCTCTCTTTTGTTTACCTCAGGAAACGACTGAAACTTGGCGTAGCCAGCCAGGCAGCTGAACAGCTGCATCGAGATGCTCGAGGTGACAATCAGTAGGCACATGGTGAAGATGATCAGCGAGCCGAGTTTCTTGCCCGGGCCGAAGATCTTGTAGACGAAGTCCTCGAGGACGGGACTGGCCTTGATCAGGCGGACAATGCGAAGCACTTGAAAGTAGGTGAGCGGCGGGTGCATGTACAGCGGCGGGACAATGTGCAGTGAACTTCCGAGAGCGAGGACCAGCTCCAGCTTATGCAGCGATCGCTTGACGTACAGTCGAATACCGTAGCACCAAATCTAAAAGCGATCAAAAGAAGTTGTTATCACAATCAAAGCAAACCTCTTATCTTAACTCCAAACCAGTAGTTACCTTCAGTATGACCTCAACATTGAAGAAGATGGTGAAGAACACCTCCAGCGGGTAGATGGTATGGTAGAAGGTGCTCCTCTGCCGGCCACTGTGATCAAACTTGATGCTGGCGTTGATCATTGCATTTATCACTATCATCACCATGATGAACACCTGAAAGGCGGCACTGGATAGGACAGCCCTCACCGCCGCCGGCGCCTTGCTCCGTCCACTCTCACTGTCGGTCATCTGCACCAGCCTCCACTGATCATCGCCCACTAAAATGCAGGGAATCGTCTCCGCGGTGATCTGCGCCCTCTCTCCCCACATCTGCTGAAACTGGACGCGAATCTCGTTGAAGGTCTCGGTGATGACGGCAATGAAGACGTTCTTCACTAGCCAGGCGAGAAAGAAGATGAGCGTCACAAAGTAGAAGGCGGACCGGAAGACGTCCATCGAGTCCATCGCCTGGTACATCACGTGGTACCAGCCCTCCTGTGAGCTGCTGTGGTAGACGGTGAAGAGGGCGAAGGCGAGGTTGTCGAAGCCACTGTACCCGGTGGCATTGTCAATCTCCAGGCACATCATCCGGGGCGGACAGCTGTGGCCCCAGGCGCCGCCGTTTCCGGCCCGACCGGAGGCGCCCCGGCCCTCGGCCTTGCTGGCAGTGTCCACTTCCGGTGAGCAGAAGGTGTCCGGAATGGCCAGCTGCTGAATGGACGGCTTGTAGGTGTCGGTGTAGTTGTCGATGAGGACGCAGTGGTGGTGCAGCTTGCTGAAGAACTGCACGCCCAGCAGGCCGAAGAGCGACATGAAGAAGAGGAAGAAGAGGGTGACATTGTAGATCTGCTGGCTGGAGCGGAGGAAGATCTGGGTGATCCGCGCGCGAGGCATTGAAAAGGAGAGGAACACGCGGACCAGGCGAACCATTATCAGCGGGCGAGGGGCGCGGATCATGGAAAGGGGTGAAAAGGGCTCGACGTAGTCTGTTTGTTGAATATAAAATGGGCAGATGAAAATGACAAAAATGATATGGATGATAAGGTATTTGATAGGTTAAAACTGTCACACGTTTTCTTACCTGTCAGCTCAAAGACGTGCAGTATGAGCGAGGCCACCAGACAGAAGAGCATGATGGCGTCGAACTGCGCCCAGCGGTCGTGGAAGTACACGTAGCTGCCTCTGATCTTCACCTTGCTGGCCATCTCCACGCTGAAGATGGCCGTCACGAAGAGGTCAATGAGGAAGGTCACTACGGGGAGGTGCAGATGGGGAAAGGACTTGAAGGTGTAGCTGGTGTTCATGGAGACGCTGACCAGCGAGAGGAGGGCGCAGAAGCGCATGAACCAGCGGACGGTGGCCGACTCCCACCACAGCGTCTGCGCCCGAATGACCTCGTCCAGCTCGAAGGCGCCCAGGCCGAAGCCGGCCACCGAGGCGGGGTCGAGGAAGGTGGCGCCCGCCGCCCCCGCCCCAATCGCCGCCCCCAGGGTGCTCGAGGTGAGCGTCGCATTCTGATTGGCGGCGGCGGCGGCGGCGTTCTGACTCTGAGCGGCCAGGGCCGTCGCTAGGGCCGACGGAGGGAGGAGTGTGGCGGTGGCGGTAGGCGTGGTCGCCTTCTCACTCGCCGACATTGGCGTTGACGGGGCGGGAGCTCCGCTTGCTGCTGCTGAAAGCGGAAGTGGCGAGGTGCCCGAAGAGGCGGTGGAGTTGGCTGAGGCAGGTGTAAGTGGTGGTGGTGGTGGAAGGGCTGATGCTCCAACGGATGCTGGAGAAGGCTGTCCGGGAACGACGGAAGTAGCTGTTGAGGTAGCTGTGGAGGTGAAGGAGGAGGAGGAGGAGGTGATAAGGCCGCCCGGTCCGCCCGGGCTGACGCCCAGTCCTGGACCGGAAGAGGAGGCTCTCTTTCTGAAGTCTCCATTATTGCTGTTGACGGTACTCTCGTCTTCAGTAGTTGAAGTGGTGAAAGAGAAGGAGGTAGTGGTGGCGTGAAGGGCTGGAGTGGAGCTGTCTTTGACTTGATCAGGAGCTGCTGAGGATGGCGGTGATGGCGGTGGCGAGAAGAGCAGTGCTTCAAGTGCTGAAGAAGTGCTGCTGCTTGGCTCAGCTGGCCTGGAGAGCTGATCTGGTGGTGAGCTGCTGTTCCCTGAAGGATTGGACGTCGTCGAGGACGTTTGGTTTGTCGTCGTCGTCGTCGTCGTCCTCAAAGATGACTTCCGACCGAGCATAGCTCAACAAGCTCACAAGTGGTGACAATGCTTTGCACCACTTTCTTTCGCACACGAAACTTATCACCTTTTGTCAATTTTTACTTTCTTTTTTTCTGTTTTCAATTTTTTCATTTTTTTCTGTTGACCTTTTTTCTGATTGGTCGCCTCTTCTATTTGTAATTTGTTGGGAAATGTTTGGTCATAGAAAAGTCTGTCAAAAAAAACAACAATAAAAAACTATTAAATTAATTAGTTTGTAGGGTAGATTAGATAAGTAGATTAGTTTTTGCTTAAAATTGCACAACATTGCACATTTTAAAAGAACAATTTGACAGAGACTGATGACCACAAACAGAAAAATCACAACAAAATGTCATTATCAAAAAAACAACAAAATTAAATACACAAATTTTGTGGCAAAGTTGGAAATAAAGTTTTGTTCAGATTAAGTTTGCTTAAAATTTTTGATTTTATTTTTTTACTGTCAATTTGTTTATTTTAAAAATGAAAAAATTACTACATTAAGATTGTTTCTAAATTCTCTAAAGCTTTAGAAATAATAACGTTGGTAGTAGCATAACCAAATCTAAGTTAGAATGGAAACAAAAAACACAAAAGCACAAAAAAGTGAAAAACGTCAAACTGTCAAATAATTAACATTAAATTAAGTAAATTGTTTTAAAATTTATTTAAAAAATTGAAATTGATTTAAGTGAAACGCTCAATTTTTTAAATTTTAAGTTTAATTTTATACTGAAATTTATTAAAATTATTCTAAAACATTATATGAAATTTTATTATACCAATTCAATACATATGGTGCAGAAAATATAAAAGAAACAGAACAAATCAAACAAAAAACTTTGATTTAAAATTTAGTTGATCAAACAGACACACATATTTGAATTGATGACAAAAACTTCACTTTACAGCAAAACTTTATTGCCACTCTAATGGGCAATGTCGTTTGATTTTTTATCTTTGATTTTCTTGCCATTCTAATTTTGAAATGTCATTACCAGTCAAAAAATTTTATGTTTTTATTGTAAAATAAAACAGTATTTTGTCTTACATTAAAAAACAGACAAAAAACTTTAGTTCAACCATTTGAATGTATTTTTTAAGTGTTTGTTTTTTCCCTCTTCCTTTTTAAAAAAAAATTTAAGTTTAAAGTGCGGAGAATATTTAATTTTAAACATTGTTCAACAAAAAACTTTTAACTGTAAAAAGTAAATCGTTTTCAATTGAAATGGTTTACATTTTTACAAAAAATTTTTAATAACTTTATTGAAAATTTTTATGATATTTTAAAAATGTCAAACATTGTTTAAAATGATTTAAAAAATTAAAATAATATTTACTGGTTATACATTTTACTCTTTTATTGTATAGATAAATATTTAAATTGTGATGTAATTCTATGAAGAAAATAACAATTACTAATTTTGTTTAAATTTTAAATACATAAATCCTTTTCATACTTCAGTTTAGTTGACAAATTTTTTGTCAAAAAATCGTTTTATTTGCTGTTAAACTACACGCCAATCTTAAATATTATTTAATTTTTTTAAAATTTTTTTGTTAAAAAATTATTAATATTATGTTTGTAAAGACAATAGACATTTAATTGTAAAAAATATAAAACTTAAAAATGCCAATTGTGTTTAACTAACTTAATTATATTGCATCCTAAAGTATTTGATATTTACGGCTAATTCTAACTATTATGATTATTTTTTTTTAGTTTGCACTTTCAATTATTTGCAAATATTAATTTATTAGTATGATATCAGGAACGCGTTCCAACAAAAAATTGTGAGGAAAAAAGTCAATAAATAAACAGTAATTCTCGGTCATACAACCAGTTTAATTAGTTTCACCGATTAATATAATTTTTTTATATTTGACACTTTCTTTTCTACATTCATAGTGCACATTTTTGCACAAATCGTTTAGAATCATTATATTAAAGCCTATTCTTTGTGATTTTATCTTTTTTGTTTGGTATCCAAGCAAAAAATCTTTTTTTAATTTTAAGCTTTGGAATTTTTCGCACACTATGCAAACTCTAATTGAAAAAATTACTTTTAAAGTGTGAAAAGTACAAATGATAGCAACGTTGTAGCAAATTACAGAAAATTGGCAAAATTGTTTTGCCGTTGATTTTACTACTTCTGCACTTTGCTGTTTTTTGCATTCTTTGAGCCATTCTCATTGCCAATTCATTAGTGCACACTACACCAATATACGATTGAACACCCTAAACTCATTCAACGCTTTTTTGTTCCTCTTTTAGTTTTTCCTGTTTTATTATTCTTTTTTTAACTTATTCCCGTTTTTAGCCCAGCAACCATAAATACTAGTTTTTTAGTTTTGTTCTGTACCAGCATCAGACAGAAAAAGCTTCATTTTTTTTAACATCTTCTTTATTTCTTTTTTTGTGTTTCTCCTTGTTGTGATAATTATGAATTTTGCAAGCAGCAATGGGCCAAATTAAAAACAAGAACTCACCCAGGCAAAAGTGCACATTGCTACTTTGCGCTAACAAAGTACACAAAACTGCAATTTTGCAACCATTTTAATGGGGCGCCCTGCGTGGGAGAAAACACTGAAAATACATTGTCTCAGCATCAGCATTAGTTATTACACTCTGCGTGTGCTCGCTAAATTACAATTTTAATTATATTTCGAAACTTTGTTTTCAATGTTTTATTAAAAGCATTTTTCAATATTTTTTTGAACAAAAATTACTTAAATTTTAAAAATTTTCATTGTTAACACCATTATTCGTTTTATTTTTTTTAAAACTTTGTTTTCAAAGAAAACAAAAATTACTTTTTTCTGCAACAACGTAAACAATCGAGGCTGTTGTAGTTGCTACTGTGTAAATGAAAAACTGCTGTTGTTTAATTATGGATTATCGAGACAGTGTGTCCATTGTGCATTGAACAGTTTAGCTTAGTGCAGAAATGTACATCAACACCAGCAACAAACACTGGGCAAACAATTTCAGTTTTTTCTTTTATTTTTCTTTTAATCAGCAATTTTTCACAGTAACAAAAAAACAAAAGTAGAGCAGTGATGATCAACGGTGCAAGTTTTAGGCTTTGGGATCAAGAGTGTATGTGTGTTTATTTTTAATAGTTAAAATTTATTTGAAAAATAATTAAGAGAAAAAGAGAGATAAAGTAAAGAATTATGCAATGAATTACTGTTTGTTTGTGTGTTTATGTTACAAAATTATTAGTATTATTTATATGATTGCTATTACTATTATAACTTCAGTGTGAAACACTGTGTCCACTAGCTTTGCAATTGTTTGCAAAACGAAATCGCATTTGGAAACAAAAAAAATACAAAAAGAATAAATAGAAATAAAACTAAGAAGTAAGTAAAAGAACATTTTTTTAGAATAGGACAAAGTTGATGATAATCAAGTGCATGGTAGTGTGTAATGGTGATGGTGATGATGATGAATATTTAATTTTGTCTAAACAATCAATAGGAAAAACAGTAACAATTGACAAAAATAACTAAAAAATTTTGTAATTTAAAAACTCAGTATTGTTGTTCAAGTACAAAAACCTTTTAATTTTTAAATTAAAATTTTTAAACGACCGGACTTAATTAGTGACTGGGAAACAATTTGTAGTAAACTGCATCACACAGAATAAAAAATTGACAACAAGAGAAGTAAACGCAAAAAACAAGAGGCAAACGGAACTTCCGCAATGTCAAGGCAAACAAATTTGCATAATTAATGAAAATTAAATTAGTTGTCAGCTTTTTTGTAAATGTACCGGGTAAATGAAAAAGCTCTGAACACACATTTTGAGGTCAAACAGACAAACAGACATTGTTAGAAGAGAGCCAAATTAGAGTTAATAAATTTAGTTGAAAGACAAAATAGTAATAATAAAAAAATTGGTAAAAACACAGTTTTTGTTTTTAAAACAATTTTTGAGTCAACTTTACTAAAATATTTTGTTAGAATGTGAGTTGTTTGCCAAAAAATATAAATTTTAAATTCTGATTTTACAAAAAAATTTTTTTAAATTTTGCAATAATTAAAATACTAGATAGAAATTGCAGCAACATTACAACAACAAGTTTTAAAACTAAACTAAAAAACTCTAATGCAAATTTAAACAATGTAATAAAAAGGGAGGATGGGGGCAAAAAGAAAAGAAAGGGCCAACCATAAAATGTGCATCAGCAGTAGCACAAGCACCAGCAGTGGGCCCAAATAGGGTGACTTTTAAATTGTGCAAAACGAAAAAAGGAAAAAGAAAAGAGGGCAACTGCCCCCCCCCCCAGAAATAAAAGCATGCCTGAATGCGCAGCACTGTGCACAGCCTGCAATGATTTATTGATTGGCCGCGCCATTGCACTCACTGGCACTGCGACTTGCTGATCATCATCATCATCAGAAGCAGCAGCAGCAGCATCAGCATCCTCAAATGCGGGAGCCAAAAGTGGCGCCCAGTTTTACCCCTCCCTTTTCCCCTTTTTTGCAATGATCGATTGCATTTTCAATCGAATTGCCACCAAAATGGCTGCTCTTTTTCCTCTTTTCCGCTCTTTGCTGGTCAGCACTTTTTGCTGGATAAAAGTGTTGCTAAAACAGAGAACAGCAAAACTTTAGGTTCTAATGGTAGAAAAATGAGCGTTGCAAATGGAATAAAAAGAATTTGTGTGTTTGAACCAGAACAGTTTTAAAAATTGAGGGCAAAAGGAACTGAAAACGGAAACGATATAAATTTTTAACATAGTTTTTACATTTAAACCGTTTTGACTTGCCGTTTTAGTTTTTTAATATTTTTTGTTTTGATAGACAAATCTAATTACTAGGGCAAAAGTACACAAGTTTGTGCAACGACATTAATTAATGTTGAGTTTTAATTGCTGCTGTGTTTATTAAAATTTTATTTAAAATCAGTATTTTTATAAAGTAAACTGCTAATCAATTACTTAAAAAAATTATTTTTAAAAAGACACGGTAAAAACATTTTGATTAAATTGAAGACAATTTAAACGGAAAACCCACGTTGTTTTTTGTATAAATATTTTTAAACAAAGAAAAAAACAAAATTTTAGCTCAAAAAATATTTAAATGCGTACTTATTAAAAACAAAATTTTGCAACTTTTTAATAAAAAAGAAGAGCACAAAGGCAATTTTGTTCAATTGTAATAGTAGTTGTCGCTAGAAAACTTTTGCTTTATGTTTTATTACTTTTCACTTTTTTTTATTCTATTCAGAAAACATTCTGTGTGCTTTTCTAAAGTGTTTCAAACATTCTTTCTTTTATTTGCAATTACTTTTGTGACTGCTTTTTTAATTTGAAACATAGTTTTAAACTAGCGCAAAAATATGACGGCGTTTGATTTAAACAATGAGTGTTTTGAAAAACCTGCTTAATAATTGTAAAAACGTCATAAAAAATGTTAATTTAAAATTTTGATTAATTTTACTGAGTTTTTAATTAAACAAAAATACAATATTTAAACAATTTTTTAGTTTATACTTTTTATTTTAATTTTTGTTTGGAAAACTGCTTTAAAATTTATTTTTAATTTTGAAAATAACATGTCATTATTTTTAGCATTCTGATGATTAGCCTTTAAAAGTAAAAGGTGGTGTTCACAATGGAATGATGTTTGTGGTAGTGATCGGCACAATACAAAGAGACCTAAACACTGTTCAGTGCAGTTGAGAAAAAAAATAGAATTTGAATAGGGCAAACAGAAATGGTAAACAATAAGTGAACAAAAACCACCACTCTTTTTGTTATTTAAAGGTAAATGTAAACAAATAAGCATTTTTTAAACACCTGTTTTTGTTAACAAACATTTAAAATGTAAAATGAACTAAATTATCATTGTCCAACGTTTAAGTAAAACAATTTCCAACATTTCATCTGGTATTCTTTTTACACATTTGTTTACACACACGCAATTTAATTGTGACTATTACACAGGCATTACTATCAATAATAAAAGTTAGCAACGCTATTAATAATAATAATAAAACGGTAGTGATAATTGCACTGATAATCACCGTAGCAATTGCTGCCACCAACGTTGCCGGAAATTGCGTTTCACTATTATCATCATTTCTTTTTTATTATTAGTAGTAGAAAGCAGCTTTCCTGCAAAGCATTTTGTAAGTTAAAAAAACTTTAAATGAAAAAAATTAAATGGAGAACTGAAAATAGAAGTTGGAAACAGCTGACAACGGCAGAAAAAAACTTTTATTGCTTTTTGGGGCTTGAGGGCAACGGCAGCAGCGGTTTTGTATTTTGTTGGTTACTGGGCATTTACATGTTAACAGCTTTAGTGAGAGAAAAAAAGAAAACAGGAAAGTAAGAAACTAACTAACTAAAGAATGAAAACCGTCTGCTAGTGACAGAAATTGACGCCGAAACGTTTTTTTCTTTTTTCACTTATTTGATGTGGAGTAAGAGGCTTTGGGTTTATGGTAATAAAGCACACAAGGATGCCTCTAGTTTACCGTTGTTTTGTTTAGTTTTGTTTATAAATGTTTTTTATTTTGTTTTTCCGCCGTTTTTTCATAACTTTGTCAACAGTGCATGTATTTTTTGTCAGTGTTTGAGCTGTGTTAGCCCCTTCAACACTTGTCAACTTCACACTCAAACTCCTTGTTGTCAACAACCGGTGTTGTGGCTAATTGAAAGAACTGTCAAAGAAAGTGTGAAAAAATAATAGGGATAGTAAAAGGTTCTAGATTCAATTTATGTAAAAATGTTCACAAAATAATTATACTTAAGCAATTTAAAAAAACTTTTCTAAAGGACGTCAGTGCAAAATTTAAATTTAATTTGCAAATGGAAAGTAATGATATAAATGAAAAAAACGCAAACACATTATCTTCAAGGAGCCCTGCTGCTGTTTCTGCTGTTGTTAATGCTGCATCATCTTTCAGTTAAAACCCAGCCCATCTCATTTGAATAAAAAGCCTCCCCATCGTCTTTTTTTGTTTTTTCTTTCATTCTTTAATTACCATTAAACTATTCCCCACCCTTCTTCTCCCTACTCACAAGCGAAAAAAACAGAACAAACTGTTTGAGTGCCAAAAAGGGAAAAAATGTGGGGACTATGAAAATGATATTACCCTTTCTCTTGGGTCTGTCATCTTTCTCCCTCTTCTACTTTTTCCTCTATTTAGGCTACCAAATAACTATTATTTTTTCTTGACTGTTTTCCCAGCATCACCACTACCCCCTTCACCATCACCATCAACATCACCATCATCATCATTTGGTGAAAGATGAAAATGAGGACGGGGGGATCTGGGATGAAAGATAATGGTCGATTTGTGAACAAAAAAAAAGAAAAAGAAAAGGAGAAATGAAAACAGAAACTTAACTAACCTAACGGGTAAAATGTGGCAAAGTAGCTAGGCAGAAAAAACCCATCAACTGCTGTTTTCCCTTCTCTGAACTTTCTCCATCAGGTCTGCCACAATGAAAATGATGAAAATGGTAGGGAGAGGAAAAGGAAAGTAGAAAAAAAATATTATTTTTCTGCAGTGTACCCCTCATCACCCCCTTTTTCCACCCATCACCCTCACCACCATCAACCTAATGGCTGCCGGTGCTGCTGTTTTTGCTGGAGTGCAATTTGTACGGTAGCGTGTTTTAGTATTTGTCATCTTGCAGTCTTTGTTTGATTCAAACATTTTAAAAATTGTGTAGTACTTTTAATAAAAAAAATGTTTAAGTTTTTGTTAACAAAAAACAACAGCAAAAAATTAAAAAAAATTTTGTTTAGAAGTTAAAAACAAACATTTTAAAAATTTTTTAATTTTTAAACTTTTTTTAAAATTTTAAATAAAAATTAAAAAATTTTAGTTACAATATTAAATTTAAAACAAAAAACTTACCATTTTGTATTGTGGCAGTAAAAGGGTGATGAAATTTGTTCAAATTTTGTTTAATAGTTTTTGTTTTTAGTTAGAAGAAGTTTGGCAGTGTTTTTATGTGTTGATGGTTTTTTGTTTACTTGACGTGATGAAAAACCTAAAACAAAAAAGTACAAGTGTAAATTAGAGCACAAAAAGCAGAATGCTAAATTAAATTTTTGTTTTTGTTTTCAACATTTTTAAATGTGTTTTCTTTCTTTTTCTCTAAAGGCGTCTGTGCGTGTCAAACAAATTAAATTTGGTTAATTTTTTGTTTTAAGATTTTAAATGTTGCAAAACGTGTTTTTGCGTTTGTAATAAATGCGTGTAAATTAGAGTTAAAAACAAAAAACAAATGTTTTATAGTAAAAATTTTTTTCACACAACTTATTTTTTTTTGTTTTTTTGTCGACAAAATAAATAAAAATTTAATTGGCAATTTGATTGCAAATATAAAGGATTTTATTGTTAATTTTAATTTTGTTTTTTAGTCTAAACACTTTATGTCAATTTTAGTTTTAAATTAATTTTAATTTAGTTTGATTTTATTTTATACATAATTGCAAAAACTTCAAAACGTTTTTTAAATTTTTGTTTTTGTGCTACATTTTCAAATTTTAAAACTATTGTATTGTTGTCTAGTTTTGTCAGTTCAATTTAATATGCAATTTTTGACCATTTTTAGTGTTTGTCGTTAAAAAACATTGTTTTTGCTAAATGCAACGTTTCAATCAAGCTTTTTTACTCAATTTTGTTGGTCTGAAAACAATTCCATTTTTTTTATTGATATTTGCACATCAAATGCGCGTCATGAAAATGTATGTGTGTGTGTGTGTGTGCATGTCAAACTGTCATTGACAGCGGTAAAACAAAATTTTGATCACTGCTGCTGCAAAATTTTATTTTTTATAATTTTTTCATTTTGTTTCTCAATATTTTTTTAATAGAATTGTCGTTGACATTTTTTTTCCAATTTATTTTTACTATTTTTATATCTTTTTAAAATTCATTTTACTGTTGATCATGTTTGATAGGTTTTTTGTAAACATTTTTTTATTTTTTTACCAGTCAACCAAATGGAAACCTTTTAGTGCAATCAATGAGCGTTTGAAAACAATTTTTTTATTTTTCAATCACCCAAGTCATAAGTAAGAAAAGATGAAAGCAAAGTTAAGTGCATGAAGGAAAAAGAGTCAAAATCATTGGTTTACGATCGTTTTCTACTTTTTCCATTTTTTTCTTTTCTTTTCACCCAATTTACTAGCGTGAGCAAATAGCTGCAAGGTAGTGTAAGCCACCAAACTGCTTCACCACCACTGCTACTATTTTTTACTTTTTAGCAATTTTTTTCTTAAGCAAACAAAACCTAATAAAAAACGAGTTTGTTTTTAGTTCAATTTGCTTTGCATTTTTGCTGATTCCAATGCTGCATTTGTTAAAAAAACAGACAAAAAATTAAACAATTTTTTATTTTTTCTGATTTCACCTTAATTTGTCTGGTCAATTGGGCAAAAACGAGTTTTCTGGTTGATTGAAAAAAGAATTTGTTTGGACATCTAATGTGCCCTCAAGGTTGATTTTGTTTCCAATATTCTTAAATATTCTTTTCTTTTTAACCAGGTTCAGTTCATTGTGTGTGTCTACATTTACTTGCAATGCAACCGAAAAAATGTGAGTAAAACAAATATAAAAAATAATTTCTAAAAATTGTTTATTGGCATTTAGCTAATAAAACTATTAACTCTACCAAAAAAACTTGTTTCTACGTTTTTTGAATTAGCAATCAGCAGAAAAAACCAAATTTAAAGAAAAATTATTGAATCTTTTCACCTTTGCCCTTTAGCACGTTACAAGTGCTTAGGTGCAGTGTGGCAAAGCTTCTTTGTGGTAAACTATTCAACAAAAAAACAAAAAAACATGCGACTTAATTTTTACTTTATTTTTGGCCGTGGTTCTAGTAATGGACAAAGTGTTTCAAATGTGTGCTGAAATATTAATGCCTCCGCACTGTAAGTGTAATTTAATTATCCGATTAAACTTTGAAGAGTATGAAGAGGTTTTGTTTCTATTTCATGCTATTTTTTTAGTTCAGTTCAATTGCCACTCGTAAGTGTGTTTTTAGGTTTTTAGAAAGTGAAAAAACTTTTTTTGGCCAGGCGACCACAAAGAGCTTTCTCAATTTTCCTAATGATTGGATTAGATTAAAGTAAAAAATAGGAAAAAAGAAAAGAGCTTTTTACCTTTCAAATGTGTTGTGTTCACCACTAATTGGTCTTACTTGATCGTTTAAGCAGAAACGATTTTTTGCTAAGTGTGTGGTCAAGTGGCCAAAACTGCGTTTTTCCTTCATCATCATTATCATTTTTTTTGTTCAAGTGAACCTATGTTAAAAAGTAAGCAAAAATTAAAACAACTGCTATTTGAAAAGTAGTTATTTTAACGCATTTTTTTGTTTGCAATGATCAAACTATTTTTAGCAAAATATACTTAACTAAAATTAAAAAAACTTTAGTTTAATTTGCAAACAAATTTTAAACAAAGTTTATCGTCAGTTGTTCAATGCAAGAGCACACTGGCAACTTGTTTTAAAGTTTCACATAAATGTTTTTACTCTAATTTATCATTTAAAAAGTTTTGCTTTTAGGAACAATTTTCATTTTGTTTACTATTCAAAACTTGATAAACTTTTAAAATGGCACTAAAAATAAACTACAATTAATGCAATATAAAAAAATGCCGATTAGCAGTTTTTGAAACAGACAAAAACTCAATGTAGAATAAACATTAACATGACAGAAGGAGCAATTTGCGTTTAGCGGGTGGCAAAATTAAACAACGACAACAAAATTTATGGGCAAACACAGCAACCCGCATCTTTGGCATACCATAAAAACGGCAGAAAAATCAACACTGATGAAGTGAATAGAAAATAAAAAAACCGAAAAAATCGAGCAACCGCTTTAGACTCCCTGGCCACCCGTTTTTCTTCTTTCATATGCTCTTTTTATTGCACCTCATTAGCGAGCTAATTAGCGGGGATGTTAATTAATGGTCCTACTAGCCAGTTACTACTACTATCCGTCATCGTCATCATCATTTTCAAAGTGATTACATTCATGTTGTTGATGTCGTTTTTGTAAATTTGGAATGTCAGGTTTGCAATTTGTTATTGCATTGTTTGCAAGTTTCAGCTTTCCAGTCAACTTTTTCATCTTGCTATCTTGTACCTCCAAATGGCCTCACTTGTTTGATGATGAGAATGTTCGTCATTGGCAAAAATGAGATGAGATTGGAGAAAGAAAGAACTGTTAAAGTCAGTAATAAATAGAAAGTGTGAGAGATAGTGAGAGGACACAAATGAGCAACCATAAACGCCTGGCAGTAAAATGTAGCCAGCAACATTTAATGGCGGTCATAGGAACATAACAGCCGCCATTTAAACCGCCGTACACTCACACTTTCTGTGCAAAATTGTTACTGTTGTGGCGATCACTATCACATCCTCAGTGGCAAGTATTCTGCTCTTTTTGCTCTATTTTTAACATTTGATCGTCGTAACTGAACGTTCATTTAATTTAAAAGCCACTTTTTGGTGTTTTCATTTACGTGTGTACGTGCACTATGTCTGTGGGTTCTCTGTGTGCCGGCTGCTGCTTTTTGGTAGGTTCTTTGTGTTTATGTTTGCTGAAAAAGAAAAACTGAATAAAAGCTTGCAATGTGTGTGTTGCAAATAACCAACTAAAAGTTGGAATGCGACATTAATCGGTAATTTGCACATTAATTAGCAATTAACCCTTTTAAACAAAATGCAGGATTAAAAGACAAATAAACGAAATTAATTGTAGATTTTTTTGCTGGATAGCTAAAATCTAACAATAAATAAACAAGCAAATAGGCCAGTTTTAGTTTAACTTGTGGAATGTCAACGGTTTTTTGCAAAATTTAACAAGATTTGTCAAACTTTTCTTTAATTTTAATCATTTTTTTCTGCTTACAACGGTTTTTGCTTTTTTTAATCAGTTTTAAATTACCTATAATTTTTGTTGTCACCAGGCATTACTGTCACAAGCCCTTCTTTTCTTTGACAATAAAACTAAATTTCTGAAAACGGAAAATTGGCTATAAAACCCTGGCCTAACTGTCTAGACGGCACTTTACACTGTCATAACAACAAAAGAAAAAAAAGAAATACATAAAAACAGCAGGAATTAATCCTTGTGTAGTAATTTAGTATTATTGTTATTGCTGAAAAACTGCTACGGACACAAAAACCGGGCCGAAAGGAATAAAACGTCCAGCAATTTAATTTATTGTGAAAAATTTAAAAAGCACATTTTTTTAACAACGCAGCATTTTAAACTAAAAACGACGTTTTTATGTGTGATGTTTGTTCTTTGTTTTTACTTTTTGGCTAAATGTAATACAACTCACTGAAATAATTTTATTGAAACATTGCATTACTTTATTAACTTAACAATACAGTAGATATTTTGTTTTTAAAGCAAACTTTGCAATGCAATACTGTGTGTGTTTTTGTACACATTTTAATTTTTAATATTATTTTGTTGCAGTGAAGTTTTCTGTTTTTTTTGCAGTCTACTGTTTATCGTCGACAAGATCTCATTGTTATTCCTTGTCTTTTTGTAAGATGAAAATGTCATTTTATTTTGCAATTTTGTTTTTATTTTACTTATATTTTATTTTTAATCTAAAATTGCACTGCTGTTTTATCTGTTTTTGTGTCTTACAGTTTTTGCTACTGCTCTTAAGCAATCTTAATTACACAATTTTTTTCCTGCCAGTCAATCTGCTGCCTAAAGCCTAAAGCCTTTGCTTGATAAAATTTGTTTGGCAATAAAATAAAACCAAAAAAGGACGAAGGATTTATTAACTGGCTTAAAAAGATAAAGAAAATTGCACATAATAGCAACAAAATTTTTTGTTACAGCACAGAAACTAATGAGAAACTATTGTGTGCATTTCGTTGCAAATCAAAATAATAAAATAACACAAAGTAATAAAAAATTTGAAATAAAAACAAAAAACGACAAACATCAAGCATTTTACAAAAAGGATAAAATTAATTGTCGATAACATGACGGAAGTTAAAAAAATAAAAATAAATACAACACAATAAAATTATTTAAAAAAATAAAAATAGTTTTAAAGTTCACAACCTAAAAATTCCTCACACCGAGTTTTTTGGTTTGCACTTAACTGATGATATCACAAGAATGATAAAAAAGCAACAAAAACACTAAATTTAATTAAAAGTTTTAAAATTTAAGTTTTTTCAATCGGAAAAATCATTTTGAGCATCCGTCAACTGCACACAAATTGATGTCAAACATTTTTTAAATAAAAAAAACAAAAAATGTTATTATGATTTACTGGAGTTAAATTTTGTATTTTTAACTTTGAATTTTAGAATTAAATTAATATAAAATATATTTTTTAAACTTAACTGAATAAATTGCAAAAATGACATTATTTTTATTTGTTTTTAATTCACAACAATTCACTTTCTGTTTAAAACATTGATGCTAAATTGTTTTGAGTTAGAGAAAAACGGAAAACGAAGCAAATTGGTGTGTGTAATGAACAAATGTGCAGTGTTGCCAACACACGTCTACACGCAATTTTAGAGTGAGAAAAAAATAAAAATAAAAGTTAATTAGTTGGGAATGGAACACCAAAACGGAAAGAGAAAAAAATTAGCGGGCAACAAATTAAATGAAATTAAAAAATAAAAATTTAAAAAAACGATAATACAAATATACAAGCAAACTATTGCTTAAGTTTTAGAATTTAATTTGGAAAGCTTTATAAAACAAAAGTGTTTGGTAAAATATATCCTTTTTCATTTTATTTCTACATTTACTTCCATCTTTTTGTTTTTATGTTTTTTTCTTTTTTTTTTCGTTTTTGTCTGTGAAACAATTAGAACACAGAGGGCAGATTGTATGAAAACCATAATGGTGATATGGTAATTTGCATGGCAAATTATTACTACTATCACTGCTGCAAACACTGCCGTTCACTGTACAGAGCAATAATAATAGTTGCTGCCCCGGCGAGAATGACAGACAGAGAGGGAGACAGAGAAAGAGAGTACTGCCATTGGCGGACATGGGATCGCATTTTTATGCTAATTAATTTGGCCGGTGGCCGCATCATCTTCCTTAGCACACCAGCGCTAAATTGCCCAAAGGGCCCTAATTCGCACATTCCTGCACATTTTTTCTGATTCTTTTCCCACCTCCCCTTTTTGTATCACATGACTCTCTTTAGCACACATCGTTAACAACTCTTCTTCTTAAATTCCATATTAGTTTCAATATGGAAACAAGTTTTTTGTGTTAATCATTTTTTATAGCCTAGTTCAATTGATATCAAGAAACATTTTAAAAAAAGTGTTTCATTTGCAAACAATTTTAAACATCATTTAAAATCTAGCAGTTTTAATTGCTATATCTGTTAATGCTTAGTTATTAGAACAAAAATTACTACCATTACGAATTAGTCTTAGCCAGCTGCCAATTGGTATATTTGTGTGTGTGTTTGTGTGTTTTAATGTGCATTTGCTTTATCTGTCTGAAGCTTAAAGCTTAAGACTTTTGGGTTGTTCGCTTGGGTTGAACCACAACAACATACATGAACCCAAACAGTTCCTCTTCTTCTAATTACTACCATTGCTGCTGCTGCTGCCATTACTGCTGTCCGAATTGCTGATTAGTCAAGTGTCGGAGACAGCTGCTGCTTCTCCTGTTCCAATTGGATTAACTTTCTGCTGTCTAACTAAATTCCAGTGCCGCACTGAACACTGAACACTAAACAAATCGAGCTGTCTCTCAGTTCGGTTCCTCATTTTGGTTGGCTTTGTGGAATAAAATTCCGCTGCAGCAGCAGCAGCAACAGAAGCGGCAAAAGTCGTCGCATCAGCAGCAGCGACGATCACCACTAAAACCACTTAGCGGCACATCTCATTAGAGGGAAATAGAGGCAAAAGTGAGGGAGTGAGAAAAGGACATTAGGGCCAGACTGGATTCTCCTTTTCACTCTTTTTCTTTCTCATTTTCATTTTCCAAACACTACTTTTTCCTTTGTCAAAATTTTATTTACTGCCCTTGCTGCTGGTGCTTTTTTTTCTTTGATGACCAGCAATAATAATAATACTTTTTCAGTTTTACAGATAGACAGTCATCGATGTTTTAGGCAGAAGCTAGAAAAAATGGCTGCACTTTTAGTTAACGTTGAAAATTGGCAACGTATTACGATCAAACGTTTTAATAATTTATGATTCTCCTTTTCAGGCCGTTTGTGCAAACATACAGCGAATGACAGTATCGTCGTCCTTTTTTAGAGTTTAGTTAGACCTGTCTAGTCTCACTTACCGATTACATTAATAATGTAATTTGTTTACTTTTTTCTGTTTTTTGTGTCTGTCTAACAACGTTTTAGTCCTGATCTACTGGTCGATTACTCAATTTAGTTTGCCTACTTTTAAAAATTGTGAATTTATTTTTTTTCATCTTTTTATGCACTTTTTTGCAGCTGAACTACTTTTTATTAACTTTGAATTTATCTACGCTTTCTCTCGTAACTGCCAATAACACTTTTTTGTTAAAATATTAAGTTTTTAAAAATTTTAAACTTTATTTTTTAAAACAAAGTATAAACTAATAAACACTTCTACTATTTAATGCTGAAGTTTTTTTATTTGTTCACAAACCATAAATTAAACAACGTGACAATTTTGTGGCAGTGCTCGTATTAAAAATAAATGTTTCAAAAAGTTACAACTTACCATTTGAACAAATATAAATAGTAATGAGTTAACTCATTTTGAACTTGATAATCACAGATTGGTAGCAAACAAAATTGAAAGAAATAAACAAAAGTTCCGTTTTAGACATTTAACATGTCGATTTTTTAAATATAACAATTTAAATAATGAATCACATTAAAATAGCAGAATTAGAATTCGCTGTTTACGATACGCAATTATTTTTTTGCATCTTTTGTTTATCATACCAGCTGACTTTTTTACTTTGTTGCTAAACATTGAAGATGGATTGCAACAAAAAAATAAGGACGAGAAAAAAAGAAAATAAAGAAAAATAAACTGTCAGCTTTCAGATCGATGAAGTTGGTGTGAGTTGAAAGTGAAAGTGAAAATAAGAGAGTGAAACGGAAGAGATGAGGAGGCAGTAAAAGACAGCAACAAAAAATGAGAAACAGAAATAAGAAAACAGAAAATTGAACGCTTTTATTCGTTTTTGTCGTCGTCCTCGTCGTAGGTCTTCAATTGCCGATAATGTATACAATTTTTTTCTGTCGTTGCTTTTGCTTTTGCTAGTTTGTTGATGCGTCAGATGATGGTGAAATTGAAGTAAAATGTAGTGGCCTGAAAAAAAGAATAAAAAATGTCAGTGAAAATTGTAAAATAGAGTAAAGATAGAAAAAGAGGAAATTAAAAAGCTGCACATTAAGCCGATTGCCAGCAAAAAAAGCTTAAACCGGTTTTTTCGGTTAGCCGCATCTTTTTTTGCCCTTTTTTTTGAGTGTGTGTTGTGGGGTGATTTCGGTGGCAAAATTAAACTGTAAAAGCCTAACCCGACTTGAAAAACAGAAGCAGCTTGTTTAAACATCAACAAACCATCTTCACGACAGACTCAACTTAAAACTGAAAGACAGTGTTGAAAATGCATTGAAAGACTAAAAAATTGGTTGCTTGTTTACTCTAAAAAAGAGGAAAAAGAAGAAGGAGAAAATGAAAGTTAAAAGGTTTGCCGACTTCTTTTGCGTTCGTGTCTGCCTGCTTGCAAGTGTGTGTGTGTGTGTGTACACACATGTGTGTGTGTGGTTGTTTGCTGAAATTCTACTCCCGTTTCTTTTGTCTTTTCAACTCAAATTCAAACTTCAAACTTCAAACTTCAACTTAACTCAACTCAACTCAACTCAACTCAACTCAACTCAACTCAACTCACGTCTGCTCTTGTCTGTTGCTGCTGCTGGTGTTGAACTGTCAGTAAACGTTGACTGTTGTTCGTTTAACAGCAAAATTTCAAAAGTGTCTGGTGTAAAGTTCTGTTGAGAGTTGATGTGTGTGTGTGTGTGGAAATAGGGGAAAAATTTAAAACAGAAATGCCGCAGCAACAAAACACATGGTAAACTAAAACCTCAAAGTTTTCTCTGCATGTTTGTTTTTTTGCTAGTCATGTCTTTTTGTGAAGGGGCACTGTGTTTATTCCGTTTCCGTTTTTTCGGTTGAGTTTTCTTTCACCCTTTCTACATTCTCAGCTTTTGCTGATGTGATTTGATACAGTCAAATGGTTTTCTTTTCATTCGCACACAATTTCCGGTCTATCTGTTTTCTTTCTTTTATCCTTTTTCAATTAAGGTGAACTGCCGCTGACTGTTGATTTAATCGAAACAAATTAGTGGTAAACTCAAGTGTTTGCTTGTCTGTCTAGACTGTTTGACTACTTTACCACCGCAAATTAGTTTTAATTACGCGTACGTGCGCCCAATGAAGTTGCAGTTTATTTTTAATGTGTAACCTTAGCATTTAATATTTGAATTAATTGTGAATTATTCACTGATTTTACACGCTAATTTTGTTTTTAATTTGAATTTAATGCAAAAAAAGTTGCATTAAATTTAAAATTTAACGAGGAAAGTAATGAGGGAACGAGTTTGTTAAAATAAAACTTTAACCGCAAGTGAGCTAATGTGTAACAAAGGAGAAGAAAGAGGAGAGAAAAAGTTTTTAAACCAAAAACTTTTGGCGGGAATAAAAGTGAGCGTCTGCTAGTAAAGTGGTAGCGGCGGCGGCAGCTTTGCCGCACATTTTTTTATTTATTTGTGCCGCTTAACTTTTATATTAAACTACCGCCACTTTCAACTTGCAACAAACTAACTTTTTGAGGCTTAAGCTTTTTAGTTCAGTTCAGTTTGCTAGTTTAAACTTTTTTAAGAAGAGGTTTTCTAAACTGATGATGATGATGATCGTCTGTGCGCAACCATGCAGAAAATTAATAGTCACTTTATATGGAAATGCACTGTTGATGCCTGCGTCTGTGCGTGTGGTCATGGCTGGACACACCGGTAAGGACAATAAATAAAAAGTATTGGTAAAAAAATGTGAAAAAAATTTAATTTTACTAGAATTTATGCTAAACCCAAGCTGGCAACCAGACTTGACCCTTTCACGATGATAAACTTGTGACATTAAAGTGTTTGATCCATTATAAAAAATCTTACCTAGCTGCAATTTATTTGTTAGTTTTACAAATGATGAGCAAACTAGTTTAAACTTAAAGTGTATGGATGGACTTGACAAATTAAAACGTTTATGACTGAAAAATTGTTTTGAAAATAGGTTGCTTGAAAAAAACAGTAGGGACGGACGAGTTAAAAATTAGAAAAAAAATTTAAATTTTAAATGCAAAATTATGAAATACAGGCAAGAAGTGGGTCAGTGGTCAGTGGAGAATAAATGGAGAACACGACAATAGCATCAACATATTTTGGTAAAATTGTACGACAACGACGATGACAACAAGAACTACTACCACCACCCCACTGTACCACTGCTTAATACAGACTGACTGACTGACTGAAAATGTGTTTCAGTTTGGTTGGTTGGTTTAGTTTGGTTGGCTTGGTTGGCTTGGTTAGTGCATGTGTGAGCTTGGCTAGCCAGATGCAATGTGAGAAAGAGAGTGCGAGAGAAAGAATGGAAAAAGAGAAGGAGAAAGAGCACTCAACGAACAGGCATCTCTGACAGCTTTTAAAGGGAGTGAGAAAAAATAAGAGAGAGAAAAAGAGAAAATTTGCCGGTTTTTTCTCTCATTCTCCGGTTCTTTAGTGCATTCACACACTCTCACACTTGCACAAATTTTCTAACACATTTAGGCTTTTTGCGTTGGTTCGCCATTGATCTTTTATCATTATCCTTTTGACGAGACAAAAGCAAATTTTTTTGTATGTGGCTGGTTTAAGTAGTTTTTATGTTATTGAAATTACTATTCAAAACTTTTATATTTTTAAAACAAATTTTTTATCAATTGTTTTTAAAGTAGCTTTTTTATGCAAGAAATACCAAGAACTGATTAAACTCTAACAAAAATGTTTCAAACTTAAATCCTTTTTCTACTTTACTACTTGATTGCCTTTTTATTGTCTCTCTTTTTAATTTTTTTTGTTTTAAAATTTATTGATTGTTTTTATCTTGATGCCACTCTTAATCTTGTTTTAAATTGATAAAAATACGTTTTTAGTTCTACTAAATTGTTAAACAATAAAAAGAAACACTTTGGAAAACTTGAAAAAAACAAAAGATTGCACAAAAACAATCAATAAAAATTGGTTTTGACACTATCAATTGGTTAAGCTTTTAACTGATTTTAACTATTGATTTTGAGAACGGTTTCCCAATTTTGTTTGCACATCAGATTAATACTTTCACACTGACTAATTTAAACAATCATTTTGCATTTTAGTCAATCAGCAAATGAACTCTCTTTATTTGCTTTTTTCTTTTTGACCTTTAACTTTGCATTTTATTTTGAATTCAATTAATTTTTGATTAGAATTTTGTGTGGGTTTTTACCAAAATTTGTCAACTTGATTGTTCTTTCTACCGTTTTATTTTTCTGTTAAACTAAACGGAACTGATGCGGCCGCCGCGTGACACCAAAAGTTAAATACACACACGCACGTCAATCTATTTGTTCTTTTGTTTCTCTTTTTCCTCCATCTTTTGTTCTCTTTTGCACTTTATCCGTTTTCGTTTCACAAACTGTCAACTTTGTCGCATTTCACTACTCTCTCTTCTCTTCCGGTTCAAATGTCTGCTTGTACTCTGTATTTTATTTTTTATCCTTTGCGTTTCTCTTTAACCCCTATGTCCATTCCCAACTCGCCAAAACCCATTTCAGTGTTTTGGAACATTGCTTCTTGTACAACAACAGCAGCTAGTGTTAGTAGTCATCATTGAAATGTTGTCATCATTTTCGTTCGATGACCTCGTTTTCTGAGTGAACTTAGCGCACTGAACACACACACACAAAGAGTTTTAACACAATAATAAAAAGGCAGAAAAAACAAGGGAAAAAATTGTTAGATTTACTACAAACATATAAAAGTTTAAATTATTTGTTATTTAAATTATAGTAAAAAATGCAAAAATTTAAATTTTTGACTCAATTGTTGTTAATTCAGTTTTACACTTTGACGTTTTTATTATTAAATTGTGATTTTTAAGCTTAAACTTTTGTTGTGCAAGTAAGAGCTAGACATTTTTAAAACCTTTTTTAAACAAAAAATAAAAAACTGTAAAAAAAGTAAAATAGTTATCCAGTTTTTTCCTTTTTTGCCTTTCTTTGTATTTCTCAAGTGAAGAAACTGTCAAGTGGCTAGCTCGATGTCTCTTTCTCAAAAAAGATCTGTAAAAGCTAGAAACTTTTTCTTTTTTCTTCCTCTTCTTCAACTGCTGACTTTGCTCTTAGCGGTCTTCTCAAGTGTGTATTACTTTTGCTTCTATTACCATTACTATTATTATTACTTTTTCTGCAATTCGAGGGCAACAAAGTGTACACTTACTTACTTCAGCAGTAGGTCTGAAGTTGATAGTTCTAGTGGGCAGCAGCACTAGAACTAGACTAAAACGGAACGGGAAAAAATAAATAAAAAATAAAAGTAAAGTAAAAGACAACACACAAAAAATGGGTGATATTTTTCTTATTGTTATAATTATTATTTGTTGGAAAAAACAAAATAAAGAGTGTGACTATTGTCAGTAAATGTTTTTTCATTTGTACTTTGTTGTATAGTGATTGCAACTGTTTAACTGTTTAACTAGATCTTTTTGTCATTTTTTAACGTTTTTAAATACTTTGAGTTTTGAGTTAGTCACTCAGTCGTGACCAACGGTTGAAAAAACAGTTAACTCGTAATCATCATCAATTTAAATTTGAAACTTTTGCAAGTTAAGATCAAAGTACTTTCAAAAATAGTCAAAGGCACTAAGACACACGCAAGTTTTTTTCTACCACCAAATATTTTAGCTCGTTTTCTTAAGTTTTTAAATGTTCCCATTGGGAACTAGCTGCTGCTGTTTTTTTTAAAGTTTATAAAAAAAGCTGAAATAAGTCAGTTAATTTGTTCAACGGCAAGAACTTTCATGGGAAAAAATGTCAATTTTTCACATCGAATGTTTGTAATTTAAACAAAATTTAAATGATTTAAAACTTAAAACTCAAATACTTTTGAGGTTTGAAACATTAAAAAATAACTCATTAAGCTTACTAGACTGTTTTCTTTTTTAATTTTGTGTTTAGTTAACATTTAACAAGAGGAAAACCCAAGCAAAGTTTTTTGCAAATTTTGTGAAAGATTAATGTACAAATGTGTTGATATTGTTTTATTGACTTGTTTTTATTAAACTACTGCCCTTGTTTATAATCAAAAGCTTAACGTGGCTTATAAGGTAGCTTACATTATAAAATGCTATTGATGAACAATCTTTTTCTGTTGGCCAAACCAGTACTGACCCGCATGTACGGCTGAAGTAAAGACCATAGTTAGTTGTTGTTGATGATATTAACTGTGACTATGCAAATGTGTGTTGGCTACTTAATAAACTTTGTTGCTATTGCTATCACTTTGTTCTAATGACTTACTTTTGCTGATTTTTGTTGATGGGTGTAAAAGCTCAGTTGTTTTTGTTAGAAGTGATGAGAAACAAGAGTTGATGAACAAAAATGCAATGCAGGAAAGATTTTTTTAACTGTATTAGAAACAAAATACAAATTATCTTGATTCAAATGCAAACTTTTTACACACTTTTTTCCTATTTAAAAAACCATCAACATCTCGATCAGCAACAGCATACCAGTTTTTTATTAACTCAAACTAAAAGACAAAATGATTAAGATGGTTTTTGCTACACCTTTTATCAATTTATTTTCAAACAATTAAATAGAGCAATTTTAAGTTAACATAATTCATTTTAATTTTAAAATTTACATAAACTGCAAGAACATCAATTTTGTTCCAACATTCTATTAAAAATTGAATTAAATTGTATTAATTAAATGCTTGTCTATGTTAATTTATTAAACAATATTTAATTGGCATTTCATTCCAAAAATTCTATTTTTTTACTAATGCGTTTGTTTCTGTTGTCCATAAAATTGTATTATTTTTTTGTTTTTATTATTACTGCACAAAACAGCACTTAAACTTGGCAACATTGTTGCAAAAACTTGATAAAAACAAAATAATAAAAAATAAATTGCATTGAAACTTTTTGTTTTAGTATGATAATTTAGTTTTTGATGATGCTTTTAATGCTGATCATATTTTGTTAACAAAATTGTGTAACTTTTAAAAATGCTCAATACTGCTAAAAAATAAATGGCAAAAAGTAAACTTATGTGTGTGCCAGTTCGATGCCAGTTCAATGGTCACTACAAAAACAGCAAAAAGCAACAACAACAGCAAAAAAGATTCATTTCACAGTTTCTTATTTTCAACGTCCAAAATTCTTATCAGAACCGTCTCCTTTGAGACAGTTTTTTCTTTTTTTATAAACTGTCGTTTGTCAAGATTTGGGCGCTATGCTTCCTTTGCAAACTTGTCTGTGGCTTTGTGCCCATCTTTGTTGCCATTTTCCGCTTTTACTACATATTTTTTTATAAAAACAGAAAAAGAAAACAAACTAATCGGAGTGGTCGATCAATTGGACTGTGTCAAGTCAGCAAAAAAACACTCAAACACGATAATGTTTTGCCGTTTTTCCGTTTAAAACTTTGATAAACAGAGGAAAAATAATTTCTTTTTTTAACGGAAAAGTCTAATTGACAAACGGCGAAAAAATATGACGAACAGAAACGGAAAACTAAGAACAAAGTTGCGTCAATCTTAATAACTAAACTACGTGAGCTAAAACTAAAGGCAATAGATAAAGTTTGTGGCATTTTCCAAACGACAAACAAAAAAGAAGAAAAATAGAGATGGATCGCTTGAGTGATTGCAAGATGTATGTACAAACGCTTGAGTTATAGCTGCTAAAGACAAAAAAACAAAAAAATGTCTGAAAGTTAGGAGCAAAAAAGAGAAATAAAGCAAGAAATAGCAAGCATGTCATAAGAAAAATGGGCAAAACTGGAGCTGCTACTGAAACAATGTCAAACTTTATAGTAAAGAACAACTTTGAATGATGTTAAAAATGAAAAAAAGAAAAGAATGTTTGAAAAAGTTGGCAATAAATTCTAGTGCTGTAGAACTGAGAAGGATTCAGTTAGATCAATAAACTGACAAAAAATGTATTGACTTTTATTACTGTTTGGCAGCGGCATTAAGCTAACAAAAGTTTGGCTTGTCCTAGCAAGTCAAGTGTGACTAAAACGCATCAGTCAGTCAGTCAATGAAAATAATCTTGCCCTTTATTGACAAAATCATAAACGTTGCAGAAAATGTTTATTACAATATTAATTTTGCAAAATTTAAAAAACAAATGTTTTTAAAACTTTTGTTTTAGTTTGAATGTTTTAGTTGTATTTTTTATTGTAAAACAGTCATAAACAAAATTTGTTAACATTCAATTTTTTATTAAACATTTACAAGGGCTCAGTCGCACTCGCTTCGCTCACGCCGCACTTAACTGTGCACCGCTAACATTTCTTAAAAGTTTGGCCAGCGGCTCACCCTGACGACACTTGGGCACTGTAAACGCCCACCGACTCGGGCCCCGCTCGCTCCGCTCGCGAGACCCGAGTCGGTGGACGTTCACAATGCCCAAGTGTCGTCAGACCTCGCCGCTTTGGACTGTGCACTGCTACTTTTTTTCACAGTTGTGCTCTCACTTATTTTTTTAAATCTAAGATTTTGGTTAAATTGAATC